>JACCEA012396896.1_pt1 | contig 16859 bp, 13 predicted proteins | sample 7449851 | NCBI WGS metagenome assembly JACCEA01 (sample SAMN15323453, study PRJNA562643) | freshwater metagenome | isolation source: river surface water | place: USA:Blue River Watershed | collected 2017-08-18 | reverse complement strand
GCAAGGACGGCAATGAGAATTCTTTGCAGCAGCAATTACTGTCCCTTCTTTTAGGCAGACTTTGCAACTCGGAGGTTTTTCGGAAAGAGTGCATGTTCATAAAGAGGCAAAATCTGCCGGAGTCCTCTGGCAATTCAGTCAGGGGAGCCGACTGGCCAGGGCTGGATAGGTGAGAAGAAGGATATGAACGAGATTCAGTAGAAAATGAGTAAGGATGCTGGCTTCGATCCGTCCTGTGATGCGATACATCAAGCCATAACCCAGTCCCGCAAGACTGGCGAGAATTACATAGGTGAAACCGCCAGCGAAATGCGCCACACCGAAAAGAAGTGAGGCCACGACCAGGGCCATCGTTTTCCCAAAGCGCAGATCCTGCCACATTTCACTCAAGTATTTCTGCAGAAAACCTCGAAAAAAACCCTCTTCAGCGACACAGACGAAAAAGAGGTTGGTGACAGCCCAGATAGGCAGTATCGAGGGAATTTTCGGATCAAAGCGCACGAACTGAAAAGCCATGGACAGCAAAGCGACGAAACCGATGATCCAAGGGGACCGGAAAAGGATCTGCTTGCCGAGTTCCTTCCACCCTACCTCATCCCTAATCAAAGGATGTAACTCGCCGAGAATAAAAATACCGATCAGCGTCTTATCGAAATTCAAATACAGAGTGAAGGGAATCCCATCTTCGCTCACCCTCTGGGCATCGATGACTTTGAGATTGTGAAACCCAGGAAAAAGATGCGCACCAAGACCTACCGCAGTGACGAGCAAGACAACAGCGGCCACCGCACGCACACCCTTCGTTTCAGCCCTGCGTAGAAAAAAGGCGGACAGTCCCAATGCCAGCAGTGACGGGCCTGCAGCCAGCGTAAGATGTCCAGCAAAAAATCCCAGGATGAGGGCAAGACCAAGAGGCAGATACCAGAGCGTAAATCGCTGCGGCTTGGGCCACCAGAGTGTGAGTACTGTCAGATAAAGGAAGGCATAGGCAAGCGTCGAAAAAAGATTCGGTTGAAGATCCATAACCGTCCCTGGCTTTGCGAAAGAGTCGAGCCATTGATAAACGCAAAGGACCGGGAATTCAAGTTGTTTTCAAAGTTTATCACCCGAGCAGAGCAAATCAGCGACCAGCACCTGGCGCTCCATAAAACGCTGCAGACTCCGGGCCTGCATACGAAGGCTCTTGCCATGCGGCTTGTCATCTTCCATGGCACGCATCAGCAGGCGAATGGCAGAAGCGCGGGTGCCAAGGGAGCTCAGAACCTGATCTTTTACGGCAATTTCGCAATCGAAGAGCAGTAAAGCGACCTGCTGATCCTCGCAGTTGTCCAGCGCTGCCGCGAGATGCGGATCCTGGCGTTCCACCAGTCTGCCAAATCCGGCATGGCGATGCTGGCATTCGCCCAGGAACAGCATAGCAAGATCGCTGTTCAAAGCTGCATCCAAAGTTAGTTCAGCGAAAAAGCTATCGATCACCTGCATGGCTTCACGATCGGTATAAAGCTGATCCCGCAATTGATCGGCATCCGCTTGCAGAGTGGCCCGGACGCGACGCAGCAATTGATCGATTGATGTCTGTTCCTTGGAACCGCTGTGAAACCAGCCTGGATGAAGATCCTGCCGTCCCCGTAGCCAGGAGGCTCTCTCCTTGTCGAGCAACTCCGCCAAAGCTCGACGCCGTGGCCTTGTCATCTGCTGAGCCACGCGCTGCCATTCCTTTTTGGTCATCAAATGGATGAAAAGAGGCGCTGCGGGCAGCTGACTGCACTGGCCCAATTCCCGCGCTAGATCCAGAAGAACACGTAATCCGGCCCGCTGCTGATCACGGGGGTCTGTCGATGGATATCTGATATTGGTCAGTTGCAAGAGCTGATCGGTCTCCAGAAAATTCAGCATCGATTCCTGGGTACTTGCATCGAGCCAGCCCACAAAGTGGAGCAGGCCCTCCCTATCTTTTTCCCAATAGTGCAGAACGCGTTGGGCGGCTCGATCGCGATTGACTAGTAAAAGCAGACGCCAGACCTCGCGGCCTCGCGTTCCAAAATCCTGAATCACACGAGGCGCGACCAATATTCCGAATGATGGTGTTTCCTTGACCTCTGCGAGAGCCGGCTGAGCCGGTTTTTTTCGCGGGCGCAGGAATTGAGCACAGATCTGCACAAAAAATAGAGCTCCAAGGCAGATGAGGAGAATGGCAAAAATCAGATGGCTGGCCTTGATCAATGAGGCCCGCAGGGGAGGTTCCGGTGCTGGAAAAAGCGGGGGATGAAAGGGTCGTCCGAGAGGTGGAGGCGGCGCTAAAGCCAGCGTCGATCCCTGAGCCGCTGGCAATTCCGGTAACTTCTTCACGCGTTTGAATTCCAGCTTCTGCCGCGGCTCTTCCACGGTCAGATAGCGGGAAATTAAGGCTTCCACGCGACCCCGGATGTCACGGCTCAACGCGGCATCGAAGCGCACTACAAATTTTATGGAACCCATATCGGAGTGCTGCATCAGGTCACGGGTGGCCGCCATGCGGAGATCCGCCTCATCCAAGGGCTTGACGGGACGCCAGCCCATACGCCAGAGAAATTTATTCCAGCGAAAATACAGAGGATCTGCTACGAACGAATGGCCGCAGGTGGTCTGCACGTGAACCTGGGGCGCAGGGTCCGGCAGATGCATCCGGGCATACGATTCCACACGTCTTTGCAGCTCGCCTTGCCATTCGCGACAGGTGCTGACATTGAGGCGCGTCCAGGCCATCTCAAAGGCTCCAAGACCTATGATCAGCGTAGTGATGACAAGGATCGAGATGAGAGATCTTCGCATAGGTCGCATCCCCCGGTGCGCAAAGGCAAAAGCGGTTTCCCTTCCATCATATTGCTGCTATAGGAAGGATCAAAAGGGCAGAACTTGCCCAGGCAGGAGTGCAGCATGCTCGAACATATCGTTCTCTTTCGCTTTAAACCGGAAACGACAGCCTTTACCAAACAGAAGATCGTCGAGGAGCTATTAGCTCTCAAAGGCAAGGTGCCGAGCATTCTCGACATCAGCGCCGGCCCGAATTTTTCCGATCGAAACCAGGGATTCGAATACGGTTTGGTCGTACGTTTTGCCGATCGCCAAGGCCTTGACAGTTATCAGGTGCATCCCGCTCATCAGCAGATCGTGCATGAACTGATCCGGCCTGCGCTTGCCGATATCCTGGCCGTCGACTACGAGTTTTCACGCTAACGCCGGCTCAAGTTACGGCTCAAAATGCCGATCCCTGGGAGGAAGCAGCCCCATGCATCAGGAGATCGGCCTTGTCCGGCAAGAATAAAATTTTGAAGCCTGGCGAACTACTGTTCAAAGTTGGCGAACAGTCTGATGGCATGTACCTGATTCGCAAGGGTCAGATCCTGGTCTACCTCGACAAGGGCGGCACGGAAATCCCGCTGGCCACTATTGGGGCCGGTTCCATGCTTGGTGAAATGGCTCTGTTTGATAAGAAGCCTCGCTCAGCCTCCGCTCGCGCCGTCGATGAGGTGGAAGTCACCAAGATTTCCAATGATGAATTCAATAAGATCATGACGCAGATACCCAAGTGGTTCGTCACGCTGATGTCCACTCTTTCTTCGCGTCTGCGTGATACCAATGAACGCTTGCAGGATATCGAAGCCAAATACAAAGGCAACCTGAATCCCATCGAAGAGATGATCAAGACCGTCCACGTTTTGCAGCTGCTCTATTACAAGATGGGTGTGAAGGAAGTGAAGAGCTGGGGCATTGAACGCGAACCAGCGGAATCGGAAGTGGCTCAGATTCTGAACAAGGAAAAGGCCAAGGTCACTCCCGTCATCGATGCGATCGTGTCCGGCGGACTTGTGACCATCACCAAAAACTCCTACAAAAAAGATATGCTCACGATCCACAACCGTGGTGATCTGGAGCGCTTCATTGATTTTTCCAGTCGCATTCGCAAAAAGAATACGGCCATGAAATTCTTGCCCCAGGAGTTCGTGGACATCCTCGATCTCCTTTGTCGTCAGGCCAAGGCCACGGCCTATGATACCTTTTCCATCGATTTGAAAAATCTGGAAGAAGAAGGCCGTAAAAAAGGTTTCGCCGTTGACAAGTGGTCGGAATACGCCATGCTCCTTGAAAACATCGATGACGCGATCGTCGTGACAAAATCCAAGGACGTGAACTTCAAAGTGCAGAAAAAGACCGTCGAGGTCGTACTCCAGCATGCGCGTATTCTACGAGCGATCTCGCGCGCGGAAGAAAAAAAGCAGAGTGGCAAGGCTGCCTGACTTTCAACCGATAAGTTTTCGTTTCGCTTCCAAACTCTTTAAAAGTTCCTCGGTCGTACGACTGACAATCGCGCCCTGAGCATCCTTTTCCACCAAATCAGCAAGCATCTCCCAACGCTCGGCCCGAGGCTTCTGGCAAGTCGCCTGGAGTCGCAACGCAGCAGCCAGGATCAGTTTATTTTCCCCTTCCATGCGCAGATTCAGGATATAGGCCAGCGCCTTCACATCCGTCTCTTCCAATGTGCGCTGATCGAGACCCGACATCTGCCCCAAAATTCCTGACAGCTCGGAGGCGAAGCTATCCTGGTTTTGGACCAAAGTCAGGTCCCAGATATCCAGGAGCCGCCTGAGCATCGCCTGCATGAACTGTTGAATCTGCTTGACGAGAAAATCCTGCATTTCCATAAAACCTCCTGGGTTCATTCCTTCACAATGGGTTGCGATCTTCTGCTGTCAAGTCCTTGCCCGTCTCTGGCAGCCTTGCTAATTTAAGGCCTTCATCCATGGCAGAGGTTTCAACATGCAGCAATTCATTGGGTTACTCGGACTGATCATCATCATCGCGATCTGCTGGGCGCTTTCGGAAAATAGACGTCGCATTGCCTGGCGAACGGTGATTCTAGGGGTGGTCCTGCAGTTTCTCTTCGCCTTCCTTCTCTTGGGGATTCCGGTCCTGGGTCTGCAAAGCCCTGCATATGCCATCTTTGAAGCCGCCAATAACGCCATTGTAGCCGTGGTCGGATACTCGGACCAAGGGGCGGCGTTTCTCTTCGGCGATCTGGGGAGCACGGACAAATATGGCTTCATCTTTGCGTTTCGCGTTCTGCCCACTATTCTTTTCTTCTCGGCCTTGATGGGCGTTCTCTATCACCTCGGCATCATGCAACGTGTGGTCTATGGCATCGCCTATATCATGCACCGCACGCTCAAGGTCAGCGGTGCGGAAGCGTTGGCGGCGGCGGCTGAAATTTTCCTGGGCCAGACCGAATCTCCCCTCATGATCCGTCCTTATATGGAAAAATTGACTCGATCTGAACTCCTGGCTCTGATGACAGGTGGTATGGCCACCGTTGCTGGCGCGGTTTTGGCTGCTTATGTGGGAATCCTGTCACCACTCATTCCCAACATAGCCGGTCACCTCCTGGCAGCCAGCATTATGGCGGCTCCAGCAGCCCTGGTTCTATCCAAACTTTTGGTACCCGAAACGGAGATTCCAGAAACCATGGGCAAGGTCGAATTGCACACCGAAAAAACCGCTGTGAATGTGATCGATGCTGCAGCGCATGGGGCCAGTGAAGGCACCAAACTCGCTCTCAATGTTGGGGGCATGCTGATTGCTTTTGTGTCCCTCGTGGCTCTCCTCAACGGGCTTTTTACCTGGCTCGGGTCTCTTGTGGGCCTGGAGCAGTGGCTAGGGCACCCTTTCACCTTGGAATGGCTCCTCGGTTGGATCTTCGCTCCTCTCGCCTGGGTGATCGGCATTCCCACGCACGAATGCCTGGCTGTCGGACAGCTCCTGGGCAAGAAGCTGGTGCTGAATGAATTTGTCGCCTACCTCGATCTGGCAAAAATGGGGGATCAGCTTTCCGATCGCTCCCGCGTAATCATATCCTACGCGCTCTGCGGTTTTGCCAACTTCAGTTCGATCGCAATTCAATTGGGGGGAACAGGAAGTTTGGTACCGGAGCGACGTCCTGATATCGCAAGATTTGGAATGAAAGCGCTTCTGGGGGGAACTTTGGCGACGTGCATGACGGCTGCGATCGTGGGCCTTTTAATCTGACAGCGGCCACCGTCACCGGTTATGACCCAGGCAGTCAGCGCTTTCTTCACGGTAAGGCTGACTGCTGAGACCTTCCCAGCCGCAATCGAAGCCGACCCGAATCACAGCTGGGTACTTTGCAGCACAACCTGCTACCCGCCACACACCGCGCCAAGTCTGAAAAATCCAAGAATTTCGCTGATGAATGACTGGAGTTCCGCTTGCAATGGAAACTGCGGCTGTCAACGCTTCATGCACCTCAGGGAGATACCTCATGAGCCACAAACTTTGCACCTGGACCCTCGGCCTTCTTTTATCCTCTCCCGCTCTCGCGCATTCTGGATCGCAGCATATCGATTTGCCCAACTGTGGCGGTCATGCGATGGTGTATCGCAACGAACGTCAGACCATCATCAAAATCGAAGACGTCACAGACTGCAGCAATGTTTCCATCAACGGCCAACGCATCAAAATGCAATCCTATGACGATCGTTATTCCTATGTTTATACGTGGCAACCCACGTTTTACCGCGAGCAACTGACTCTGCGCGTGCATTCCAACACATCACGCACGGAAGATTATGTGCAGCTGCGGGCGGATGAAGAGAGCGCCTGGAAAAAAAGGCCGCGCTGGGAACGGCCTGTAACTTGGAAACCCCATCATCCCGCTCCCGTCGTGACCGTGCGTGATGATAATCTGATCTACCTCGATGAGGCTCGCAATAGCGCGCTCCTTCCCTCCTGCGGTGGCCGCGTGCGCATCGACCTCGAACATCAAAAATTGATTGTGCGCCTTGAGGGAGGCAACAGCTGCGATAAGGTTCGTCTGACAGTCTTCAATCAGCAGCCGCTCGCCATGGAAAGCGTGCGTCGCCTGGATCGAAATTGCGAAGTCTGGACCTTCCGTTTGCCTGAGCGCGCGGTTCGCCCCGGACGCAATAGCCTGACTTTGGCTATTGAGAATAGTTATCGGGATCGCGCGGACTATGTGCGTTATTACTTTTCGGATCAACGCTGGTTCTTCGCAAGTGGCGGCCGCTAAGTCCCTGCGCAATTGACTTACGCCTGCCTTACTAACGAAAAAAACTAGCCGCCAACCTGGAAAAGCTCTTGGCATAAGCCTTCGGTGGTTGAATACTGGACCGTATAGGGGAACAGGCCCGCGCATCCTTCGATCCGCGGTGCTACACTGAAATTTGCTAAGAGAAGTCACCATGTTCAAACAAAATCTAGCATTCTTACTTTTCGCAGCGCTGGTCAACCCAGGCTGCGCAACTCTCGTCATTCGTTTGGCCCCATCGGACTGTGAGACCGTCAACGAAGTTGTACCGGACGGCCAGATACCTGGCCCGGCGGCCGTTGCCAAGGACGCGTTCTGCGCCAAACAGCTGATGGATCGCCACGCCCCCCAAGGCGCTGTCACGATTTTCGGCAGCGCGCGCACGCCTGAAGATCAAGCTGCTTATAAAATCACCCGTGAATTCGCCTTTAAATGGACGCAAAAGCACGGCGCGAAGTATCCCGTCCTCACCGGTGGTGGTCGCGGCATCATGGAAGCGGGCAACCGCGGTGCCTTTGAAGCCAAAGGTAAGAGCCTGAGTATCGGTACCTGGTTCACCGGTGGATTGGAGCGTCCCAACACGTTCACCACAGATGGCTACATGGCCTCAAGTTTCTCGCAGCGTGAAACCGATTTGGTGGACTATGCCGCAGCCGTCGTCATCGCACCGGGTGGATTTGGAACCGAATGGGAAATCTTTGAATCTCTCTCAAAAATTCAAACCAAAAAGAAAAAGGCCGTGCCTGTTGTGTTCCTTGGGGGTAAAAAGACCTGGAGCACATTTCTGCGTCGCGTCGAGGATATGAAAGCCATCGGTACGATCAGCCCCGAAGACGAGCATCTCTTTTATGTTGCAGAAACAACGGATGCTGCTGTGTTGCTTATCGAAAAAGGCCTGAAGGCCGGCCAAGGCCAATGAGCGGAAGCTCCGAGGGGGAACAGGACATGGGCAGTTCAAAAACGATCACGCCGATCACCGACAAGGCCACGATCGATGAACAATACCGCTACTGGCGCGTGCGCGTGATGTACGGAATGATGGGGGGTTATGCGCTCTATTATTTCGTGCGCAAAAACATCTCCATCGCCAGCAAAGCGATCACCGATGAATTTCAATTCAGCAACACCGAATGGGGCGTCGTCCTCAGCGTCGCGACCGTCGTTTATGCTTTTTCGAAATTCTTCAGCGGGGTTCTCGCGGACCGTTTGAATCCGAAGTACATGATGAGCATCGGCCTTCTGGCCTCGGCCATCATCAACCTCTTTTTCGGTTTCGGCAGCAGTCTGACTTTTTTCATTGTCTTCTGGGCGATCAATAACCTTTTCCAAGGCGCCGGGATGCCTCCCTGTTCCAAGCTTCTGACGAGCTGGTTTGCGCCCAAGGAAATCGGTTCCGCCTGGGGCATTTGGAATGCTTCACACCAGATCGGTGGGGCTGTGATTGTGGTTTGGGCAGGTTATCTGGTGGCTCATCAAGGCTGGCGCGCAGCGTTCTGGATACCCGGAGCCCTCTGCGTGGTCGGAGCCTTCTGGCTATTCAATCGCCTGACCAACTCACCCGAGTCGATGGGCCTGCCACCGGTCGAAGTGTATAAAGGCGAGAGCGCGACGCCCGCGCCCAAGGATGAAGCTCCCTTCGTGGAAATCTTCAGAAAGTATATCCTCTATAACAAGTGGGTCTGGATCGTCAGTATCGCAAACTTTTTCGTCTATATCGTCCGCATCGGGATCATGGACTGGGCACCCAAGTATCTTCAGGAAGCCAAAGGCTTTGACATCAAGCAGGCGAGTTACGCTCTGTCCGGGTTTGAAATCGCCGGTATTTTTGGTGCCATCGCCTCGGGTTGGATTTCTGACAAGATCTTCAAGGGGCGTCGCGGTCCTGTCTCGGTTTTCTTTATGCTCCTCCTGATCGTCGGCGTCGGGATCCTTTTCTTTGTGCCTGCGGGTCAGCTTGGACTGATGGCGGCGATCTTTGGGGCTCTGGGCTTTTTGGTCTATGGACCTCAGTTGCTCGTCGCTGTGGCAGCTGCTGATTTTGCCACCAAACAAGCGGCATCCAGCGCGGTGGGTCTTACCGGACTCCTCGGTTATATGGGAGCGTCTGTCTGTGGCGTAACCACGGGAGCCTTGGTGGATGGTTTCGGATGGAATGCAGCCATACTCTTTTACCTGATTTCGGCGGTGGCGGGATGTCTGCTGCTGGCGCTGACCTGGTTCAAGAGCGCGCGCAATGCCACACCGGATTCAGTGAACGGTTAAGCCCTCGGTATTCTCAAGGCTTGGAATGGGCCTTTTGAATCCGGTGGGCAAGGCCTTCGTCTCAATCAGCTTCAGAATCAGTTTGATAAGCGCCGTCATGGAATCACATTGCATGAAGGCGCGATTCTCATAGTAATCCGCCAGCTGGCCCCGGAGAGCGACGATGTTCTCGTGGGGTGCCAGCGTACTCCCTTCCAAAGCCGTAAAGAGGCCTTCCAAACGCAGGATTTCTGAACGGGTCCGCCTAAAGAATTGGGCCCTCTCTTCCTGCTGATACTGATGCACCGACTCGATCGGCAGATAATCCAGCACCAGTTTCACATAGGGAAAGTTTTGTTTAAAAAATTGCGGCAGGTAGACCTTGAGCGAAGGTTCAAAGCATTGCTGATCAAAATCGATGGAGCGAATGCGGAAGAAATTCTGTTCAAAGTCCATCGTCACGTCAATCACGAAGTTGGCGGCATGCATGTCACCCAGAAGGCGCAGGACGCAGCGTTCGTTGAACTTGACGAACTCCTTGGCCAGACGCACCCGACTGGGGTCATCCTGGTCGAGTTTCTTTTCCAGAAACACATCACCCGGAATTCCATAGATATGCTCTTCGATAAGCGTATCGCCGGAGTAAAGGTAAGAAATGCGGTTAGGCGAAAGCAGATGCTCCAGCTCCAGACCGAAGATCCGGGACATGTCCGCTTTCTTGATGTAAAAGTAGTCAAAATTGTCGTTTAAGCGATTGATGACCCGCACACGGAAGGGCGATGTGTTAGCATAGAGGCAAAGGTCGATGCGATCGACTTCCAAATGCCTGACGTGCAGACCAGAGCCGGGAGCGCGGAGGTGTGAGTAAATTTCCAGCAGGGCATCATGAAGAGGCCGCCGCACCGCAGGCGCGTAACAAAGGGTGGACCAAAACGTGTCCTGTCCTTGCGCATCATAGAGCGGCAAGGCTTCCACGTAGTCATGAAGCTCGTCATAGCAGATCGGCAGCTTAATCCCACGATCATACTGCCGAAGATAGCGAGAAAATGGCATTGTGACTGAGTAACTCAGCTTACGTTTCTCGATCAACTTCATGGACACCTCGGAACACGCAGTCTTCAGACGCATCTGCGCAGGAAAGCCAGCATTTGTCAAGTCCGATGCCGTCCCCACCAACTCTAAACCGCTCTCCTGATTCAAAATTGTGATTTCCTCGAAAATCTGGGAAAATCAAACTCGCAAATTCGTTTAAATGGAGAGCCTCGGAATGAGCGACGAACTCCTATCCGTCGAAGACATGCGCCGCATCCGAATGGAATGGCGCGTGGAAGCTGAAGAACGTATCCGAGCGGCTTACTTGATTCTCAATCGCATGGCGCAGGATATCGCCGATCCTGTCTTGATGAAAGACATCATGCGCGCGTTTCATTCCTTAAAGGGAACCGCGTCGATGGTGGGTTTCCGCGATTTTGCCGACTTCGTGCATCGTGTTGAGGAATACTGCGACATGTTTCGCGGCCAAAATCCGGTACCTATAAGTCATTTTTCGATCGAACTGTTGGAAGAGACGCTGGATGCGTTGCAGGATATTGCGGAAGGCACGAGCGAGGAGCATGATCCCGTGGTCGGCGATGCTCCGATTCTGCAAAAGCTGCGTATCGCCACCGAAGGTTTGTCCACGGAAAAGGATCTTCACTTTACAGAGCCCGAACTGCCGCCCCGCCCAGCAGAAGCCATCAAATGGCCTGTTCTCAAGGCCCTGGATGAAATGCAGAAAGACATCGTCGTTTGCCCGACTTGCCCTTTTGTCAATGATGACTACCCCAGTTCCTATCGCAAGAAAATAAGTCCAGCCGAAGTTGAAAAACGTCTCGCCGCTCTCAACAAACTGAATATCGAACCTTGCATCCTGCTCGTCGATGATGAGCCGGGGCTCACCCAGGTGGTTGGTGACCTGATCAAAGTCATTCTGCCCAAGGCTCGGCTGATTGAGGCTGACACCGGGACCAAGGCCCTGAATCTGATTACCTCGGTCATGGGCGATCAGATTGATTTGGTCATCGTAGATTTTGAAATCGTGGATATGAGCGGACTTTCCGTATTGCGGTCCATGCACGAACATAAAAGTCGCGGCGAAATTTTCGCCAACAGCATGGTGATGACAGGCCACAAATTGGCTGAAAAAGACTGGCATGAAGGTCTTCAGTATGGGGTCCGCGAGTTTCTGCTCAAACCCTTTGGTATCGAGGAACTCCTCACGACTTTGATTGGACCTATCCGGGAGGCCATGATGAGTCGCCTTTTCGTCGGTATCGTATCCTACAGTCAGCGCGTATATCTCGGCTTCAATCGCTTGCAACGCGAAACGGATGTCCAGTTGCAGAATGGTATCCGGCGCGAGATTCAAGCCATGCTTACTCAATTGGCAAAGGCCCAAAGGAGTCTTCAAGACGCCCAGATGCTGCCCTTCAGCTGATCGGCGCCCATCGGGACCTTGGGATTGCGGCTTGAAAAGCTCTTGCTCAGATCTGGCGTGAGCTGACCACGGTATATCCTGCTTCCTCGATTTCTGTGGCTAGCGTTTTGGAATCCTCGACGCTATCCACAGTTACCAGCTGCGTGGCCAGATCCACGCTGACCTTGGCCCGGCTGTCGAGTTTGGTCAATGACTTGGTGATGGCCTGCACGCAGTGATTGCAACTCATGCCTTCCACTTTGAATTCGTACATCGAACTATCCTCCTTTCGCCCTAACCCGCATGGGTTCTACTGCAGCCAAGCCTACACCTCGACGGCAGGTTTCGCCAAGTGAAAACGCGGTCGCAATACGTCCCCCCAATATTTGCCAACTCGCATTCCCTTGTCCCATCGTGTCATCAGTCAACTCAAAGCGCGGCCTATGCTCAACCCTTTGAGCTTTATGGCTGCATTCGATGAAAAGTGCTAGACTTTGGACTCAGAGAAGCGGTGCCAGCTGTTACAGGAAAACGTGATGTGCATGTTTCATGTCCTTTTAGTCATTTTCTGGGTTCTGGTCTCTTCTTTTCCATCGGCCATGGCTCGTCAAGCCCGTCTCGACGTGCACCAGTTCACAACCGAGCTGGCCTTGGGCCCTCACCTGGATATTTTGGAAGATCCCGCGCAGAAGCTGGAACTGGACGCGGTGAAATTGCTTCCCGACACGGCCTGGACACAGAATACAAGCCAGGTGCCTGGCTTCGGCTTCACGACTTCACGTTACTGGCTGAGGCTGCGCTTCCGTAACGCTGATGCCATGACTATGCAGCGCCTTCTTGAAGCGCAGTATACCCACTATGATTTCCTGAATATCCATCTCGTTACGAGCAAGGAAACGCTCAGCTATCGATTGGGTGATCATCAGGCTTTCGCGAACAGACCGATTCAGTATCGCTACTTCACGGTACCGATCACGATGGAGCCAGGTAGTGAAATCGATGTCTATATCAGCTGCGATTCATCCGGGACCCTCTTTTTCCCCCTGCGCCTTTGGGATCCTCTGGTCTTCGCCAGCACGAGGTCCACGCAGGATTATTTTGCTGGCTATTACTACGGTCTGCTGCTCGGCATGCTCGTCTATAACGGCTTTCTATTCATCACACTCAGGCGTCCTTCCTACCTTTATTACGTGCTCTACATTCTCGGTTTTTTCTTCTTCCAACTTTCTGTCCATGGCTATGCTTTTCCTCTGCTCTGGCCTAATTCCCCATGGTGGGCGAATAACTGCGTTCCCTTCTTTCTCGTCTTTTCCCTGTTCTGGGTTGGCCTTTTCACGAGGGATTTCATTGAGACGAATCGGCAAACGCCCCGTCTGCATCTCGGACTCAGACTGATCATGGCAGCCTGCGTGGGCATCGGTGCACTCTCCCTGGCGGGGGTCTATTCCATCGCGATTCGGGCAGGAACCGTGCTGTCCATATTTGGAGCTTTGATATTCCTCCTGGCTGGCATCACCACCCTCTACAATGGCTTCGCAGCGGCACGCTTTTACGTTCTGGCCTTCACTTCGTTCCTGGCGGGTATCATCGTCAATGCCCTCATGCAGCTCGGGGTCTATGAACCCAGTTTTTTCACCGAGTATTCCATACAGATTGGGTCTGCACTTGAAGTGGTGCTCCTTTCCATGGCCCTAGGCCACAAGATTCGCATTGAACAGAAGGAAGCCCATCAGGCCATTGATAAGCTCAACAAGGAACTGCAGCACAGCATCATCGAGGTTCGCCAGCTCAACAGCGACCTTATGGATAACGAGCGAGCTCGAACCATGTTCTTTCATAACAGCTCCCACGAATTGCGCACGCCGCTCAACGGAATACTTGGTTACCTGCAACTCTTCCTGATGAATCGCTACGGAGAAATCAACAGCAACAGTCGGGATGCCATCCTGAAAATCAAGGATCTTGCCCAATCCTTGCTGCAGCAGGTCAATACCATCCTGGAATTGGCGCGCAGCCGGCAGGGTCGCGTGACGGCGCAGGTACAAATCTTTCAAGTGCAGGAGCTTTTGCGCAGCCTTGATGTGCTTGGCCAGGGACTCCAGCAGCGCTATCCGCATTCGCAATTTCAGCTTGATTCCGCAATCGAAGATGCAGGCGCGACCTTCTGTTCTGATTTTGAGAAAATATTGGCGATCTGCCGCAACCTTCTCGGTAACGCTTTCAAGTTCGAAAGGGGTGATCGCCCAAACCTCGTGTCGCTTCATCTGAAATCCAGCGGCGACGGTAGCCTCCACATCGAAATCACGGATCAGGGCATTGGCATCCCTGCGGATCAAATCAATCAGGTCTTTCAGGAATTTTATCAGGTCCACGGAGATTCACGGCGCAACTACGAAGGTACGGGCCTTGGTCTTGCGATTGTGAAGCAGTATCTCGATCTGCTGCAGGGCACTATTGAAATTGAGTCCGAGCTCGATCGAGGCACCCGGATGAAGGTTCGACTCCTGAGCATAAATCAAAGTGAAGCGGCTGTCAGGACGGATGGATCCTGGACCGGAGTATCGCATGATGTCTATCATTTGCCGCGGAATCAAGACGACAGCGTGAAGCCTGACAGCAACGCAAACAAAAGCAAAGCGCATATCCTGGTCATCGATGATAATCCGACCAACTGCGAAGTTCTGAGGGAAATCCTCATCCTCCAGAGCCATCAGGTAAGCATCTGCCTGAAGGGGCGTGAGGCTCTGGATGTCATACGGAAAACGCCACCTGATCTGATCCTGCTCGATCTGATGATGCCCGAGATGTCCGGCGAAGACGTTCTGAAGCTCATTCGTCAGGATCAAAAGCTGCAAGCCTTGCCTGTGATACTGATAACAGCTCGTGCCTCGGAAGAGGATCGCATCATGGGCCTTAGTCTAGGGGCTGATGACTACCTGGCCAAGCCCATCATTCCGGATGAGCTGTGCCTCCGCGTGCACAACTGTCTGGAGCGCCAGCGCTTGAATGAGGCGGCTCTGGAGAAAAAGCTGATCGAAACGTCCCTGGTTCACCTGCAGCGCCATGACGAGATCACTTCGCATGGCAAGGGGGAAAGAGGGCGATTTGCCATCCAGCATCATTATCAGAGTGCAGAAATCATCGGCGGGGATTGGTATGGAGTCCACCTCGATGAGAAGCACGACGTCCTTTACGTGCTTTTGGGGGACGTAACGGGACATGGCACAAGTTCGGGACTGCTCACGCTTTCCGTGGCGGGTGCAGTCCGAGGCTGGCTCGATTCGCTGGAACAGAACTGCGGGGACATGGACTCGATCCTCGTGCTCCAGCGCCTTGCCGAGACGCTCAACACACAGATTTTTGAACTGAGGTCGTCGCTCTCCAAATCGATGACGATGTGTTTTGTGGCTATTGAACTCCAGACGGGCAAGGCCGCGTATTTGAATGCTGGCCATCATCCTCTCTATAAAGTGCACGACGGAAAACTCGAACCCATCTTTAGACCCGGTACACCGCTCGGGATGCAGGAGTCCGGTCGCTTCGGACAGCTGGCTTTCCAACTTGAGCCGCAGGAGCTGCTCTTCCTCTATACAGATGGACTGCTTGAAAATAGAGGGACGAATGGGCACCATCTTTCGGACCGGAATCTACGCCTCATTCTTACGGGACACGACAACGCCACGAGCCTGAAGCAAAGACTGATCGACGAAACGAAGACGCTCTGGAAGGGTGACGAGCTGGAGGATGATGTGGCTTTCCTTATTATCAGCCGCCAGCCCTGTGCGCTGGAAGAGAGGGCCGTTTAACGATAGGGCTTTGAAGGCCGTAACTCAACGGACCCAATCAACCGCAAACTTCCGTCCCTTGATTCGTCCCTGTCGCAGGCGTTCCACTGCGATGCGGCCAATCGATTGTGCGACCGCAACATAAGCGATGCGGTCATGAATTTCGATCTTGCCGATATCCTGCGCATTCAAGCCACCGGCTTCACCGGTCAGGGCTCCCAGAATATCACCGGGTCTAAGCTTGTCTTTACGTCCACCGCCGATCGAGAGCGTGGTCATCGCCGCGCCCTGGTAAAGGGCTTTTTCCTGCTTCGCGATCTGCACCTTTTCACGCTCGAAACTTGATCCGGTGTAGGCTTCGATGGCTTCGACTTTATGACGATCCCGCGTGGATGCCAGCGAAACAGCCACACCTTCCTTGCCCGCGCGACCGGTTCGACCGATGCGATGCACATAAGTATCGGCCTTCAGCGGCAAATCATAATTGATCACAAGGTCCAAATCCGCCACATCAATGCCACGTGCGGCTACATCGGTGGCGACCAGCACGCGAATACTGCGATTGCGAAGTTTGGCCATGACCTTGTCGCGATCCATCTGCTCCAGGTCACCATGCAGACCCGCAGCGCTTACGCCCCAATCATTCAAGGCCTTGGTGATTTCAGCGACGGCGGCCTTGTGGTTGGAGAAGACGATCGCCGTTTCAGGGCGATACTGATCGAGCAATCCATGCAACGCGGAAAGTTTATTCTCGGCACTGATCTCGACGAGTATTTGCTTCACGCTCGGAGCGGTCACCGCACCTTCATCGATAGTGATCCGCTGTGCCTGCTTCTGATAGCGTTCGCTCATCTCTTCAATGCTGGCGGGAAACGTAGCGGAAAAGAAAATAGTCTGCCTGTTCTTTGGAGCTGCCTCCAGTATCTTTTCCATTTCATCGGCAAAGCCCATATCGAGCATACGATCCGCTTCATCCAGCACGAGAAAGCGCAGGGGATTCAAATCCAGGTTCCCGCGATTCAAATGATCCAGCGTGCGGCCAGGTGTGCCGACGACGATATGAACTCCGCTTTCGAGGCTGTTAGCCTGCGGCCGGGAAGGTTCTCCACCCGCGAGCACCAGGACCTGAAGACCCGGATGCCGGCGCCCCAGTTTGCGGATTTCCCGTGCGACTTGACCACACAGTTCCCGAGTCGGGCAAAGGACAAGGGCTTGGACCCGTCTTGCGGAGACCCGAATGCGATCCAGAATAGGCAGGGTAAAGGCTGCTGTTTTGCCG
>JACCEA010071164.1_pt1 | contig 16864 bp, 11 predicted proteins | sample 7449851 | NCBI WGS metagenome assembly JACCEA01 (sample SAMN15323453, study PRJNA562643) | freshwater metagenome | isolation source: river surface water | place: USA:Blue River Watershed | collected 2017-08-18 | reverse complement strand
CTACCGACACGGACACTAGAATCATTTATATATTCAAAGCTGGGGTTGTAGATAAAGTTAATCTCAGGCGACGACACATAGGAGACGCCTCGATTGGAAAAGAATCCATAGTCAAACTCGGCTTTGCCGTAGTCGCGAAGATAAAGACCAGCGACATCATTGTAGTAAACGCTGATGCTTCCGGTAGTTTCGGTGGTGGCAATGTCGGATGCTCCATTAGCATTGTAAGAACCAACGCTATAGCTTATTGTTTCGTATGTGACCTCGGAAATAGTAGCTACAGAAGACTCGGAGGATTCTAAAGAAGAGTAGGCACCGCTATCAAAAGAGACAACTACAGGGTCTCCAACACCAAAAGTATGCCCTGAGACAGTCAGAGTTACTTTATTAGACTCTAGTTTTACAGCAGTAAAGTTTGTTTCAATGTCTACATAAGATTTAAATAGTCCTACGTAGCTTCCAGAAGTAGCGTCTACGTCGGTATCCCCATGATCGAAGCTTTCCAAGTAGGTTCCATACAACGTGGTAGTGCCAAAAGTTCGATCTACCAGCGGTCTAGATATATTCCAGTAGCCGATAGTTCCGGACTCAGCGTTGACATCTCCACGGACAAAAACGTTCCCAAACTCCGCGTTACCAGACCCGTCGATGCGCCAACCACTAGCGCCAGGGTTATAGTTAATGCTTTGAATAGCCTTGTCTAAAATCTGAACTTCTTCAGCAAGGGCACCAGAGTCGATAGCCCCAGCCGAGATAGATGTGCTGTAGTTCCTTAGACGAGCTTCGTTAAGTTCCTGGGAAATAGACCCTAAATAGCCAGATAGGCTTTTGGTTCTAGCAATACGTCTACTAGCCAATCTTATCAATCTCCCACTCAGTTATCAAGGTAAGATCAATCATCTCAGGGAACGCAGGGCTGTTTGGTACAGTCACTTTAATACCATCAATCTTTCTTACAATAACGTCTTTTCGAGGCTCCAAAGTGCTGTCCATACGCTGCTGAATAAACTTGTCGCGGATAACAACCGAGCACCAATCGCCTGGATCAAACGTGCCAATTTCTGGATTCAAAGAACCATTTACACTAATTATAATGTCACCTGAAGGTGGCTTAGTTTCTCGCAAAAAGCGCTCAGAGGTAAGCTGCATATCCGCTTCAGCATCGTAGTTGCCCCAGTTGTCGACATTAATTGCGTTAACACCTTTAACAGGCCACTCTACCTTTTCAACCTTATCGATAAGCGGCCAGCCGTCATTAAGCAAGTCGGTAGACGCCGAGGCAGAATACCTAGCTCCGCCCCCACCGCCAGTATCATCATTATTGCCAGCCACAAATACACGGGTAGCTGAGTTGGTGGTGTTCTCTGAGAAGCTCACATTTTGAATATTGCCTGGATACTCAAATACAATTTGATCAGCACCAAATGCAGATGGAGGAGCATAGGTTCCAGCAGAGAGAACGCCGCCAGGTAGGGTGTCTAAGTAAGTCTGCAGAGTTTTAGGGGTTCTAGGTATAAGAGTGAGGGTACGTTTGAACTGCTTTTTATCTCCAGAACCACTCTCCAGTGAGCAGTCAATTCGATAGTCAAAACCGTTCTTGTTGCTTGTATATCGCTCCAAGTGCTCAAACACAGTAATCAAGTCACTTCCTCGAACGGTGTCGTTGGGGTATTGCTTAGAGCTGTAGTCGTTGTCTGAGTACTCTATGCCACCCATGTCGGCATTATTAGGAAACTCTCCGTATGTCCTTGTCATAGCCACCGGAGTTTTTTCTACCTGAGGAGCTAGTACTACATATCCTTCTACTGCAACTGATGACACGGTGCCAGTTTCGTAGCCGGCCAAAGAAGTGTAAGTAAAAGTATTAGATGTAATGGCAGTTACTTTTACTGCTTGATTATTATTTCTAAACGCTTTGTAGGTCTTATCTTTTACATAAGTAATTATGTAGTCGCCAACAACAAAATCATGGTCGGCAGAAGTCATAGTCACAACATTAGAGGTGCTGGAGATACTAGTGACGTTTTGGGTACGACCGATATTGGTATAGTCAATGTAGGCGTAGTGAACATCGTCCGTGACATCTACCGTAGACGCAGCCCTACCAGACAATCCAGTCAGAGAAGTTCCGGAACTTAGCGTATATTTAATGGTTGATCCTGTGGTGCCAGACAGCAAAGTAAAGGTCCCATTGTAGGCCGAGTTTATTTTTGAAATAGACACGGTCTGACCAACTTCGAACCCGTGGGCCGACGACGTCGTTAGGGTGGCTACCTTGCTAGCATAGCTTGCTGCAGTTACTGTAGACACTCCAACGTCGCTGCCAACGCTAGCATATGAGTACGTGTTGTCAGTTACGCTAGTAACTTGAATAACATTTCCGCTGTTTTCAAAAGAACTGTAGGTAGACTGACTTGGATCAATCTCAATAGTGATGTTGTCACCAGCCACAAAATCATGGTCGGGTGCGTAAATAGTAGCTAAGTTTGCATCCCTACCTAGTCGGGTGATGGGAACCGACAAAGTTGGGATGTAGCCAACGCTGGTCTTTACTCTAGTAAAGTTTCCAGTTACTTTTTTAGTATTGATGTTTCCGCTAGGTAAGCCATCGGTGTTGGAAGGTAGGCTATAAGAAATCTGATCTACATCTGACCAAGCCGCTGTCACAGTATGTGTACCGTCATAGAGCTTACCTTTGATGTCTACTTTAATTCTATCGCCAACAGTACAGTTGTGTCTCCCCGCCGTGGTTAGGGTTACCACCCTACCTCTTTTAGTGTACTTAACGTAAGAAACTTCTATGGTGTCGTCAGGCTCCCTGGTAGCTCCCCACTCAGGCATCTCGTATGTAAACCAGCTTGCACCAAAGACCGCGACCTTACCAGCGGTGCTGGCAGTTTTAGAAACGTTTGCCCTTTTCTTACCAAGCTTATACTGAACCCAAGATACTCCAGAAGCAGCGCCCTCGGTGTCATAGACGTCAGTTACCCTAGTCTTTGCATTCAACGTAGATAGTGTAGACGTAAATCCAGTAACTTGAATCAAGTCACCAACCTTGATCCCGTGCTCCCTATCTAGCCACAGAGTGACAATAAGATCATTAGTAACGCTATAGTCAGTGGTGGTTAAAACATCAACAGAGGTCACGTCTTCCGAAGTATCCAGCTCTATAATGTTGTGATAGCCGTCATAGACTGAGCTAGTCCAGTCAATTCGATCAACCCCACGTACTCGCACTAGATCCTTTACATCAAACGTATGAGTGCCGTCCGTATTAATCTTGAGCCGTTTTACAGGGGTAGCAAGGACTGCTTTATGCTTAGACGGCTTATCCATAGCGACATATCCGCCAGCGGAGTTTTTAATGTCCTTAGTGGAAGAAGAGTAACCATCTTGTCTGTATTTGAATACGTCATCCGTCACAGATAGTACGCTAACTGGAATATCGTCATTGTTTAGGGTTTTATAGTTGTTAATGTCAGCAAAAGTTACTTTTACTTTGTCTGCTTTTTTAAACCCATGAGGGGATGTAGTTTTTATCCAAACGTCGCCAGCAATACGCTTAACAGCTTTGATATTCTTCTTTCCAGTTGAACTAATTTCCCGAGAATATACCCTGTAGTTTTGAGAGTCAATGGTTCCGTAAGTAACGTCTTCTACAGTTATTTTACCGGAAGCGGTAATTTTAGCCGTATCCGTGCCAGCGTTATCGTATGACAGGGACCCTTCGGTAACTTCAGTAATCTCTACAGCGGCCCCACTATTGTTAAAGCCAGATATGCTGGACGTGACAATAACTTCCTGGCCAACAGTAAAGGGCACATACTGTTTTTCAGAGGTGTCAATATAGACAGTAGCGACACCACTTGTTCTAGCCACATGCGTAATATTCAAAACTGGAATGTTGTATTTAAATTGATAAGGAGTGGTTACTTCGGAGACTGTCTGTTTACCGCACAGCGACTTATCGATGTTGTAAATATCTATACGTTGGCCAGTAACCATACCGTGCGTATCGCTAGTGGTGATGGTAACAATATTATTGGCAGCCCCGCGGTGGGTGATGGTGTGAGGCTCTTTAATACCTGGAGCAATGATCTCGTTAGCAAACGTAGTGTCAGAGAAGTCTCTAAAAACATCATTTAACATTTCACGCACATAGTCATACGTGTCAATCTTTACGGAAACAGAGACGTTTTGATACGCAGCGGCAGCGGCGGGAAGTTTAGGGATGCTTACGTAGAACTCGGTCTGAGTTGGATCTGCATAAGTAGAGATTGGATAGTAGCCGGTGTACTTAACCAAGTTAGACTCGGTGAATGATAGGTAGACCTTCGTGGCCTCACCCTTATTATCTACAGCCTTAAGGGGAATCTTGATTTTGTTATTGATAAGTGTAATCTTTGCAGGGCCGGTTTTAGTGGTCTTAAGAACTTCACAGTTAAATTTATAGGAATAAGTTTTCCAGATAACTCGCTTCTGTAGGTAGCTTGTAAACTCCATAGCCGAGACTGAAAGAGCTCGCTCAACTAGGTCATAGGTGCGGCCCCAAATGATTCCGCCCCAAACGCAGACGCCGTTACGGGTAACATAGAGAGCGACCTTACCAGGCATGGTGCTGTTGTAGAGGTCCAGATCCTCTGTCTGACCGGTGATAGAGATTGCACCTTCAAATGCGCCTGGCTCTTTAACTCTACGCTCATAGGAGACATCCTCAAAAGGAATCTGAGCCAATACTTCATTAGTAACGATGTTTACGGTATAGTAAGCGTAGACCGGTGCGGTCTCAGGGGTGGTACTTGCATACAGTGCGTCTGGCATCTTACCTCGTAGTCGTCGTTACTACTATTTTACCCGATCCAGCCGGACTTGTATTTTACAGTGAACGAGGCTGGAGTCACGCTGGCGTTGCTTTTTTCTAGACGTAGGTCATTAGCACCAGGCTGAAGTTTAATCCAGTCAACGCCAGCATCTAGAGTAGAGCGTGCCGAGTCAGGCAGACCGCGATACAGAACCGTAGTGTTGTATGTGTCAATCTCAAGGGTGTCGGCACTCTTTAGGGTTGCAGTTCCGGCATCACTAGCGCTAGAGATATCTAAAGAAACTAGACCTTCGTACTTAACCGCCGTATTGGCACTAACTTTTGCATAGGTAATAGAGGTACCGCTTGCAGAGGCAATCGTATATGTGCCGTCGAATGGCGCGCCAAGCTTGGAGACATAGATGCTACCCGTCGAGAAGTTGTGGTTAGCGTCAGTGGTTAACGTTACCACATTTGAGGTAAGCACTGCAGTAAGAACATTAACGCCAGCATCGGCAAAACTGATGGTTGTAGACGTGACAGAAGTGATCTCCTTGTCACCATTCAATTGGTAGTGCGGGTCTGAGCCACCAGAGCCCATGCCAGCAACTGTAACGATGTCGCCAACCAAGAAGTTGTGAGCGACGTCGGTAGTTAGGGTAGAGACTCCAGATACCCGAACCTTAGTAGTGACGTTTGATGCAGTGGTGTTAGGTCTGAGGTTTTTGACAATCTTTATAGTTTTGCCAGTTGTTACATTTTTGATATAGGCAGGTGCGGTCATAGGTCCAGTTAAAGAGAATACAGGAGCCGTGTTCGTATTTCCAGCATTTGTGACAGTAGTATTTGACAATGAACCGCCAACAGTGTTGATTGCGACGTTGCTAGTTACGTAGCCATCAGCGGCATTAGGGTTCCAGCTATACTTAACTGGATCACCAGCGCGGAGCAGAACGGTGAAGTCAATACGGCCACGTGCATTGACGGAAACCACATCAGGCTGTCCAGTCACACGCACATAAGCAGACATTAAAGGGTCTTCGTTGACCTTCAGCCAGCCTCCAGTATAAACTAAGTCAAGTGCCTCCATAAGGCGCTGTCGAGCCGCTGGAGCGTACGAAGGCTTAGGTGGAAGTATTGAACCTTGAAGAGTAATCTCACGCGGTAGCCAGCGTCCTCGCACGTCATAGGCACCATCGTCAAGACCTCGGGGGATGTTAGGCACCTCTGGGGCAGGAAGAGTCCACCAACCATCAATGTCTGTACAGACCCACACAACCTTGTTTTCATCAATAGTGTTTAAGACAAGGCCGTTGATGCTAATATCACCTTCAAGCTTCAGACCAGTGATATATGGTTTAGTTTCTATATCTCCAGGCAGAATGTCAGTTAGGGCAGTGTTTACAATGTCAGTTTCTTGAGCCTGAGGGATGCCGTCAGAGACCTGGGTAGCCTCAATGGAGTTTTCAATCTTGAGAGAGTCAACTAAGAACTTCTTACCATTGGCCCCGGAAGCAACCTGATAGATAGAGATGGAGACATATGCATCGCCGGCAACAGAGGCCTTGGTAGCAGAAAGTCGTACCCAGCCGCTTGTGTCTGAGATAGTAGACGTAGAGCTGATTACGTTTGTTGTAGCTACGTTCGAAGAGTCGTAGTAGGTAATCTTTGCCACAAACCCGCCGGAAGTTTCTCCAGTAGGAACTCTTACATACCCAGAGACCGTGTAGGTGTTGCCAGCGGTAATAGAAACCAATCCGGAAACTACACCGGAGCCAGCACTACCACTTCTAGTAACTTCTAAAGAGGCACCGCTGATGAACGAGTCAGAGGTAGTGGTGGCAAGCGTAGCGCTAACTAGCGCGGTATAGCCGGTTGTTCCGTAATCAAAGGATGAGTTTTGCAGTAAGTTGTCGTTTATCATTTTATCCTCCAGCTATGCCTAGCTTTTTATATAGAGCGTCAAGCTCGCTCTTGTTCTTCACGTTGACAACCATGACACTCGGAGTAGCGTTGGCAAGTTTAGTGATGGCAGGGCCCAAACCACTCAAGGTGGGTATATTAACATTTATCTCATCTCCAACTTTACCGGTAGGGCCAGTTGGTGCAGCAGCGACAGCTGCTGAAACACCTGGCGGCTTAAACAAGTTTGATTGTCCCCTAGTAAACACGTCACTCGTGTCGCGAGCATTGCTTCCCAGTGGATTTAATGCAGATCCGCCAGCATATATACCGGTAGATGCTAGGCTAGTTAGTGCAGTAAATCTTTTATCTAGTATGGCTTTTTGATTAATCATTTCAGCTTTAAGGGTTTTTATGTTAAAGCTGTCCTCTCTACCTTCAGGAACTTTACTCCAGTCAAAGCCGGCTTCGGTTAGTTTATCCTGAACTGCCTGCGACACATAACCTTCACTGCCCGAGACAGGATCTTTTATTCCACCTGCCTTACCAAGGTCAATAGCTTTATTGAACGCCTGCAAATCTGAAGTAACCAATGTAAGAGCCTCGGCCGCACCCTTCATATTTGTGGTTTGGATTTTTTGAGCATTGGCCGTGTCAGCTGTCCCATACTGTTGATTTCCAGCAGTATCGGTATAAACCTGATTTTTATCCTTGATAATAGCCTCTAGGCCAGGCATACCAGACCTCTTAAACGCAGAAGCTACTACAGATGCCAGTGCCGCTGGATCTGCACCAGGCATGGTCTTAGATAGGGCAATCATCGCCTCAATCATCTTATTAGATGACTTAGTGTCTTTAGCAATAGCGCTAGAGTATCCAGCCTCACCCAGCGCGGTTCTGAATCCAGCGACTACATCGACCGCAGAGATTTGTTTACCATCTTCAGTAGTAGTACCGGTAACGCCGTACTGACTAACTAAAGCTTTAGCCTGAGTATTCTCTCGTATAACTGCAGCAGCAGCTTGCCCTTTAGTGAGACCAGCCGACTCCATATACCCCAAAGCCTCGGCTGAAAATTTTCGTTCTTTTTCTACTTTAATAGTGGCTTCTTTAGCGATAACCTCAAGCTTTTGAGCTTCGATCTTAGATTTACGATCTTTTTCCGCCTGAGCTGCAGCGTCAAATCCAGAAGAAATGGCACTACCAATACCGAGAACAGCGCTGGAGATGAGGCCAAGGGGGCCGGGTAGGAACGAGGAAACCATAGAAGCCATGCCAAGCCCAGTAGTTAAAGCACTTCCTCCAGTAGACCCCATCGATCCAAGCATTAATGCAGCCCCGCCAACACCCGAAGCTGCTCGAGCTCCAGTCATCATCCTGTTGCGGGCATATTTAGGCTCATAGCCCCCGCCACCAGATACGGCCTGCGTCCTTTGCTGTAGCTCCTCTCGGTAAGCCTGAGCAGTCTTAGTATTTGTACCGTAAGGCTTGCCAGTCTTAGGGTTAATTGGCCCGGACATCATTCCGACGGCCTCGTTCATAATAAACTTGTTATCGAACCTGCCTTTAAACCCTAGTTTCTCTTGAGCTACGATTACCTCGTTCATCTTCTCTTTTAGCTCTTTGACCTGTTTCTTAGCCATACCAGCGTCTTTAGCCATCTGAAGCATCTTAGACTGCTCACGAGTAGCCACGGCTGCCCTATTCATAGAATAGATTTCAGCAGCTAGTTGTTTGACCGCACCCCCGGCACCAAGACCAGATCTCCTAAGCTTATCAAATCTAGTTCCAGCCGTGTAGACCCGAGAAGCCACCGAGTCCATAACAGCAGCAGTTTTTCCAACAGTCAAAAACACCGTTTTTGTTATACCGGCTAGTACCATAAACACAGATTTAAATACAATAATCGCTAGTCCAATTGCCAAGAAGACACCGTGGATACGTCCAATAAAATCCAGAACCGGTTTTAGAGGTTTAAGAATATAATCCGAGATTATCGTAGCCATCTGGTTCAGGGTATTGAAGAAACCCTCTAAGGCACCTGAGTCTGAAAACTGAGCAAACAGTTTAATTACGCTTACTAACATTGCACCAAACTCTGGAGCGGCTTTAGCACCGTCTTCAAGCAGTTTTTTAATAGGCTCAGCGGCACCTCTAAGAATGGTCCAGAACTCACCGATCTCCGGCATGGAAGCAATATCAAATAGCGGCTTTAGTAGGGTACCAATAGAGCTTAAGGCGGTTGTAGCATTTGCGGTAGCGACTTTTAGCCAGCCAGCAAACTCGCTACTTCCAGTAAAAGCTTTAAATCCGTCGGCAAGTTTCTGCAACCATTGAAGCAAGATGCCGCCAGCACCAGCATTTACATCTCCGCCAGGGAAGGTTGCATCTAGAACGTTTTTTAGTCCACCGAACACAGTTTTGAATACACCGCCAAGCGACGCGGCAACATCACCAGCTAAGTTTAAGAAGTCTCTTAAGCCGCTACCCTTACCCCAGTTCTCAAAGCTCTCGGAGGATTTTTCTACCCACTTAGTAAACCTATCAGTAAGAGGCTGAGCAGCCTTAAGCATACCCAAAACTCCACCCAAAACGTTTCCAAGAATCCTACCAAAAGCTTCTATAATTGGCTTAGAGTTCTTGAAAAACTCCTGCAACAACTCTAAGTTTTCTGGAGTAGTGAACGCATTAGCAAAGCTCTTAGAAGCATTTCCCATTGCAGTTCCAAGAATATTTAGTCCGGACTCTAAGGTAGGGAATGCTTTATCAACTAGAGTCTGAATAGAGGTCTGAAGGATAGGCAGGAATCCACTAGCGGCGGCCTCTTTTAGTTCATCCATTTTAGGCTTTAGAGTGACTAAGTATTTGGCAAACTCTTTTTGAGATTTGGTCAATTTGGCTAGAGGGTCGGCTATGGCACTACCACCGGTAGGACCCTTTTTGAGGTCCTCGCGAGCTTCTTTGTTTCTAGCCTTTGCTCGACGGTAGGCTAGTTCAGCTTGCTGGAACTGCAGTTCGGTCTCTCGACGTACTCGGCTGTCAGGTGGCAGGTCCTGAACTCGAGCCAACTCTTCGCGAGCTTTTTCAAGGTTGATGGCAGCTTCTTCTTGAGAAAGGGCAGCCTCTTCGGCCTCAAAACGAAGATTGCGCAGTTCTCGTCTAGTGTTTCGTAAAGCCCCCTGAAGCTTCTTCTGAGGGTCAAGCATGGCGGATACCGCTTGACCAACACCACCAAGTGCGATCTTGGCAGCAATCATACCTGCGCCCATGCTGGCAAACGCGCTGCCCAATGCTACTAGCGAGTAGGCAGCTTGGCCGGCAACTCCAACTAGAGTAAGGAGCCCGCCGCCAAGGGCCCCGATAGTACCGCCTAGGACACCAAGAGCTGATTGCAAAGCGTAGCCTACTCGCTGGAAAGACTGGAAGGCAGACACAGCCATTTGAGAGTCGTCCTTCATCTTACGAAGGGATCCAGCAGCCATACCAATACCGCGAGCTATACGCTGAATCTGGTTTTCGTCCTTGTGCCACTTAGTACCAGTGATTACGCCCTTTTCAAAACCACGACGCATATTTTCAATGGTGCTTGCAGTCATGTCGCGCTGGTCTAGACGGGTAACAAATCGACTGTGCTCGTTGCCGGCACGTTGTAGGAAACTCTCGTAGTTTGCAAGTTTTTCCTGCTGATACCTATTAAAAGTTGCAGCGTCTTGCTCATCAATCTGACCCGAGAAATCTCTAAACTTAATTAGCTTATTGGCCAAGTGTTTTTGAACTAGGTCATTGTATACCCTATGACGGTCTAAGAGGATGTCTACTTTTTTAGCAGCCTTCTCTCTAGCCTTGACCTCTTTATCAATCTCTTTTAGTTTTTCTTTAGAGATTACTTTGTCGAGCTTACGATCCCTTAGAATTCTATCGCGATCTTTTACATTTATCTTGGCTCGTTTAGCGATGTCTTCATGGACTTTTTTAGCTGCCTCGCTCTGCTTTTTTAGAGCCTCAGTTTGCTTTATATAAGCATCTAGTAATTTTTCAGAGTCTGCGATAGCAGAGGAGGTGTCGGCAATGACCTTAACGTACATCTCACCGAGCTGATTTCTAAGCGGCACTACCGACCACCACCTAACCTATAGGACTATCTAAGACAGAGCCAAACGGCTTAATCTCATCCCCGACGATCGGGGTAGCTTCAATGAAGGCTTTAGTAGCCTTCTGCTCTCTAGGATTGAACGGCTGAATTATTTCTTCCGGCTCATCCGTAGAGATGCCCAACTCTACATCAAAGTCTCTGTAGGATTGAGATGATTCCCTATCCTCAGAGGCGTACCTGTATGTGTAGTTGTATACTCGACTATAGAAACTCTTTCTGAACTCATCTTTGTAGATGGACTCTTCATTAGTAGAGTATCTATAGTCGTCCTCAAAGAAGTAGTGAATTACGTCTAGCATGTCTGATGCATCCATTTCTGCCAGACGTAATCCATGTGCTATTCCTTTGCCATTAACGTATGGCCAGAGGTGTATCCCCCAGTCTAGGAGGCCTCTGGCTGCACTTCCGGGCGGTTCGTGTACTCCTCGATCAACCATGCCGAAATGTCAGTCAGTGTTTCAAGAGAGACAACGGTGTCTTTACTGTCAAGCAAAGCGTCAAAACGCGTTAGGCTTTCGTGAGTAAGAACGCTTCGGAAAAATCTCATAGTAACCGCGCTCGATGTAGCAACATCATCCGACGCCGAATCCGACACGATCTCTAGCAAAACCTTGCCTTGAATCGACGGAATGCAGGTGAACTCTTCACCATATAGTTTGAATACGATTGGCTCAGCGTCAACAGCGTTGCCCGAACCAAAATCTTTAAATCTAGCCATCTTTGTATTTTCTTCCTAATAGACAATCAGCCCAGACTATCCAGGCAGATATATATATTTTACATTATCCGTGAGGAAGCGATTTGGACGAGATCCGGGGTGTCTGACTCGTTTAGTGATAATAACCCTAGTTCCACCTTTCGGAACAAACTTCAATGCGCCACCTGGATTCTGCGGGTAGATCATGTGCGGTCTAGTTCCTTCATGAACGTACATTGCGTACGGCACAGATGTACCTATTCGGATTGTCTGACCTTTGGTATATCTTTGATGCCTATAGACTTTAATAGATCTTTTTAGCCTACCTGCAGTAGGTCCTGTACCGATTGGAGCCTGATTCTTAGCATGACGGGCCATTCTTCTAGCACGTTTGTAGAGCTCAATCCCTACGTCGCCTTTAGTGTCTTTAAATACGCGGTCCAGAACCCTGGTATTTACTTTCATGGTGACTTTATTAGCCATTATGGAACCGCCAGAGTTAACTCCATAGTGACAATTTGAAAACCGCCCTCAGGCTCGGCAACGTCGACGTTGGCAATAACGCCAAGGCCGTAACTACCGTCATTCCATTGGTCAAATAGGTTTAGAGATGACATAAGCACCCAGGCATCAATTGCCGAGATGTAAGAAGCTTCCTCAATTTTTTCAGCTGTAGGAGGCCTACCGTTCATTCCGACCACGGGGAATCCCCGAGCAATGCTGATGTTTACAGTTGCGGTGCGAGGCATGTTACAACGCATAGGCTCGCTGACGGGAGCTCCCGGAGGGCCTAGATAAAGAGAGGCTAGGGAGACTACAACCTGGTCGCAGTCAATTGCAGGCGCTCCAAGGGTCCAGTAACGACGATTAGGCAGTGGAATGTTGTATGACTGAAAAACGGAACATACTTTTTCAAGTACGCCGTCCATCATATTCTTGAGATTTAGTGCATCCTCATGAATGTCACTAACATCCACTGCCATCGCCATTTTGGTTATTCTCCGGCTTCTTCAGCAGCTGGCTCTTCAGCAGCAACAGGTACGACGACCTCTTCTACTACAGGAGCCTCTACTACAGCTTCGACCTTCTTAGGGGCAACCTTCGGAGCAGCAACCTTCTTAGGGGCTACAACCTCCTGCTTTGCACCACCAAGCATGTCTTCTGCACGGAAGTTTGTCTGAATTCCTGACATTACTTACCTATCTTTCCTAGTTGTACAACTTGATCTGGAGGTTACCAGTTTCAAGCTCCGATACGGTCTCAATACCACCAACGGTCTTCGTCGCGTATAGGGTCCATGTGCCTGGGTCAACCATTCCCAGTGTCTTATAAGCATCATCATACGTGATGCTGAAGGATACCGATTCTGCAGCGACGTTAGTTGTTACGTAGCTAGAGTCGATATCCAAAGCCTTGTTTCCCGAGTTGTTTCGGATAGTAAGAAGCGGAGTCCAACCGGCCTCATCAAAAAAGATCGAGACATCGGCACCGACCTTGCCAACCGAGGTCCAAGAAGCCGCTGTGTTTCTAACAACGCTAATGTCAAAGTTTGCGTTTGCTGCAAGAGCCAAGCCCTTCGGGGTGTAGCGACGAGCACGAGGGACGTCAGGCGAGAAGACGCGAGACTTAGCGCGGGCTTTGTCCGGGTTAACGGTCTTCAGGAACAAGTCAACTGCGTAAAGACCGGTGCGGACATCATCAATGAAGTCCTGTGAGTCTAGAAGTGTGTAGGACACGCCCTGACGAGAGATCGAGGTTACACGCTGTGGAAGAGCGCAGTCTTCGTCTCCGGCCCAGAGCTTTGCAAACTCCATAGCAAGAGTACGAGCAGCCATCTTGCCAGAAGCAGGGATGGTAGAGCCGTAGGTGTAGGTGATTTCAACGTTACAAGGGGTCCATGGAACGCCAGCTGCAGCCTGAAGAGTAGAGTGGTCTACTAGGTAGTAGCTGCTTGGGTCAAGAATACGGCCGTCACGGGTACGAACAGTGTGAATCTTAGTAACCGGACGACCGCGCAACCTAATGCGGGACTCGGGAGAGAGGCCATCCGAAACCAACTCAGCGTATTCCTGGAAGTCGGTAATCGGAATATTGTAAACTTCACCGGCAATAAGAACGCCATAGTAGTTTTTGGAAGAAGGCCCCATGCGGTAAGCGCGCTTAGCACAAACGTAACGCTCAGTTACAGTAACTTCGCCAGTATACTTACGACCAGACATGGCCCAGAGTAGGAATGACGCAGTCTCGCAAGCCTCCTGAGCGAACTCAGTATTTGCATAACTACCCAGCTCACTCGGCTGGATCCATAGTGCAGTTCCCATAAGTCTTTCTTCCTAGATATGAATCTGGCGGCGTGCCGGCATGTCTCGCACACCAAGGCACGCCGCCTTCATCAGTTTCTGCTATTAAGCAGTTGGGTCTTCGTTAGAAGCGATAATACGGTCCACGGTGTTGTCAGCGTTGAAGTTGACGTTACCAGGAACGTTGTATGCTGTACCAGAGCCCTGAGCACTGAAGTCAGTAACTGCGGTGTAAGCAGGTGACTCAGCAGCAACTGGGTTGATAACTGTAACTGCAGCACCGGTAGGAGCAGCAGTTGAGCTAACAGCGTTAGCAACCTTAGCGTAGCTGAGGGTGTTGCTTGTACGAGCCGAAACAGTTACGTAGCTAGCACCAACGGTGTTGAATGTCTCGTCGATACCCGAAACCAGAATCTGGTCACCAACGGCAATAGCGTTAGCAGAGCCGGTGTAGGTAAGGGTAGCAACGTTGCTGGTAAGAGCAATGTTGGTGACAACGTACTCATCGGTAGCTGAGCCATCGGTCCAGGTGTAGAAACCGTTTAGACCAACTGGAGCCCAAGTGGTACGTGCGTAAGAGTAAGGACGCTCTGAAGCAACTGGGAACTCCCAGCGGCCGTCAGGACCCGAACCAAACTCAACGTTACCTAGACCGTAGCCTTCGAATGTGGTTGCAAGCATACCGTTTTCGATTACGCGGTCGCCCGACTGGCGGAGCTTAGCGTATGGGAATACCCAGTGGAAGTAAGGAAGAGTCGAGCTCTTCTTACCGTCCTTGATAGCGTGTGACCAAGCTTCGATAGCAACACCGAAACCAGCAGGGTCATCGCCAACGCCTGGAGCGGCCCAACCGATTGACTTGTTGTTTGGGTTTGCGTAGGTGCCTAGGTTCTTGCGAAGAAGTAGACCGCCCGAGATTAGGTTGCTAAGTTCTGCATCTGGTTCACAGATAGCAAGTTCCATGGTGATACGCTTTAGAGTGTCTGGAGACTTGTAGGTCACACAAACAACGCCGTTAGCGTTCTTTTCTGTGATCTCGTCGCCCTCTTCATACTCTGGGGTGAAAGATACACGCATGAAGGCGGAAGTTACGTAACTGTCGCCTGCAGTTGTGCTTAGTGAGCCGTCGGCGTTCAGACGAGTGACGCGGATCGACACACCCTGAATGCTGGCTGCATATTCTTGAGTAGCCATAAAGCTATTCTCCTTAGGTTAGGCTGTTAGGTCGACCCGAACAGCTAGGTGGATGGATGTGTCAAAGAAAGCCGCAGCGGGGCGGATTGCTTTAACACGCATGTCATTCGCGTTACCCGACACATCGTAAGCTTGGCTTAGACTGTCGTTTACGATATCGACATCACCGAGGAATACTCGGACGGTGCCAGTAGCGTAAATCCATTTTGCAGAGTTGGTTCCTACCATCTGCACGTAGCCAGTAACCGCTTCTTGAGTGCGGTTAGTGGTACTTGAAATCGTGATTGTAATTGTGTCAGCGTCGACCTTAGTGGCAACAGTGCCGGTACCGGTTTGGTTGATATTTGCACCAACAACTGAGTACGTAACTGTGTCTCCAGCTAGAAGGTAGTGAGCAGCAGAGGTGTTAATGGTTAGTGTTGTGCTGCTCGAGATGGTTGCAGTAGCAGCGGCAATACGAGGACCGTTTCCGGTGTAGCCAGAACCCACAACAACAGGAGTGCCGCCCATGGTCTGTAGGTGGTCTTTTTCCTTCTCGTGGAAAAGCATGTTTGAGTTGCTTGAAAGTAGTGCAACAATGTCGCGGGTAGCGTGGATAATGCCTTGCTCGCCTGCGTGAGAAGCAGATGCAATTCCGTGCTCAAGGATAGCCAAAGCACGCTTTGCTGAAAGTCCAGTACCATCCAATACTGACACGCCCGAAGAAACTAAGGCACGGTTGCCATGAGACTCGCCAATGCGAATGGCTCCGTCCCAAAGCTCTTCTTCAACAGCGCGCTGAGTAGCAGCGTCACACTGACGCTTGATTCGCTCTAGGCGGTCAAGACCTAGAAAAGCAAAAGTTGAACGGTCTTCTTGGACCTCAACAAAGAAAGGTTTGATCTCGTCGTAGTAGTTTACGTTACCTGCACCAGCAAGCTGGATCTCGGTGCCATCAGTGTCATCTACGTTGTAGAGAGCGTATAGGTCTGTTTCCCATTCCTGAGAGAAACCACGGATCCAACGATTTTCTTCAGCTGTAGTTGTGTCAACTACAGCGAGTAGGCCAAATGCCGAAGGCACAATCTTCGGTGCTTCGATAACACCGTTCTTTGGAAGAGCCACTTCTGATCCTTAAAGTTTAAAAGTCTATTTGATTTCGTATTGGGGGACCCGTTTCCGGGCCCCCCTCAACGATACTGCTATTTCTACTAAGGCTTAGAGCTCGATAGTAGCGGCAGCAGTGTTGCCTGTGGTGTCGCGTAGTGCAGCAGCAACACCGTTGATTGAGATGGTCGAGGTGATAGCGAGAGACTCGATACCTACCTTTGCGATACCTTCGAAGGTTTCGATGAACATCTTGTAGTCGTTTGTACCGACTAGTGTGCTGTCGCGGATGATACCTAGGTCAAGAGTACCACCGTCGAGGAACAAGAATGTACCCTCAGCGAATAGGAACCACTTGAAGCTGTCTGGGAACTCAAGCAGCGCGGCTGCACCCTGTGATCCGAAGACCGACGAAGGCGAAGTGCTGTTTGTGTTGTCCATAACAGGGGTGATGGTAACGTTGCTGTGCGATAGGTAACCGTCGATTTCTGACTTAGCAACCGAAAGGGTTCCGTCACCAGGCATCGATAGGGTTAGGTCAGCAGCCATAGCATCGTACACCCAGAAAGGAATTACAGCCTGTAGCTGAGTGCTTGGGTCGATGCGGTGACGGCTACGGTAAGCAACTGCAGCGCGGCGGATCTGAACTAGGAAGTCACGACCAAAACCGATTAGGTTGGTGGTTGTAACAGCAGTCGAACCTGAGTTGATCTTGCTTACTAGGTACTCTT
>JACCEA011024134.1_pt1 | contig 16868 bp, 16 predicted proteins | sample 7449851 | NCBI WGS metagenome assembly JACCEA01 (sample SAMN15323453, study PRJNA562643) | freshwater metagenome | isolation source: river surface water | place: USA:Blue River Watershed | collected 2017-08-18 | reverse complement strand
CCATCAAACAAACCGTGTACCGCACCGGCGCCCGCAGCGAGCTGATGGAGCTGCTGCTGGAGGCCACGCGCCGTGGCAAAGAGGTGCTGGTGGTGGTGGAGCTGAAGGCGCGCTTCGACGAAGAGGCGAACGTCAACTGGGCCGAAAAGCTGGAGGCCGCAGGCGCCCAGGTGGTCTACGGCATCGTGGGGCTCAAGACGCATGCCAAGCTGCTGCTCATCACCCGCCGCGAGAACCGCAAAGGCGGGCGCATCTTGCGCCGCTACCTGCACCTGGGCACCGGCAACTACAACCCGCGCACCGCGCGGCTGTACACCGACTTGGGCCTGCTCACGGCCGACCCCTCGCTGACCTCGGACGCCGACGCCGTGTTCGGCCTGCTGGCCTCCACGGCACACATGCGGCGCCTGCACCAGCTGGTGCTGGCCCCGTTCGCCATGCAGTCGCGTTGGCTGGCCGAACTGGAGCGCGTGCGCCAGTCGGCCCTGGCCGGCAAGCGCGCCCGCGTGGTCGTCAAGATCAACGCGCTGACCGACGTGGTGCTGATCGACGCGCTGCTGGCCTGCGGCCAAGCCGGGGCCCAGATCGACCTCATCGTGCGCGGCGCCTGCCGGCTGGCGCCGGGCATCCCCGGCGTGAGCGACAACATCCGCGTGCGCTCGGTGGTGGGGCGCTTCTTGGAGCACACGCGCATCCTGTACTTCGCCTGGGGCGAGGGCGAGCGCGAAGAGGCCTTGTTCCTTTCCAGCGCCGACTGGATGAGCCGCAACATGCTGGGCCGCATCGAGCTGGCCTGGCCCGTGAGCGACCCCAAGATGCGCCAGCGCGTGCTGGACGAGGCTTTGACGCCCTACCTGCTGGACGGGCGCGACGCCTGGACGCTGGACGCCCACGGCGCGTACCAGCGCGTGGGCACCGACGGCCCCTGCGCGCAGGCCGCGCTGGCCGAGTTGTACAGGGTGGACTGATGGACCTCATCTTGTGGCGCCACGCCGAGGCCCAGGCGCAGGCCGACGGCCAAAACGACCTGGACCGCCGCCTGACGGCGGCGGGCGAGCGCCAGGCCCGCCGCATGGGCTTGTGGCTGCAGCAGCGCCTGCCCGACACCACCCGCGTGTGGGTCAGCCCCGCCGCACGCACCCGCGCCACGGCCGACGCCCTGGAGCGCCCTTACAAGGTGCTGCCCGAGCTGGGCCCCGACGCCGACCCCGCGACCTGGTTGCCCCTCATGGGCTGGCCCGATGCGGTGGCGCCGGTGCTGGTGGTGGGGCACCAGCCGGCACTGGGCCTGCTGGCCGCGCAGCTGCTGTGCGGGGCGCCCTTGCCGTGGTCGGTGAAGAAGGGCGCGGTGTGGTGGCTCAGCTCACGCCGGCGCGAAGGTGTGCAACAAGTCCTGTTGCGCGCCGTTCAGGGGGCGGATTTGCTCTAGCCGCCCGGCCTTGTGTGTCGCACCATCGCACTGTGTTTTTCACAGACCGACACACTGGGGCATGAGTTCCATTCACCGACGCGCCTGGCTGGCTTGCGCCGCTGGGGCCAGCCATGGCGCCATTTGGGCCAAGCGGTCGGGCCCCGAGCTGTTGATGGTGACGGCGGCGCTGGAGCCCTTCACGCTGCCCCCGCAGCACCCCTTGGGCGAGGGCATGGACATCGACCTGGCGCGCGAGGCCCTGATGCGGGGTGGCGGCTACCGCCTGCGCGTGGTGCACGTGCCCTGGCGCCGGGTGCTGGCCGAGCTGAAGGCCGGGCAGGCCGATCTTTCTGCCGGGGTGCACAACACCGCCGAGCGCCGCCAGTTCCTGGCCTACAGCCAACGCTACGGCAATGCCGTTCGGTACGACTTCTACACGCGCCGGGGCAGCGACATCGCGGTGCGGGGCCTGGCCGATCTGGCCGGTCGTCGCGTGGGTTTGATGGCCGGGGCCGAGTACCCCAGCGCCTTGCAGGCGGCCATCGTCGGCCCGATTGAGCGGGCGACGGACCTGCACACCTTGCTGCGCATGCTGGCCGCGGGCCGGGTGGACGTGGTGGTGGGCAACGAGCTGCCCGCGCGCTGGTTGGTGCGGCACCAGCCCTACGGGCCGCAGCTGGAGCGGCAGCCCTACACCCACGACACCGGAACGCCCACGCAGATGGCGTTCTCGCGCCAGCGACCGGGCTTCGAGGCCGCCTTGGCGGCCATGAACCGGGGCTTGAGCCTGCTGGCCCAGGAACATCGCTGGGCGGCGCTGCAGGCGCGTTACGTGGGCGGCTGATCGAGCTCCAACTCCAGCGCCAGCAGCTCTTCCACGCGCTGGCGGCGACGGATGAGGCGCGCGTGTTCGCCGTCCAGCAGCACCTCCGCGATCAAGGGTCGCGTGTTGTAGTTGCTGCTCATGGAGCTGCCGTAGGCGCCGGTGTTCTCGATCACCAGCCAGTCGCCCACGGCCGCTTGCGGCAGGGCCCGCAGTTCGATGTCGCCGCCCGCCCCTTGGGTGAACACGTCGCCGCTTTCGCACAGCGGGCCGGCCACGGCGCAGGGCGCGCCGCTGGCGGGTGCGCGCGCATCGGCCGTCACCAAGTGCATGCCGTGGTGCGCGCCGTACATGGCCGGGCGCATCAGCTCGTTGAAGCCGGCGTCCACCAGCACGAAGGGCACGCTGCCCTGGTGCTTGAGGGCGCGCACTTCGGTGATCAGGGCGCCCGCTTCGGCCACCAGGTAGCGGCCGGGCTCGATTTCCAGGTGCAGCGCGTGCCCCAGCAGGGCTTGCGCCTCGCGCCGGGCGGCGTCCCACAACCCGAAGTAATGCGCGGGGTCGATGCGGGCCTCGCCGTCGCGGTAGGGAATGGACAGGCCACCGCCGGCGGAGATGGCCGCCAGGTCCAAGCCGGCCACGTGGACCTGGCGCACCAGGTCCACCATGGCGCCGCACACGCGCTCGAGGTGGCCGTAGTCCACGCCCGAGCCGATGTGCATGTGCAAGCCCACCAAGCGCAGGCCCGCGGCCTGGATCACGCGCAAGGCTTCGGCCAGGTCGCCGTGCCAAATGCCGTGCTTGCTGTGCTCGCCGCCGGTGTTCGTCTTTTTGCTGTGCCCGTGCCCAAAGCCGGGGTTCAGGCGCAGCCACACGGCATGGCCCGGGGCGCGCTCGCCCAGCTGGCGGAGCATGTCGATGGAGCCGCAGTTCACCACCAGGCCCTCGGCCACGACGAAGTCCAGCGTCTCGCGGTCCAGCAAATCGGCGGTGTAGACGATGTCGGCCTCGGCCGCCTCCGCCAAGGTGGCGGCTCGGGCGCTGCCGCCGGCAAAGCCCGCGGCCAGGGCGCGCAGGGCCTCGCCGCGGCTCACGGCGTCCACTTTGGCCCCGCCTTCGCGCAGCAAGCGCAGCAGGTGCACGTTGGGGTTGGCCTTCTGCGCGTAGCGCACGGTGTCGAAGGCCCGCAGGCTGGCCAAGCGCTGGCGGATGGTCGCGGCGTCCATCACCCACAGCGGGGTGCCGAATCGGTGGGCCAGGGCGCGGGTTTGGGGGGCGGTCAGCATGCGCGCAGCATGCCCGGGCCAGGTTATTCAGTCCAATCGAACGTTGTGGTTATTCAATTCAAATTGGATATGCTGGCCCGATGCCCATCAGCCACCGTCAAGTCGAGGTGTTCCGTGCCGTGATGCAGGCCGGCAGCATGACCGCTGCGGCGCAGGCGCTGCACAGCTCCCAGCCCACGCTCAGCCGCGAGATCGCGCTGATGGAGCAGCGCTTGGGCTACGCCCTGTTCGAGCGTGGTGGCGCGCGCCTCAAGCCCACCGCCGCGGCCCTGGCCCTGTTCGACGGCGTGCAGCGCCACTACCAAGGCCTCGCCCAGGTGCAGGCCCAAGCGCGGGCCCTGGGCCGCGCCGAAGCCCAGCCCTTTGAGTTGCTGGCCCAGCCGGCCTTGGCGCATGCCTTGGTGCCTGGTGCTTTGGCCGCTTGTGAAGAGGCGTCCGAGGCCGCGGTGTCCATCACCCCGGCGGAAAGCCCCGTGCTGGAAGCCTGGATGAGCGAGCAGCGCTTCGACTTGGCCCTGACCGAGCGCGCCGACGCCCCGAGCGGTTGCCGCGCCGAGGTGCTGGCCGACCTGGCGGAAGTGGCGGTGCTGCCGGCGGGCCATGCCTTGGCCGCACGAGAGCGTTTGGTGCTGTCAGACTTTGCCGACCAGCCCTTTGTGAGCCTGGCCGACGACGACCCCTACCGGGCGCAGATCGACGCGTTGTTCGCCCAGGCCGGCGTGAGCCGGCCGATGCGCCTGCAAACCCACAGCGCCGTGGCGGTGTGCGCTTTGGTGGCCCAGGGCTTGGGCGTGGCGATCGTGAACCCGCTGACGGCGGCCGCTTGCGCCGGTGAGCGCCTGGTGCTGCGCCCGCTGGCGGTGCGCATTCCGTTTCAGGTGACGCTGCTCACGCCCCTGCACCGCCCAGCGCACCGCTTGGCCGCGCCCTTGGCGGACGCGCTGCGGGCTCAGTTGCGCTCGATGACCGCGTAGGCCGAGTGCGAGTGGATGGACTCGAAGTTCTCGACGTCCACGCGATACCGCCCGACCCGCTCGTCGGCGTTCAAGCGCAGCGCCACGTCGCGCACCAGGTCTTCGACGAACTTGGGGTTCTCGTAGGCGCGCTCGGTCACCCACTTTTCGTCGGCCCGCTTAAGCAGGGGCCAAATCTCGCTGGAGGCGCTGTCTTCGGCAAAGCGAATCTGCGCCGAGAAAGGCAGCGGCTTGTCGGCCAACCACTCCACGCGCACCGTGACGATGCTGCGCTGGTTGTGCGCGCCGTAGTCGCTGATTTCCTTGGAGCAGGGGCACAGGCTCTTGACCGGCACGGCCACCTCTTGCCACACGGTGGTGCGGCCGTCGCGGGTTTCAACGACCCAGCGGGCTTGCAAATCCAGCCGGCTTTCGATGCCCGACACCGGCGCGCGCTTGCGCTCGAACAGGGTGAACACGACCTCGGTCACGCCTTCGGTGGCGAGCAGCTTGTCGAGCATGGTCAGGTGGCGCTCGCGCAGCGTGGCGGCGTCCAGCGGCCGTTCGGCGCCTTCCTCCAGCCAAGCCACGAAGCGCGACATGTGCGTGCCCTTTTTGTCGGCGGGCAAGGCCACGTCCAGGGTCCACTCGCCCACGCTGGGCTGCACGCCGCGCTCGGTTTGCACCAGCAGCGGGAACTTCACGCGCCGCACGCCCACGCGCTGGATGGCCAGATGACGCTCGTCGCGCTCGCTTTGGGTGTCGGGGATCGGCAGGTGCGCCGAGTGGGTGGAACTGGGGCTCATGGATCGCTCAAAAAACGCAGGCCGTCAGCATCCCATGCCGACGGCCTTTCAGCGGTCAGTGGATTAGAACGCTGGCTTCAAACCACCGCACGCAGTGCGGGTTCGCCCAAACGCTGGCGGATGCTGCGCTCGATGCCGATCGCATCCAAGCCGCACTGGGCCATCAGCTTGGCCGGGTCGCCGTGCTCGATGAAGGCGTCGGGCAGGCCCAGCTGCAGCACGGGCACGTTCAGGCCGATGGCTTGCAGGTGCTCCATCACCGCGCTGCCGGCGCCGCCCATCACGCAGCCGTCTTCCACGGTCACCAGCAGGCCGTGGCTGCGGGCCAGGCGCTCGACCAGGGCGGTGTCCAGCGGCTTCACGAAGCGCATGTTGGCCACGCTGGCGTTCAGCACGTCGCCGGCGACCAGGGCCGGGTTCAGCAAGGTGCCAAAGGCCAAGATGGCCACGTCGCCCGCGCCTTGGCGGCGCAGCTCGCCCTGGCCCCAGGGCAGGGGCGTCAGGTCGGTGCCGGTGTCGACGCCGGTGCCGGCGCCGCGGGGGTAACGCACGGTCACCGGCCCCGGGTGCTGGTACGCGGTGCACAGCAGTTGGCGGCACTCGCGCTCGTCGGCCGGCGTCAGCACCGCCATGTTGGGGATGCAACGCGTGAAGGCGATGTCGTAGTTGCCGGCGTGGGTGGCGCCGTCGGCGCCCACCAGGCCTGCGCGGTCCAGCGCGAAGGTCACGTCCAGGTTCTGCAGCGCCACGTCGTGGATGAGCTGGTCGTAGCCGCGCTGCAAGAAGGTGCTGTAGATCGCCAACACTGGCTTGAGGCCCTCGCAGGCCAGGCCCGCGGCGAAGGTGACGGCGTGCTGCTCGGCGATGCCCACGTCGTAGTAGCGCTGCGGAAAGCGCTTGTGGAACTCCACCATGCCCGAGCCCTCGCGCATGGCGGGGGTGATGCCGACCAGCTTCTGGTCGGCCTCTGCCTGGTCGCACAGCCATTCGCCGAAGACCTGGGTGAAGGTCTTCTTCGACGGCTTGCCCGAGGCCACGATGCCTTGCGCCGGGTCGAAGGGCGTGGGGCCGTGGTACTTCACCGGGTCGGCCTCGGCCAGCTTGTAGCCCTGGCCCTTCTTGGTGACGATGTGCAGGAACTGCGGGCCGCTGCGGGTGCGCAGGTTTTCCAGGGTGGGGATCAGCGCGTCCAGGTCGTGCCCATCGATCGGGCCGACGTAGTTGAAGCCGAACTCTTCGAAGATGGTCCCGGGCACGAACATGCCCTTGGTGTGCTCTTCGAAGCGGCGGGCAAATTCGTAGAGCGGGGTGTTCTTCAACAGGCCCTTGGCCCCTTCGCGGGCCTGGCTGTAGAACTTGCCGCTCATCAGGCGCGTGAAGTACTTGTTCAACGCGCCCACCGGCGGGCTGATCGACATGTCGTTGTCGTTCAGGATGACCAGCACGTCGCCCAACAGGCCGCCGTGCGGCACACCGGCGTTGTTCAGGGCCTCGAAGGCCATGCCGGCGGTGATGGCGCCGTCGCCGATGACGGCCACCGCGCGGCGGCTTTCGCCCTTCAACTTGGCCGCCATGGCAAAACCGTGCGCGGCCGAGATGCTGGTGCTGCTGTGCGCGGTGCCGAAGGTGTCGTACTCGCTCTCATCGCGCCGCGGGAAGCCGCTGATGCCGCCCAGCTGGCGCAGCGTGCTCATTTGGTCGCGACGGCCGGTCAGGATCTTGTGCGGGTAGGTTTGGTGGCCCACGTCCCACACGATGCGGTCGCGCGGCGTGTCGAACACCGCGTGCAGGGCGATGGTCAGCTCGACCGTGCCGAGGTTGCTGGACAGGTGCCCGCCGGTCTTGCTGACGCTGTCCAGCACGTACTGGCGCAGCTCACCGGCCAATTGGTGCAGTTGCGGGCGGCTCAGCTGACGCAGGTCGGCCGGGCAGTTGATGGTGGGCAGGAGAGGCGTCATGCTCAGTTGTCTCGCGAAACGACCTTGAAGGCGAGGTCACGCAGGCGCTGGGCTTTCAGCGCCGGGGCGCTGTCCAGGGCGGCCAGGGCTTCGTCGCGCAGTTGCGCGGCGTAGCGGCGCGAGGCCGCCAGACCCAGCACGCTGACGTAGGTCGGTTTGTTGGCTTCTTGGTCTTTGCCGGCGGTTTTGCCCAGCGTGGCCGAGTCTTGGGTCACGTCCAGGATGTCGTCCACCACTTGGAAGGCCAGGCCCAGCGCATCGCCGTAGGTGGCCAGCGCGCGGGTTTCGTGGGGCGTGGGGTGACCGCAGGCGGCGCCCATCAGCACGCTGCCTTGCAGCAGCAGGCCGGTTTTGCGCCGGTGCATGTTTTTCAAGGCCTGCTCGTCCAGGGGGCGGCCCACGGCGGCGAGGTCGATGGCCTGGCCGCCCGCCATGCCGGCGTGGCCGCTGGCACGGGCCAACAAGCGGCACAGGTGGGCCTGCAGGGCAGGCTCGATGCCGGCGTCTGGGGTCAACACCTCGAAGGCCAAGGCCTGCATGGCGTCGCCGGCCAGCATGGCCTGGGCCTCGCCAAAGGCCACGTGCACCGTGGGCTTGCCGCGGCGCAGCACGTCGTTGTCCATGCAGGGCAGGTCGTCGTGCACGAGCGAGTACGCGTGGATCAGCTCCACCGCCACGGCTGCGCGGTCGGCCGCGGCTTGCTGGCCCTGCACGGCCTCGCAGGCCGCCCACACCAACAGCGGGCGCAGGCGCTTGCCGCCTTCGAGCACCGCGTAGCGCATGGCGTCGCCCAAGCCGGCGGGTGCGTCAGCCGGTACCCAGGCGTCCAGCAAGCCTTCGCAGCGGGTCAGCAGGCCCTTGGCCCAGTCGTCAAAACCGGCGCACACCGCGTCGTCGGGGCTCACCACCATCACACGCCCTCCCAGGCCTTCAGGGTGCCGTCGTCGAGCACCTTCACTTGTTGTTCTACGGCTTGCAGCTGGGCCTTGCAGTAGGCCAGCAACTCAGCGCCGCGCTGGTAGCCGGCCAGCAGTTGGTCCAGCGGCACCGCGCCACCCTCCAAGGTTTGCACCAGCATCTCCAGCTCCGCCAGGGCGCTTTCGTAGCTCGCCGGGGCGGTGGATTTGGGGGCTTTGGGCATGGCCAATGGGGGTCTGGAAAAAGGGCGCGATTGTAGGCGTCGACCCCCTGTAACCCTCAGAAACGCCCACTGGTTGCGCTCCTCGTGCCCCAATGACCACGCGGGCGGTGCGCTCGACCCGGGCTTGGCTAGAATCATGCCCCCTTGGCCCGGTGCACTGCGCTGGGCTTTTTTGCGTGCCACCCGTTGGGTGGGCATGGGTGTCTTGGAGGAACTCTTGGATCATGTCGGATCTGAGTCTGGCCGTCGGGGCGCTTGAGAGCAGCAGCCGCACGACGCAGCTCCCCGTTTCTGCTTATACCGATCAGGCGCTGTTCGAGCGCGAGCAGGAGCGCATCATCCGACCTGGCCCCCGCTACGTCGGGCACGCTTTGGCCGTGCCCGAGCGCGGCGACCATTTCACGCTGCGCCACGAGGGCGACGGGCGCGCCTTGGTGCGCGGGGCCGACGGCATCCAGCTGATTTCCAACGTCTGCCGCCACCGGCAGGCGGTGATGCTGCAAGGCCGCGGCAACGCGGGCTCGAACATCGTTTGCCCCTTGCACCGCTGGACCTACAGCTTGCAAGGCGAACTGATCGGCGCGCCGCACTTCGACCGCGACCCCTGCTTGCACCTGAACCGCTGGAACCTGCGCGAGTGGAACGGCCTGCTGTTCGAGGACACGGGCCGCGACATCGCCGCCGACCTGCGCGACCTCGCGGTGGCGAAAGACCTGAACTTCGACGGCTACGTGCTCGACAAGGTGGAGTTGCACGAGTGCAACTACAACTGGAAGACCTTCATCGAGGTCTACCTGGAGGACTACCACGTCGGTCCCTTCCACCCGGGCTTGGGGAACTTCGTGACCTGTCACGACCTGGCTTGGCAGTGGGGGCAGGAGTACTCGGTGCAAACCGTGGGCGTGAACGCGGCCCTGGCGCAGGGCGGCAAGGCCGGCTCCAAGGTGTACCAGCGGTGGCACGACGCCGTGCGCGCCTACCGAGGTGGCGAGGCGCCCAAGCAGGGCGCCATCTGGCTGACCTACTACCCCACGCTGATGGTGGAGTGGTACCCGCACGTGCTGGTGGTGAGCAACCTGCACCCCATCAGCCCGACCAAGACGCTGAACGTCGTCGAGTTCTACTACCCCGAGGAAATCGCGGCCTTCGAGCGCGAGTTCGTCGAGGCCCAGCAGGCCGCCTACATGGAGACCTGCGTGGAGGACGACGAAATCGGCGAGCGCATGGACGCCGGCCGCCGCGCGCTGCTGGCGCGGGGCGACAACGAAGTCGGGCCCTACCAAAGCCCGATGGAGGACGGCATGCAGCACTTCCACCAGTGGTACCGCGCCAAGATGGCGCTCTGACCCCCGCAACGCCCGGCCCGCCCGGGCGTTGTTCATTCCGATGCCCGCTCCCTTGTTGATGTTGACCGCCACGCTGCTGTTCGCGGTGATGGCCTTGTGCGTGAAGTTGGCCAGCGAGGCCTACTCGCCCACCGAGATCGTGATGTACCGGGGCTTGGTGGGCGTGGCCGTCATCGTGGCCCTCGCGCGGTGGCGGCGGGTGCCGCTGGCCACTCCGGTGCCCTTCATGCACCTGTGGCGGGGCTTGCTGGGCGTTTGTGCCTTGAGCCTGTGGTTCTTCGCCATCGCCGGCCTGCCCCTGGCCACGGCGATGACGCTGAACTACATGAGCGCCATCTGGATGGCCTTGTTCTTGATGGGCGGGGCGCTGCTGATGGGGGGCAAGACCGTGGATCCGCGCCTGATCGCCACCGTGCTGGTCGGTTTCGCCGGCGTGGCCTTGGTGTTGCAGCCCACCTTCCAGCACAACCAGTGGCCGGGCGCGCTGGCGGGCTTGGCCTCGGGCCTGCTGGCGGCCATGGCCTACTTGCAGGTCACGGCCTTGGGCCGGGTGGGCGAGCCGGAAGTTCGCGTGGTGTTCTATTTCAGCCTGGCCAGCGCGGGGGCGGGAGCGGTGTTGAGTTGGGTCACTGGCACCTCGTGGCGCGTCAGCGGGCACACCGGGCCCGGGGCTTTGGCGCTGCTGGGCGTGGGCCTGACGGCCACCCTGGCCCAGGTGGCCATGACGGCGGCTTACGCAAGGGGCAAGATGCTGGTGAACGCCAGCCTGAACTACACCGGCATCGCCTTCGGGGCCCTGCTCGGTTGGGCGGTGTACGACGAGCGGCCGGGCTGGTTGGCCGCGGCCGGCATCGGGCTGATCGTGTTGGCTGGCTTGGTGGCCACCTTGTTGCGCTCGCGCAGCGCCGCGCCCAAAGATTTGCAAGGAGACACCCACGAATGAGCGCTGTTGTTTCGCCCCTGATCGACGCCGCCGGCCTGCAGGCCGCCCTGGCGCGCCAACCCGCCCCGCTGCTGCTGGACCTGCGCTTCGACCTGGCCCAGCCGGAGGCCGGCCGAGCCGCCTACGCCGCCGGCCACCTGCCGGGCGCGCACTACCTGCACCTGGACGAGTGCTGCGGCCCGAAGGTGGACGCCGAGGGCCGCTTCCACGGCCGGCACCCGCTGCCCACCCGCGAGGCCTTCGCCGAACGTTTGGCCGCGCTGGGATGGACCCACGGCCGCGGCGTCGTGGTGTACGACGCCAGCGGCGGCATGTTCGCCGCCCGGGTGTGGTGGATGCTGCACTGGCTGGGCGATGCCGCCGTGCAGGTGCTGGACGGGGGGCTGCCGGCCTGGCAAGCCGCTGGCTTGCCCTTGAGCACCGAGGTGCCAACGCCCGAGCCCGCCGAGCCGCCGGCGCACCTGCCGCCGTCCCGGGTGGCCACGGTGGACGCTGCCAGCTTGGCGCGCCAACTGGGTCGCGTGCGCTTGCTGGATGCCCGGGCTCCCGAGCGCTTCCGCGGCGAGGTCGAACCCTTGGACCGGCAGGCCGGTCACATTCCCGGCGCGCTGAACCGCCCCTTTGCCTTGAACCTGGCGGCGGACGCGCGCTTCAAGCCCGCGGCGGCGCTGCGCGCCGAGTGGGCGCCCCTGTTGGCCGGGCATGCGGAAACGGTGCACCAGTGCGGCTCGGGCGTGACGGCTTGTCACAACCTGTTGGCCCTGGCCGTGGCCGCGTTGCCAATGGGCCGGCTGTACCCGGGCTCCTGGAGCGAGTGGTCGTCCGACCCCGGCCGGCCGGTGGCCAAGGCTTGACGCCGCGCAAAGCCGCTTGACGGCGATGCCGGCAGCATCCAGGCTTCAGCTTGGACACCCCACTGGAGAGGACACGCCATGTACAGCCGCATCCTGGTTCCCACCGACGGATCCGAACTCAGCGCCAAGGCCGTTCAGTCGGCCGTGGCCTTGGCCCAGCGCCTGGGCGCGCAGATCTTGGCCTTGACCATCACCGACCCCTACCCGTACAGCCCGCTGGCCGAGGCCGCGCCGATCGAGCCGCAAAGCTACCTGGACGCGGTGCAACGCCTGGCCGCCCAGCGCTTGCACGCCGTGGCGGCGGTGGCGTCGGCCGCCGGGGTGGCGTGTGAAACCGCCAGCTTGGAAGCCGCCCAGCCCTGGCGCGGCATCGTCGACCACGCCGAGGGCGTGCGCGCCGATTTGATCGTCATGGCCAGCCACGGCCGCAAGGGGGTCAGCGCCTTGCTGCTGGGCAGCGAAACCCAAAAGGTGCTGACGCACAGCACCGTGCCGGTGTTGGTGGTGCGCTGAGCCGAGCCCCGGGGTCGCGCTCAGTGCGCGTGGCCCAGCGAGGCCAGCGCCATCAAGCCCAGCCCGCCGCCGATCCAGGCCAGCTGGGCCAGCGTTTCGCTCCACGGCAGGCGGCGCTGCATTTGCGGAATCAGGTCGGCCACGGCCACGTAGATGAAGCTCGACGAGGCCACCACCATCAGGTAGGGCAGGGCGGTCTCGAAGGGCTGCAGCATGAAGTAGCCCAGCACGCCGCCGGCCACCGCGGCCAAGCCTGACATCGCGTTGTAGGCCAGGGCGCGCCGCCGGCTCAGGCCCGCGTTCAGCAGCACCAGGTAGTCGCCCACCTCTTGCGGGATCTCGTGCAGCAGCACCGCGCCGGCGGTGAGCCAGCCCAATGCCGGGTCGGCCAAGAAGGCGGCGGCGATGAGCAGGCCGTCGCAAAAGTTGTGGATGCTGTCGCCGACCAGCACCGAAAGCCCGCCGCGGCCGGCTTGCTCGGCATCGAAGTGGTGGTGGTGGTGGTGCCCATCGCCCTCGTGGTGGTGGCTGTGGCGGTAGAGCTCCAGCTTCTCCAGCAAGAAGAAGAACAGCAGGCCGCCCAGCAGGCACAGGAACAGCTCTTGGCTGCTGGCCTGGCTCTCGAAGGCCTCGGGCAGCACGTGCAGCAACGACGCCCCCAGCAGCACGCCGGCCGACAGGCTCACCAGGTGCTTGACCAAGCGCCCCAGCACGACCTCGGTGACCAAGGCGGCCAGCAGGACGGACAGCAAGCCGCCCATCAAGGTGGCCAGAACGATGTGCAGCAGGGTCATGCGCAGGGGCAGGGCAGCGACGGGGAAGGGGCAACATTCTCGCCGGTCAGAATGCCGGCCATGGCTTCCTCTCTCCTCCACCGCCGCTGGGCGGGCGACGCGCTGGCCGCGATCGACCTGGGCTCCAACAGCTTCCGCCTGGAAATTGCGCGCTTGCGCGACGGCGACTACAAAACTCTGCACTACCGCAAAGAGCCCGTGCGCTTGGGCGCCGGCCTGGACGCGCAAGGCATGCTCACCGAAGAGGCCATGCAGCGCGGCTTGGCTTGCTTGGCGCGCTTCGGGGCCGAACTGCAGGGCTTCGCGCCCGAGCGCCTGCGCGCCGTGGCCACGCAAACCCTGCGCGAGGCGCAGAACCGCGACGAGTTCCTGCGCCGCGCCCAAGCGGTGCTGGGCTTCCCCATCGAAGTGATCGCCGGGCGCGAGGAGGCCCGCATCATTTACGCGGGCGTGTCGCGCCTGCAGCCCGACCCCGCGCCGCGCTTGGTCATCGACATCGGCGGCCGCTCGACGGAGTTGATCCTCGGCCGCGGTGCCACGCCGCTCAAGGCCGAGTCCTTCCAAGTCGGCAGCGTGGGCCTGTCGGTGCGCTACTTCGGCAATGGCCGCTTCAGCGCCGAGGGCTTTCGGGCCGCGCAGGTCTCGGCCGCCGCCGAACTGGAAGAGGCCCTGGCCCAGTTTTCCAAGGCCCGCGCCAAGCCGCAATGGCGCCAAGTGCTGGGCAGTTCGGGCACCGTGGGCGCGGTGGCGCAGATCGTGTCCGCGTCCAAGGTGGCCGGCGGCGTGATCAACGCCGAGTCGCTGCGCTGGTGCATCGAGGCTTGCCTGAAGGCCGGCTCGGTCGATGCCTTGGAATTGCCCGGCCTCAAGCCCGACCGCAAGCCGGTGGTGGCGGGCGGCTTGTGCATCCTCTACACCTTGGTCACGCACTTCGGCATCGACACCGTGTTGCCGGCCAAAGGCGCCTTGCGCCAAGGCTTGATCTTCGAGCAGGCCGAGCGCTTGAAGCTGCACCAGCAAGCGCCCAGCGCCGACCTGCGCGAACGCAGCGTGGCCGAGGTGCAGCAGCGCTTTGGGGTCGACACCGCGCAGGCCCAGCGCGTGCGCGAGCTCAGCGCGCGGCTGCTGCCGCAGCTCAGCCCGCGCACGCCGGTGGAAGGCCGGCTGGAGCTGGCCTGGGCGGCGGCCTGGCACGAGCTGGGACAGGCCGTGTCGCACCACGACCATCACCGCCACAGCCAGTACCTGATCGCGCACCTGGACGCGCCCGGCTTCTCGCAAAACCAGCTGCGCCGCATGGCCCTGCTGGCCCTGGGGCAGCGCGGCGGATTGCGCAAGCTGGCGCTGGACCCGGCGGACGAGCTGCTTCGCTGGCAGGTCATGGCCCTGCGCTTGGCCGTCATCAAGGCCCACGCACGCGGCCCGGTCAACCTGGATTTCATGAAGCTGCGCCGTCAGGGCAACGCCGTGACCTTGCGCATGCCCAAGGGCTGGGGCGCCAGCCACCCGCAAAGCCTGTACCTGCTGCAAGAAGAGGCCCAGCATTGGGCCCGGAGCGGCTGGGCGACGCTGGAGGTGCTGGCCCCGTGATCTACCTGGCCTCTCAAAGCCCGCGCCGCGCGCAATTGCTGGACCAACTGGGCGTGGCCCACACCCTGCTGCTGCCGGCGGCCGACGAAGACGCCGAGGCCCTGGAAGCCGTGCAGCCGGGCGAGGACCCGCTGGCTTACGTGCAGCGCGTCACCCAGGCCAAATTGCAAGCCGCCGTGGTCCGCCGCCAGCAGCGCGCGCTGCCGCTGGCGCCCATCGTGTGCGCCGACACCACCGTGGCGCTGGGCGGTCGCATCCTCGGCAAGCCGGCCGATGCGGCCGAGGCCCTGGCCATGCTTCAAAGCTTGAGCGGGCAGGCCCACCAGGTGCACACCGCCGTGGCCCTGGCCGATGAGGCTGGGCGCGTGCATGCCGCGGTGTCCACGTCGACGGTGTGGGTGGCAGCGGTGCCCGCGGCCGACTTGCGGGCCTACGTCGACGGCGGCGAGCCCTTTGGAAAAGCGGGTGCTTATGGCATCCAAGGCCGGTTCGCGGCCTGGATCGCGCGCATCGAAGGCAGCTATTCGGGCATCATGGGCCTGCCCCTGTTTGAAACCGCGCAGCTGCTGCGCCAAGCCGCCGAGGCTTGACGGCAGGCAGGCCGACTGGCCTGCCGTGAACCCTTGGTGACCCCATGGAAGACATCCTGATCAATTGGTCTCCCCAAGAGACCCGCGTGGCCGTCGTCGAACACGGCGCCGTGCAAGAGTTGCACCTCGAGCGCACCCTGGAGCGTGGCCTGGTGGGCAACGTGTACCTGGGCCGCGTGGCCCGCGTGCTGCCCGGCATGCAGTCGGCCTTCATCGACATCGGCCTGGAGCGCGCCGCCTTCCTGCACGTGGCCGACCTGCAGCAGGCGCACGCCGGTGCCGGCCGCGATGCGCCCGTGACCCCGATCGAGAAGCTGCTGTTCGAGGGGCAAGCCCTCACGGTGCAGGTCATCAAGGACCCGATTGGCACCAAGGGCGCGCGTTTGTCCAGCCAGGTGTCCATCGCCGGCCGTCTGCTGGTGCACCTGCCGCAGGACGAGCACATCGGCATCAGCCAGCGCATCGGCTCGCCCGAGGCGCGCGAGGCCCTGCGCAGCCGCATGCAAGCCCTGGTGGGCACGCGCGAAACCGGCGGCGGTGGGGGCTTCATCCTGCGCACCAATGCCGAAGAAGCCAGCGACGACGAGCTGGCCGCCGACATCGACTACCTGCGCAAGACCTGGACGGCCATCCGCCACCGGGCACACACCCTGCCGCCGCCCAGCCTGCTGCACGAAGACCTGAACCTGGTGCAGCGCGTGCTGCGCGACCTGGCCAGCGAGCGCACGGCCAGCATCCGCATCGACAGCCGCTTGCAGTTCGAGGCGCTGCGCGGCTTTGGCGAGCAGTACACGCCCAGCAGCGTGGGCAAGCTGGAGCACTACACGGGCGAGCGCCCCATCTTCGACCTGCACAACATCGACGCCGAGGTGAACAAGGCCCTGGCGCGCCGCGTGGACTTGAAGAGCGGCGGCTACTTGGTGTTCGACCAGACCGAGGCCCTGACCACCATCGACGTGAACACCGGCGGCTTCGTGGGCGCCAAGAACTTCGACGACACGGTGTTCAAGACCAATCTGGAGGCCGCCGGCACCATCGCGCGGCAACTGCGCCTGCGCAACCTGGGTGGGATCGTCATCGTCGACTTCATCGACATGGCCCGTGACGAGCACCGCCAGACCGTGATGGCCGAGTTGAAAAAGCACCTGGCCCGCGACCGCACGCGCACCACGGTGGGCGGCTTCACGTCGCTGGGCCTGCTGGAACTGACGCGCAAGCGCACGCGCGAGAGCCTGTCGCGCATGCTGTGCGAACCTTGCCCCACCTGCCAGGGCCGCGGCCAGGTCAAGACGGCGCGCACGGTGTGCTACGACATCCTGCGCGAGATCCTTCGCGAGGCCCGCCAGTTCTCGGCCAAGGAGTTCCGCGTGGTGGCTGCGGCCGACGTGGTGGAGATGCTGCTCGACGAAGAGTCCAACCACCTCGCGGGCCTCAGCGAGTTCATCGGCCGGCCCATCTCGCTGACCGCCGAGCCCGGCAACCAGACCGAGCATTACGACATCGTCCTGCTGTGAGCGCCAACGACTCCGCCCCCCGCTGCTACGCGCTGGTGCCCGCCGCCGGCGTGGGCAGCCGCGCGGGCCAGCCCCTGCCCAAGCAGTACGTCCGCGTGGCCGGCCGCCCGCTGATGGCACACACGCTGCACGCCCTTCAGCAGGTGCCCGAGTTGCACGACGTGGCCGTGGTGCTGGCCCCGGACGACGCCCACTTCGACGCCGCCTTGCCCGGCTTTGGCGGACGCGTGCTGCGCAGCGGCGGGGCCACCCGCGCCGCCAGCGTGGCCGCGGGCTTGCAAGGCCTGCGCGAGGCTGGCGCGCGCGACGACGACTGGGTGCTGGTGCACGACGCCGCCCGCTGCCT
>JACCEA010571899.1_pt1 | contig 16908 bp, 17 predicted proteins | sample 7449851 | NCBI WGS metagenome assembly JACCEA01 (sample SAMN15323453, study PRJNA562643) | freshwater metagenome | isolation source: river surface water | place: USA:Blue River Watershed | collected 2017-08-18 | reverse complement strand
CTTAATTAATGTCACAAATATTTTAAAAATTGTGACAAAAAGTAGTCCAATATATCAAAATTGAAACTAAATTTGTGTTATGAACGCTTCGGTTAACAATACTATAGAATTAAAAATTGGCAGACTAAAACCTGGTGATGTCTTTTTGCCATCTGATTTTAAGGATATTGGTACTTCTACGGCTATACGAAAAGCGCTTTCTAGGCTTGTAGAAACTGGAAGAGTGGAAAGAATGGGCCAGGGAATTTATGTTATACCTAAATATGATAAAGTATTTGGAAAAGTATTGCCTTCGATAGAACAGATAGCGGATATATTGGCCAAAAAAGATCATGTTAAAATTAAGCCTTCGGGACAAAATGCTTTGAATAAAGTGGGTTTATCAACCCAAGTTCCAATGCGGCTTGTTTTTCTTACTACAGGGCATTCAAAAAAAATACAGATAGGTAAGAGTGCCATCATTTTTAAACCAACTACAGCTAAAAAACTTTCTATGAAAGGAGAGATTACCAGCTTGCTATTTCTAGGATTAGAAGAACTTGATTTAAAAACTATATCACCAGCACAATTAGATCATATTCAGATGCTCATAAAAAAAGATAGTCCTGAAAACCTAAAGTATAACCTTCGATTAGCCCCGGCAAAAGTGAGTGACTTTATAATTAAAAATTTCAATAATTCATTTTCTTAATAAGACAATAGCATTTGAAAGCTGTTCATGTTTAGAAATGCCAAAAAGAATCCATGAAAGTGTGTAATCTTTTTCAATCTGTTGGTCACGTACGCCAACTAAATTTGCTTTTTGTTGTATTTCTCCTGGCTTAATCATGTGTAAATGGAGGATTTAATGGTTTCGGTTTCTAAATTTTGTTGAATGCTCCATCGACTTATTCTTTTTCCTGTTTTAGGTAATTCCGTATCAAGCACCACATATGATGCCGTTTTCATTTTTTGCAAGTCTTCTAAAATTGTTGAATTAATTTCTAGCAGTTCTAATAAATATCCTAGCCTTTTTATCACTGCTTGGGAATCAAATTGCTTTGTGTAGCTAAGTAAAGTTTTATAATTTATTTTATCTTTAGATATATATATTGCTCTTGCAACTTCAACAATACCACCAGCATATTCAGGTTTGAATAAACAATCAACAAATGTTTTTTCTAAATCTGAACAAATAACTTTATTAAAATTGTCAATCCAAATTTTCTTAGAACCAAAAAAATGTTTGTCGTTGTGGTAAATAAACTGAAAAGGAACATCTTTAATTTTAATTTCTGATGGTCTTATTTGTTTAGAAACTACAATTTGTTCTTTTAAGGAGGGCTGTGTAATAAGATGATGAATTTGTAAAGCAGAATAGTAGCCAATATAGTATGTTGTATTATTTACTAAATGTGCAGCCACTAAATGCCAATCAGGCATAAAGGTTTTTGCATTTTGCTCATACGGAATAATATAATATATGCCCTCTTTCAAACGCATCAAAAGTCCTCTTTTTGCCATATCACTAAGAAGTTCTCTTACAGTACTTTTGTTTGCATCTGGGAATACCATGTAAGCTAAAGTATAATCAAAACAGTATTTGCCCTGTTCGTTGAAATAGGATAGCAATTCATTTGATTTTGTTGAAATAAACTTATCTTTCATAGTATCAATGTCAGGATAAACCTGACTACAATGATACAAAACATAATTGATTATTTTGCTATAATTCATTGGGTTTGATATTTCAACTCCCATCACACTAATCTTTACACGAATTTAATTACGATGTAATAATAGTCTTTTCGTGACCTAGGTTTAGTGCTATATGATACGTAATTAAGTGAAAATAAGTAAGTTATAAATGAGGCCCTTCTTGGTCCATGTCACTGTTGATTACGCTTAATTTAAGTATTAGAATTTTAATCAACGAATAATAATGTGTCATAAAAAGGACAAAAATGCATTTCTTTGTTCCATATAAGACACATTATATGAAAAGTACCCCAGCAATTTTACCCAAAAATCTCAAAATTCTCAAAGAACTTGGTGAACAAATTCAACTTGCACGCTTACGTAGAAAATTACAAGATGCAGGATTTGTATTAACTAATCAAGGTTGGAGATTATCTCCAGCTTATGATATGAATCCTAATGAGATGGACAACGGACATTATAAACTATTTTAATTCATATTTACTACAAACAACTTGTCAAATAACATACTTTTTTTGACGAAATATTTATCTTGGTAAGGTGATTTAATATCCCTTTTAATTTCATAATCTATTAAGCCAAACCAGGAGCAAAAAAACTCAAAAAATCGAACTGCATATATATCATTATATTTTTCAACATCCAAACTTTGATTTCCCAATGCTTGGTATATTTGATTGCTATAAAAATGGGCATCCTTAGTTTTATCGCCATATTTTGAAACTAATATCATAGAAAATGCCCAACCAAGTTGACCACATGTTTCGTTAAAATAGGGATCATAAAAATTACCCCAATGAAATCTATTTGAAAAATAATTAAATATATGTTTAAAACGAAATTGTTTATTTTGCTTCAAATAAATGTCACCTTTTTTTGTTAAGGATAAACTATTGTGTTGTTTTTTAACCAAGCCGCCTTCAATTAAATATTGTTTTAATGGCCATAAATACGGTATTGAATCCTCATTAATTTTCTTATTTAATTCCATATACTTCCACTTAATTAAGCTTTGGTTAATTAAAATTTTGCATACATGCAAAGGAAGATTTCCGATTGTGGTTAATTTTAGTTTTTCTTGGTTCTTGATTTCTTTTAATAATATTTCAGAAAGAGTTAAAAGTGGTACTTGTTCTAAATATTCCTCTTCAGTTTCTCGATATTGCAATATACATTCTGGCAATAATGGATGGTATAATAAACCATTCATTTGGGTTGGACTTAGGCCATCAAATTCCTTAATGGGTCTATTATTTAGTTGTTGCTGATATTTAACCAGTAACTGATTTATTTCATCCATAGTTAATCTGCCACTTTTCGCTTCTGGATGTTGCTCGAAAAAGGAGTCTATTATTTTTTTTTGCATTTACCGTTAATCTTTTGCGCATCCAAAAAGTAATCATAATTACCGATTTTGGCACTATTTTACTTCCTATTTTGCTACTATTTCTTGTTTCCTTACTAGAAAAACTATAGTTTAACCACCGTATTTGATATTTATTTGCTAATATTAGCAGGATATTATAATTTTGATACGGCAAGATATTATAATTTAGGTACAACACGATATTATAATTTTGCTACAACAAGAAACTATAATATTTAAAATGTTTGTATGGCATCCCCTTCTGAAAAACTAGCGGCTTCTCTTGAGATTTTGAAAGCCCTACAAGACAAAGGCAAAATTGCTATAAAACGAAGTGAGTTAACCAGAACGCATAAGGATCGGCTTTTGAAGAATGGTTTCATCAGTGAGGTATATTCCGGATGGTTCATTATTTCATCGCCAGAAAATAAAGAAGGAGATAGTACTTCTTGGTATAGTTCTTATTGGAAGTTTTGCGCGCAGTATTTGAATTATAAATACAAGAATCAGTGGTGTATGTCTGCCGAGCAATCATTAATGATTCATGCTGGTAATTGGACAGTACCCAAGCAATTAATTATTAAATCACCTAAGGCAAATAACTTCAAAACAGATTTGCCCTTTGATACTTCCTTATTCCATATGAAGTCAAAATTACCACTTAAGTCTGAAGTGGAAGTATTAGATGGGTTAAACGTTTTGAGTTTGTCGAGTGCTTTAGTAAATGCATCTTCAAATACCTATTTACAAAATGCGACTGATATGCGTACAGCATTATCGCTTGTAAAATCCTCTTCTGACATCTTAAGTATATTATTATCTGGTGGGCAATCAATTATTGCCGGTAGGCTTGCCGGTGCTTTCAGAAATATTAAAAAAGATAAAATTGCCGACGACATTATTAAAACAATGCAGGGTGTTGGTTACGATGTTCGTGCGTTAGATCCATTTAACGATCATTTAAATATTTCATTTTCGTCAAAAGATGCATCGCCTTATGCCAATCGCATAAAAATAATGTGGTCGGATTTTAGAAAAGTCATCATTGAAAAATTTCCTGCTGCTCCAGGTATGCCAAAAAACATAGATAAATTTATTAGCAGCGTTAAAGAGATTTATGTAACAGATGCCTACCACTCCTTATCAATTGAGCGGTATCAAGTAACACCGGAGTTAATTGATCGTGTTAGAAACGGAAGTTGGAATGCAAAAGATAATGATGGGGATAGCAAACAAAGAGATGCAATGGCAGCTAAAGGTTATTGGGATGCATTTCAAATGGTAGAAAAAAGTATCCGTAAAGTATTAACTGGAGAGAATGCCGGTGAAGTATTAGATTATGACCATGGTGATTGGTATCGTGCATTATTTGGTCCGAGTGTTGTTTCGGGTTTATTAAAGCCAGCCGATTTAGCTGGCTACAGAAATCATCAAGTGTATATTACGAACTCAATGCATGTTCCATTAAATAGTGAAGCAGTTAGAGATGCCATGCCAGTGTTAATGGAATTATTAGCAGAGGAAAGTGAAGCATCGGTGAGGGCTGTTTTAGGACATTTTATTTTCGTATTTATTCATCCTTATATGGATGGCAATGGTAGAATGGGAAGATTCATTATGAATTTAATGCTTGCATCTGGAGGATATCCATGGACAGTGATACCGGTTCAACAAAGAAGTAAGTATATGAAATCATTAGAGGAGGCAAGCGTGAATTTAAATATTTTGCCTTTTGTAGAATTCTTAAGCCATTTGGTGAATGAGAGCATGCAAGGGAAACCAATTGCAAGTATTTAATTACCCGTACTCACTTAATAACCTAATTTAGTACGGGTTAAAAAATTATTTTTAGGGGTAAATGATACAACGCGCATGGTCTTACAAATAATTGATATTCAATGATTTATAATTAAAATAGGTCCTGGTCCACACTAATACAATAATCCAAATATCCATAAAGGCAATTCATTTCCAATTGGATATTCCAAGTCGTCTTTAACTACCCATGCATTTTTGATGCCTGCAATCTGCTTTCTTGATTTATCCTTACCACCAACCTCAAAAGTATATTTATTGTTAACAAAAAAATCTCCATGCTTTGGCATAGAAATTTTACTAATAACATTTACCTGAGACAAGAAAAATGTTTCTCTCAAATTTCCAATATCTACCTGTTGCTCTGCTAAGGAAAATAATAAATTTGTATTATTTAAATATATTTTTTCAGGCTTTTGTAAAACAGCAGTGCTTTTACCTGCTGGCTGTAATGTGGAAATCAGTTTCGCTTGTTCCAGATAATAAAGGTAATTGTTAAGCGAATTTCTGTGAATGTCGGTTTTTATTGAAAGTGAAGCCAAATTAGGTTTAAATGGTACTTGTTGAGCAATCACATACATCAATTGAAGTACTTTTTTTGCATTACGTATGTCAAAATCTTTCAACTCAGCCATATCATATTCTACTATCGTTCTAATTAACTGATTTATTTTTTGGTGTACTGTTTCAGTATCCTCCATCATGAACGGATAATAGCCTGTTTGTAAATACTCATTGAAGTGCTCCAAGGGAAGAAAAGAATTTGTAAACATTTTCCTCAATGATGTAGTTTCATTTAAAATCATTTCTAAAGAAAATAAAGGCAGCTGTATGTTATATTTTAACAATAAAAACTCACGGTATGACAACCCTGGCAGCTCATAAACAACTGCCCTTCTACTTAGATCTCCTTGTTGTCTACTTATATCTATGATGGATGACCCTGTAAAGACTATTTTTATTCCAGAATAAATGTCATAAATATTTTTTATTTCGGTTGACCAATTTTTGTATTTGTGTACTTCGTCCAATACAAGAATTTTTCCACCTTGTTTATGAAACTGTGCAACCGTTTCTTTTAAACTGTGATTAGTAAAATACAAATCATCTAATGAAAAGTAGGCTGCTTTAGTTGGAGGCAAACCTTGTTCTTTCAGCCATTGTAACCCAAGTGTTGTTTTACCCGTTCCTCTCGCCCCCTTAATCCCAATGAGGCGATTTTTCCATTTGATTTCATCGTATAAAAACCGCTTAAAACCAAGACTTGTATTGATTAATAAATATTCAGATTGTTCTAATAATGTATTCATTTCACATTTATTTATACAAAAATACGATTTTTGCACAAATGAATGTGCATTTTATATCATTTATGCACAATCTAATGTGCATTTTATCATTTAGGGGTTCCCATCTTCACCACCTCTCCAGGCCCCATCAGCCTGGCATGATCCAATAACTCCACCAAGGCCATTACTTTTCGGGTTTTCATATCACTCAATCCTTTCACGATACTATAAGAATCCTTTAATAAGTAAAACACATTGGTCGTAAGGTTAAGTGTTCTTTTATTGTTTGGATAAATTTGAGGCACAACTGCTTCTTTGTAAATAGCTTCGATCTCGTCAAAGATTTGGGTGTAATGTTTTATAGGCTTTGGCGCATTTGAAATGCTTATTGTATTCTTTGCCTGTCCATAACTCCATGCATCCAATTTGCGCATCACAGCTGGACTATTCCTAGTAATCATATCACTACTTATTTGATACACCAATCCATCCACTTTCCATCGGAGCGTATTGTAATTGGCTAAGGCAGTGTCTATTTCATTTTGTGTAGCTCCTTTTTTGATTGAATGACTTAAATAGAGTTCTGTACTGTATTTAATTTCAATCAACCTGCTTATAAAACCTTGTGGGGCCTGTGCTTGCGCAGCCTCGCAAATGCCTACTATAAGTATTCCAAAAATAAATTTTAAAACGATATTGTTGTTTTTTAATGTTTGCATAGGGATGAATTTTAGGATTTAAAAAAGGTTTGATGCGCCAATGCGCCTTCTATTTGTGGATTCTGATCATAACCGTTATCTGCTAAATCTTGATTGACATAATGGACAATGTTTTGCATACTCGTGTTATATCCATACAATCCCAGGTTCTTGATTAAATAATGGGTGAACGCACCATTGAATCGGTTATTGATATATGCATCGGCACTCAATTGGTGGGAAGCACATCCACTCAACAAAGCGCCTTGTAATAGAGAAGCGGATAATGCTTTGGTTTGTTGCGGGAGATGGGCAACCTTGGGTACCCTAGCTTGTCCTCCTTTAAAATGACGATACCGAATAGGGTCCGTTATTTGCTGCTTTGGAGGTTTTATTAAAGCGGGGTCTCTTGATAAATCCTCGGCATGGCAACTATCCGATATCCATACAAAATGCACATCCTTGGGGATTTGGGCGAAGCGCTGGGCAAATTCTTTATCACTAATGGCGGTGGTGGGGGTGTCGTTAAAATCATAGGGGCAGATAATTTCATCTAATCCGTCTTTTTCTATGGTTGGATGATGCGTTGGCTGTTGTGCGCCATGTCCACTATATTGAAACAGAATCTGATCCCCAGCGCTGATGCCTTCTAATAACCAATCTAATTGTTCCAAGATGCCTTTCTTGGTGGCCTTATTGTCCGTGATGGTTCTAATATTTTCCAATGCGTAGACTTTGTTTTGATGGGCAATAAAATGCCGCATATCTTCAATATCATTAATACATCCTCTTAGATCATTGCCTGGTAATGGGTAGTCATTAATACCTACCAATAATGCTTTGTTTTTCATGATAATTGGTTTTGTTTACTTAAATCTATACTTAAAATAGTTTGTTCCAAATTTTATTTTTACATTTAGATGCGCGCTAAAAGCCAATTATAGAAAGGGTTCTATGGCACTCCTAGCAAACTGAATAAACACAATACTGCTACTATTTTCTAATTAGATTATTTACTAAAAAATATTTTTTATGGATCAAAACGAAAACAGGATTAAAACGCAAAACATGCCTTTATGGAAAAGTTTATTGCTTTTTTTAGTTGCTGCAATCTTACTCGTCACCACTGCACCCTTTGGTTTTTTATATGCGGTAATAAGACAAGGCATAGTGAAACAAGTGCATTCACTCTCGGTTTATTTTTTAGAACTTGCTATTGCTTTAGATAACCTAGGGAATGCTTTAATGCAACATGTACTCAACGATGCCTTGTTGGTCAAAAATGAAAAGACTTATTATTTTGGGAATAAGCTCGAAACCATCAGCAGCGTGATTGGTAAAAACAGCGTTACGGGCACTTTGAGTTTTTTAGGTATCCGCTTAAATGCCTTCTTACACTGGTTAGATGCCAACCACTCTTTGAACTCCATTAACTACGATATCAAGCGCTGGAAACTGCACAATCAGTCCAGCCTTCCAACAAATTAGGCCTAACTAGCTGATTGTCAATAAAAATTTTGTATTTTCGTGCCCATCCCCCCTTAAGTCATATCCTTACTTATATAATAGTATTACATCAAGCATTTATTACCTTTGCTTGACCGGTAATTTTTGTAATGTATGATGTGACTTACAAGGGCTTTGCCGTGCCAAAATTTAATATGACCAATCTTTCAAATATGAAACATTCTTTTAAATACTTTTCTAGCTTTTTATTGCTTGCCTTGTTTTCGGCACAAGTGATGGCCCAAGAACTTCCAGTGGATATTGCGAATATCAGCGACCAACAGTTAGCTGCCTTGGTGGTGAAATACCAATTGGCTGGTTTAAGTGATAATGAGTTTGAAGCCATGGCAAAACAAAAAGGTTTAAGCCCTGAGCAAATTATTATTTTGAAAAAACGCATGACGGAGATCGATCCTTTTAGTAGTGCACCAAATGCGAATTACAAAACCAAGACGACAGACGAAAATACAGTAGCGCGTAAAGCGGTGGATATAAAAGGCCCTACCAACAATAACAACACAACAGCAGCTACCTTAAAAGTGTTTGGTGCCGAATTGTTTGAAACAGCTGGATTAAGTTTTGAACCTAACCTAACCATCGCTTCTCCTAAAAATTATATCATTGGTGTGGGGGATGAATTGATTGTTGATATTTACGGATTAAGTGAGAGCACCAAGAAATTAAAAGTGAGCACAGAGGGGATGATTCGTTTTCCAAACTTAGGGCCAATTAAAGTAGCAGGTTTAACCATTGAGGAAGCGCAAGTAAAAATTAAAAACCAAGCGGCTAAAGTATACACCACCATTGTAGGCGGCAATACCAAAGTATTGGTGTCATTGGGTCAAATAAGATCTATCAGAGTGACTTTAGTGGGCGAAGTCAACAAGCCTGGAAATTACACAGTTTCCTCTTTGTCTACCATCATGAATGCCTTGTATGCTTCGGGTGGTCCGAATGCCATTGGTTCTTTTCGTAAAATTGAATTGGTAAGAAGTGGTAAACCAATTGTTCAATTTGACTTATATGATTTTTTATTAAAAGGGGATTTGAGTAAGAATAAATTATTGCAAGACGAAGATGTGATTCGTGTGGGTGCCTATGAAACTAGAGTTGCGGTAATAGGTGCTACAAAAAAACAAGCTTTATTTGATATTAAAAAAGGAGAGACTGCAAAAGATGTCTTAGCATTTGCTGGTGGCTTTGCAGACCTTGGCTACAAGGAAATGGTGCGTGTAAAGCGCATGGGTTTAAAAGGGAAAGAAGTATTGACAGTGAAAGCAGCGAACTTGGAGGCGTTTAATTTAGTTTCTGGCGACACTTTAGTAGTGGATGCATTGGCGACCAATTATGTCAACAGAGTAAGTATTCAAGGTGCAGTGTATTATCCTGGTGAATATGGGGTGACGGAAATGCCTAATTTAAAATCTTTATTAGCAACAGCACAGGTAAAAGAAAATGCATTTATGGATCGTGCGATTTTACGTCGTTTCAATGCAGACTTAACACCTAAATTAATCAGCTTTAATATCAACGATGTATTATCTGGTAAGGAACAAATGGAATTGCAAAAAGAAGATTCTGTTTTCATCTATGCCAAAGAAGCCATCCGTGAAAAATATACCATCACCATCAATGGTGAAGTGAATCATCCTGCTACTTATACTTTTGCAGACAATATGCGCGCACAAGATTTAATTTTATTAGCGGGTGGATTTAAAGAGGGGGCTTCCTTACAACGTGTAGAAATTGCACGTCGTTTAAATGCAACTGATGCAGCTGGTGATCAAAACGCGTATGCCATTGTGAAAGCAATTGATATTAGTAACAATAGCAATAACGAAGATTTAAATTTTGTGTTGGCACCATTTGATATCGTGTCTATTCGTAAAGCACCAAATTATAAAGTTCAAATTATGGTGTCGGTAGATGGCGAAGTGATGTATCCTGGTAAATATACTTTGTCTGGTAACACAGAGCGCTTATCGGATATGATTGTTAGAGCAGGAGGATTAAAAACGGCTGCTTATAGTGCTGCTGCAAAATTATCTCGTAAAACAAAGACGGGTGAGTTTAAGCCAGTAGGGATTCGCTTATTAGATGCATTGAATAAACCGGGTAGTGTGGAAGATGTGATTTTAGAACAAGGCGATAGTGTGTATATTCCTAAATTAGTACAAACAGTGCAAACAACGGGTGCGTTGAACGTGCCACGTCAAGTGGCTTACCATAATGGCATGGGCTTTATGAAAGCCATTAGAGAATCGGGTGGTTTTCAAACCAATGCGAATCGCAGACATGCTTATGTGGTGCGTGCAAATGGAGAGATTAAAACGACCAAGCGTTTCTTTGTTTTACATTTTTATCCAAGAATTGAACCTGGTGCAGAATTGATTATCCCTGCTAAAAAACCTAAAGCACCTATTACGACTGCCGAATTCATTGGCATTAGTTCTGGTATTGCTAGCTTAGCAGGTTTAATCATTGCATTAATTAATACGACTAAATAGTTTACATGAGCAATAGCAATCAGAAAACAGCAGCATTGACGGATTTAATCAATGCCATACAGGGCTATTTTAGTTTTGTGCTGGGACAGAAAAAATTAATTGGAGCATTGATACTTTCGGCAGCATTGCTTGCGATGGTGTATGGCTTTTTACAAAGTCCTAAATACGACGCAACGACCACTTTTGTTTTAGAAGAGAAGTCTGCTTCTGGAGGGGGTTTAGCAGGATTGGCTTCTCAGTTTGGTTTTGACATGAACAGTTTATCTGGTGCAGGTGCCGGTTTATTTTCTGGCGACAATATTTTAGACATTGTAAAGTCTAGAGTGATTGTAGAAAAAGTATTGCTTACACCTGTTGATGCAAAAGCAAAAGAGAAGTCAACTACATTGGCAGACCTATATTTAGACTTTACAGGGTTAGGCAATAAGTTAAGCAAAAAGGGAACGCCGGTAAATTTTGCAAAAGCAAGCAATGATCCATTGAGCAATACTTTAAAAGACAGTGTGCTTTTTGCGATCTATGATAAAATTACCAAGAACAATATTACAGTAGACAGGGTAAATAAAAAGGGCTCTATTTTTAAAATCACAACCATCTCTGATAATGCAGTATTCTCCAAACACATGACAGATCGTTTGTTATTTGAAACGACCAAGTACTACGTGAACATTAAAACCAATAGTGCGAGCGAAAATGTACAAAGATTACAACGCAGGGCAGATTCTTTATCTGCTATTTTAAATGCCAAATCTTATAACGCAGCTGCTTATCAAATATTGGATCCAAACGTAGCGTATAAATCTATGTCGGTGCCGGGTGAATTATCTCAAAGAGATAAAACGATTGTGTACAGCATTTACGCAGAAGTGATTAAAAACTTAGAAATGGGCCGTATGGCCTTAGTAAGCCAAACACCTATTATACAATTATTAGATCAACCTAAGTTCCCACTGATTGACCAACGCAAGTCCATTTTGTTTTTAATGGCGGTGGGTGCATTCATTGGTATGTTCATTGGTTTAATGGTATCTGTTTATATTTATACAGATAAATAATTTTCATGCAGCGTATTTTTTTACTCCGTGCTTATGGCGATTTTGTGATCGCTTTACAAGCCATCGCTAAAAGCGATAAAAAAATACAGATAGTGGCTTCCGAACATTTGTCGCCACTCTACCATGCACTCCTCGCCGCAAGAGCCATCCCCCCTTTATCTATTGAATTTATTGCATTGGGTATCCAACATGGACAACTCAATTTTTTTACCAACAAGCATTTGCTTTCTTGGGGCAGTTGGCAACAGTTAAGTCTGCTAAAAGCCTATATCAAAACGAACCCCAATCAAGAGGGCATAGATTATATCGAACACGATATACGTAGGTCCGTTTTAAATTGTATACTTGGTCATGATTTTCAAGCGGTTGTGCCAGCTGATGCAAATGTGTATAATGCTTATGCAGAATGGCTGGGCCTTTCAGTTGCTAATAATATATCCAACAAGATAGATAATGCTTCGGTCTTGATTTTTCCAGATGCACGTTTAAAGAAAAAGGCAATTAGCCCTGCTCATATCCAAAGAATCGTCAAGAGCGAGTCCAATCAAAATAAGCAAATCAAAATTGCAAGATTCAATAACACAAATAAGGCTGAATTAAGTTATAGCAACTTTACTGAATTAATAACGCTCATTCAAGATGCAGGATTTATTTATACTGCAGACAGTTTGCCTGCACATATTGCTCAGTTGTTAGCAACGCCACATTCAATTGTATATAGTTTTAATGGGGTAAATCGTTTTTGTACTCCTTTTGCCTTGGATAGTAAATCTTATATCGTCATTCATGATTAATAGAGATACCATACCTGCCTATATATTATTTGGTCAATGGGATCAAAATAGAAAGGATATTTTGAGGGAGATACAACATGAACTGAATGATATAATATTTGTTGAACCTATTTTTCCAAAATACCAAAAAGTACCTTTTTTAAATCAATTAATACAAGTTTCAAAAGATAGAACAGGCACTGCTTTGTCTCCAGCAGAGATTGGTGTTTTATTGGGTCATCGTGCTATTTGGAGAAAAATTGTTGAATCTAATGTTGATGAAAATCAACACAATTTAATTTTAGAATCTGACTCCAAATTAAAGGATCCCAATTTATTGAAAGCTAACTTTCAAAAATTTACAAAACCCTATGATATATTCTTCTGGGGTGCATGGGATGGACATGCTAGAATTCACAGATCATCGATTGCATTTATTGAATCAGGATTTACAATTGGAACACCATTGATAAAATCTGTTTATTGTACCTACGGGTATTCACTAAATAAAAAAGCAGCAGCTTATTTATTAAAAGCAACCTCTAAAGTCAGTTATCCTGTTGATATCTATAAAAAATATATAAAGCCGGGTGCATTAAAGATGGGCGCTGCAAGGCCGGAAATTGTCGGCGCTTGGTATAATACCCCAAGTACTATTCAAGTTCAATCTAAACTTAACAAAGTAAAAAGATTTTTAATTGTTCAAATCTTTGACCTTCGAAATCGCATCCATGCGTATTTTAGTTAAAACTCCTTAATTTGTAACATGACTTCTCCAACAAAATCATTAGTCGTTGTAACCTGGGATGGAAATTCTCAGCCACTCAATCATATCTACTTTGATGCAGCTTCTGCATTTGACTGGTTGGTATTTGATTATAGTGGCAAAGCGGATCCAAGCCAATTGTCTGCTATTGCGCCTACACATTTTTTAAGTGTGGCCACTGAATGCAAGGGACAAATCATTAATGAACTATATGACTACCTGCAAACAATTCATGGAGATACGAACTATCAATACATTGGTATTTTTGATGACGACCAATTCATTAGCACAGCAGACATCAATAAATTATTATTCATAGCCAACCTAGAGCAGTTGGATGCATTCCAGCCAAGTCTCACACACGACAGTTATTACGACAACCGTCAATTCATTCATAAGCCAGGCTATCAAATATTAGCGGCAGATTGGGTAGAAGTGATGTGTCCATTTTATCGAATGGATATTTTTAATGCTTTTGCGCCGCATTGTGTAGATAATATTTCGGGAACGGGATTGGATGTATACCTAGTACCTACCATACAATACTTAATGGGTAAAACCAATACGGCGGTGGTACATGCGGTTCAGATAAAACATACCCGTCCTGTAAGGACAGGTGCAAGGGTTTTCTCGAATGGCAAAACGGCGGTCCAAGAAATTCAGATCATGCAAGCTTTAAGTAAAACTTTACTGCTTCAAAAAAACACACAATCGGTAGATAGTCCAGCTTACCAAAATATGCTTCAAATATTGAACAAAGACAGCAAGGGTGATATCACAGTTGCAGATAAATTGGGTAGAATTATTCCGTTATTTAAAAATATCTACCGCATGTTGGTAGACGCTAGTTACCGCTAATTGATGCAAACAAGTAAAAACATATTTTACAATGTGCTCCTCGCCATCTCCCAGGTACTCTTCCCTTTAATTACTTTTCCTTACTTGGCAAGAACCCTAGGTCCTGAACATATTGGGGTGATTAATTTTGCCGAGAGCTTTGCTAAATATTTTATTTTATTGGCAGCTTTGGGCATTCCTATTTATGGGGTGCGTGAGATTGCCAAGCAATCAAAGAATACATCCATTTTATCCAAAACCTTTTCCGAGATTTTCTTAATCAATTTGTTGGGTACATTTTTATTGGCCATAGTTTTTTTAGGCCTGATTTGTTTTGTGCCTCAATTGCAAATGGAGAAAGAATTGTTTTATTGGGCATTGGGTTATTTTGTATTACAAGTTTTTCAGCTCGAGTGGTTCTTTACAGGCATGAACCAATTTAAGTTCATCGCTGTCCGATCTTTCATCATTCGTTTTTTATTCATTGCGGCTGTTTTTATTTTTATTCGTACCAAGGAAGATTATGTCAATTATTTTATCATGCAATTGGGCCTTACGATTGTATTGGCTTTATTGAATGGCAAAAAATTATTTGAATTATTGGAGCTTCGTACTATCTCTGTAAAAACACTGGAATTAAAAAAACATGTAAAGCCAATGGCTTTGTTGTTTTTAACCATCTTCACCATCTCCGTGTACTTTTCTTTAGATACCATTTTATTAGGCTTCTTAGCAGACAACCAAAGTGTGGGCTATTATGCTTCCGCTTTGAAGTTGAATCGTTTGTTCATTGCAGTGTTGAGTGCGATCTCTGTAGCCATGTTCCCCAATTTAGTGAGCTTATACCATCAAGGATTAAAGGATGTGTTTATTGAAAAAATAGAACAGTGTACTTATTTAGCGATGAGCATTTCGATTCCATTGGTTTTAGGGATCACATTCTGTGCACCTGAACTAATTGAACTGTTATTAGGCGCACATTTTGAACGTACTATCCTTCCTTTACAAATTACCGCACCCCTTATTTTTATCATTAGCCTTTCTGGCATATTTGGTTTTCAAGTATTGAGTGCTGTTGGAAAAGACCGTGCGATATTTATTGCAGCACTAATTGGTATGTTGATTAGCATTATTGCTGCAATTGCTTGGGTGCCGATGTATAAAGAAGTAGGCGCAGCCTATACCATTTTGTTAACGGAATTTGCAGTGGCATTGGCTTTCTTCTTATTTGCAAAGTCACATCTACAATTAAAAAACATTACGACTATCTTTTTGAAACAAGTTGTAGGTGCCCTGCCTTATATCTTAATTATTCTTGCGTTTAAAGCGCTAGTGCCTACTATCTTATTAAGACTCACTGTCATAACCATCTTTGCACTCGCTTGGTTTGTAATTTTCCAATTGTATATCCTGCCGAATAGCATTTATAAAAAACAATTAAACCAATTACAAAACAAATTATTTAAATCTAAATAATTGAAGTGAAAATAGTTCAAGACAAAATACTTGAATTGAATGATTTTGAAAGTTTGTAATAACCCTTTCGTTCGTATTTCTTTAGAAGCCTAATCTTTTCTTGATGCTTCTTAGCCTTTTCCTTACTGGATAAGCTGCTCCCCCCAATTCATAATTGTCTTTAAGTTGCGTCTCCATTTTCTTGCGCAATGCAGTCGTATCAACACCTATTTTTTGATAAGCTGCTGTCAATGCATTTTGTACGCGCAGGTTTTGTTCTAGTCGATTCCAATAAGCTTTTGTTTGTGCAAAACTATGGGTATTGATAATGGATGCATATAGATTTTGATTCATCTCCAATAATCCCTTAGGGTCTGTTGTATTACCGCCCATTTGTTGTGCAGCATGAATACGGTATTGAAATAACGTATCCTTACAATACGCTAGTTTGCCTTGGCTTGCGTAATACAATGCAATCCATCCATCATGTAATAAACCTTTGACAGTTGGGAAGGGCTGCGCCAATAATGCTTTATGATTTCGTATGGCCAATCCTGCGCCGGTAACAATATTATCTACACGGTATAAAAATTCAAATACATTAAATTCCGAGTTCAGTGTAGTGTTCGATTTCGAATTCGCTATTGTGTTTGGTGTCGAGTTGATAGTGGCTTCCGGAAATCCGATGACATCCCATAAATGTAGTTCGGGTATAATTGCATCTTTTTCATTGATCAACACTGCATTTGAAAATACTGCATCCGCACCTGGATGGGTTTCAAAAAAAGAGCAGAGGGTGGCTACTTTATTGGGTAACCAGCTATCATCCTGGTCTGCTAAAAAAACAATGTCTCCTTTTACAAGCCCCAAGCATTTTTCCATATTCTTGGTGCTGCCCAATTGCTGTTCGTTTTGGTATAAATGAATGATACCTGGATAGGCATTTTGGTAAGCTTGAATAATATCAATCGTTTCGTCTGTGGACCCATCATCACATATCACAATTTCATCTACCTTTTGAGTTTGCGTCAATATAGAATCCAACTGCTTTTTTATATAAGCAGCACCATTGTAAGTGAGGACAGATGCAGATAAATACATAACTTTGTTAATATGTCAAAAATAGCACAGATTAGTTTGCTT
>JACCEA010682557.1_pt1 | contig 16914 bp, 13 predicted proteins | sample 7449851 | NCBI WGS metagenome assembly JACCEA01 (sample SAMN15323453, study PRJNA562643) | freshwater metagenome | isolation source: river surface water | place: USA:Blue River Watershed | collected 2017-08-18 | reverse complement strand
TAAAATGTTTGACTTTAGATCAAATTTTTCTTTACGATCAATGCCGAGTTCACCCAACATATTAATCTGAAAAATTCCGTAGGAACTGTCTCCAGTTTTCCTGTTACCATTGTAAGCCAGAGGTCTTGAATTAGACTCTGCCTTAGCAATAGCCCAAGCCTGTTTAAGGGCTTTTCCTTCAAAGCCAACAGCTGATAGGAGTTCTTTTAGTTCTCCGTCTGTAAGCATCTCAGAAGGCTTGTACACAGTATTGCTGTACTTCTCTAAGGTTTCTTTCTTTAGTTGTACTGTTGATTTAGGTGTTTCCACCTCAAAAGCTTGAGTTTCTGTTGGACCAGGCTGGACAGTAAACAGGAATAATGTTATCATTCCTATATAAGCCCAGTTATGAGCAACATCACTCAAACGTTCTTTTATTTTCTCCATTGGCATTTCCTCCTTTAGAGATAACGAACTACAATCATAACACTACTTGACAGTAGGTGTCAAGCTGGTCAACCAGAAAGATTACATGGAAATATCATATTCTACGCCTAGATCTAACTTAACAACCAAGAATGGGTATGGTCATGCTGGATTTAAGGTAGCAGAATCTTTGTCTAAAATGGGTCATAGATTAACTTATCAAAACCCTAAAGCTAAATTACAAATTAATTTTTCACAACCTACAAATTATAAGTTACATAGAAATCAATATCAGATTGGTTATACACCCTGGGAGTCAACATCTATTCCAGAGTCATGGAGAGAAAATATAAACTACTGTGACGAATTTTGGACAACATCTCAATGGTGTAAGGATGTATATGAAAATAATGGATTTAAAGTATCTAATGTTTTCCCTCATGGAATAGATCCAATATGGTCTCCTAAAAAACGTGAATATACAAATGTTATAAAGTTTTTGCATGTTGGAGAACCAGCAGAAAGAAAAGGCGGACAAGATACAGTAAATGCATTTATAAAAGCATTTGGTAATAACCCTAACTATACATTAACTATAAAGGCCCATAAGTCTAGTGCTTTAAGAGTATATAACAGAGAGGGAAGCATTATTGGACTTCCCCACGAAATGTATAGCAATATTAAGCTAGATGAAAGAGACATAGAGGACAATGAGTTGGTAGAAATGTATTACCAGCACGATGTTATGATATACCCCACATACGGAGAGGGTTTTGGCTTTATTCCATTTCAAGCTCTTGCAACAGGCATGCCAGTTATATCAACACATGAATGGGCAGATTATAAAAAATACTTAGGTCCCCTAAAGTTAAACTCTACACTTATAGATTCACCGTGGCAGGCTATGCATCCTGGAAAAGTTTATAAACCAGACAGCAATCATTTAGTTAGTTTAATAGAAGATGCAGCAGATAACTTTAAAGCGTATTCTGGATATTATTATGCTCAGTCAACTGAAATACATAAAGAATATAATTGGGATCAGTTGACCAATAAAGCATTTGAAGAAGTATTTAAAAAAATATCATAAGCTCTTCCCCTTTAGATTAAAGTTTGGTAGAATTAGACTTCAACTAAAAAATCATAAACCGCAGGGCGGAGAAAAGGTGTTATTTAAAAATGTCAAGAACTATTGAAAACCCATACGAAAATTTTATTGCTTTGTCACGTTATGCAAGATGGATTCCAGAAGAGAACCGACGTGAATCATGGGGAGAAACAGTAGATAGATATTTTGAGTTTATGCTAGATCATCTTTTTAAAGAACACGCATATGAACCAGAATCAAAATTAATTGAAGAATTAAAGTCTGCAGTTTTTAATAGAAACGTTATGCCATCAATGAGATCAGTAATGACTGCAGGTGCGGCATTGGATCGTGATAACGTTGCTGGGTACAATTGCTCATTTGTGCCAGTAGATTCTCCACGATCATTTGACGAAACAATGTATATCCTTATGTGTGGAACAGGTGTAGGATTTTCTGTTGAATATAAGTATGTTAATAAACTTCCTGCTATTCCAGAAGCCCTTGAAAAGTCAGATACAGTAATTGTTGTAGAAGATTCAAAGCAGGGATGGGCCAAGGCATATCGTGAACTACTTGCTTTGCTATGGACTGGACATATTCCAGCAATTGATGTTTCAAAAGTTCGTCCAGCAGGCGCAAGACTTAAGACAATGGGTGGTCGTTCATCTGGACCACAACCACTTATTAATCTTTTTGATTTTACAATTGCAAAATTTAAAAATGCAGTTGGCAGACAACTAAAACCTATTGAGGCACACGATATTATGTGTAAGATTGGTGAAGTTGTTGTTGTAGGAGGTGTTCGTCGTTCAGCAATGATTTCTCTTTCTAATATTAATGATATTGAAATGGCTGCAGCAAAGTCTGGTAATTGGTGGGAGAACAATACTCAACGTGCACTTTCAAATAACTCTGTTGCATATTCACGCAAACCAGAGATGGAGCAATTTATAGCAGAATGGAAGAATCTTTATGATTCAAAGTCAGGAGAACGAGGTATATACAATGTGGCCGCAGCTCAAGCCCAAGCAGCCAAGTATGGAAGAAGAGATCCAGATATTCACTATGGAACTAACCCATGCTCAGAGATTATCTTACGTCCTTACCAGTTTTGTAATCTTTCAGAAGTCGTACTACGTGAAAAAGATACAAATGAAGATGTTGCGAATAAAGTACGCCTTGCAACAATTCTTGGGACTTGGCAATCAACACTAACAGATTTTAAATACCTTCGTAAAATTTGGAAGGACAACACTGAAGAAGAAAGACTGCTTGGAGTTTCATTAACAGGACAATTTGGACACAAGTTTTTTTCTGGAAAACAGGGTCTTGATAAATTAGAAGATGCATTATCTAGACTTCGTGAGTATGCTCGTGAAATTAATAAAGAAGAGGCTGGGAAAATTGGGATTCCTGAGTCTGCAGCTATTACGTGTGTAAAGCCTTCTGGCACAGTTTCTCAATTGGTCGGGGTATCCTCAGGAATGCATCCATGGCATTCCCCATATTATATTAGAACAGTACGTGGTTCAAAAGGAGATCCAATTTCAACATTTTTAAAGGAAGTTGGTATTCCAGTAGAAGATGATGTAATGAAGCCAAATGATACATACGTATTTTCGTTTCCAGTAAAGGCACCAGAAGGTGCAATAGTTAGAAATGATTTAACAGCATTAGATCATTTAAACACATGGCTTGTTTATCAACGTGCATGGTGTGAGCACAAGCCATCAATTACAGTTTCCGTTAAAGAAGATGAGTGGATGGAAGTTGGAGCCTGGGTATACAAGCATTTTGATGAAGTGTCTGGAATTTCATTTTTGCCACACTCAGATCATTCATATAAGCAGGCACCTTATCAAGAAGTAACAAAAGAAGAATATGAGGACCTCCTTGCCAGAATGCCAAAAAACATTCGCTGGGAAGACTTATCTTTTTATGAGACTGAAGATGGAACATCTATTAACTCTACATTAGCATGTAGTTCAGATGGAAATTGTGAGTTAGTAGACATTTCCGCTTAAGGGGTATATAATAAATATTGGGGTAAAACCCAAAATTCCTGGGCATAGGGCCCAGAAATAAGGAGGATCTTATGCCAAAGCAAGATCTTAACAATGATGGAAAGGTAACAATGCAAGAAAAAATTCTAGCAGCGTTAGCAAGCTATGGTCGTCACTTTCTAGGTGCCGCCATTGCTCTTTACATGACTGGAAACACTGACCCAGGAGATTTAATCAAGGGTGGTATTGCAGCTTGTCTGCCAGTTATTCTTAAAGCACTTAATCCAAACGAAAGCTCATTTGGGTTTACAAAGAAGTAAAATAGTAACAGATTAGGATAGCTCCTATGCTAAAATTGGCATAGGAGTTTTCCTATTTAGGAGATTTAGCAAATGGCAGGACAAAAAAATTGGGAAGTGGATCAAAACACTACCTTTACATTTACCGTTGAATATAAAGACAACGACGGAGATCCAATCAATCTTACAGACTGTTCAGCAAAACTACAGGTAAGAGACACAAAGGGCGGAAGCAAACTAGCCTTTAGTCTCACATCACCTGCTGGCGGAATAATTATTGATGAGCCAAATGGTAAATTAACAATTAAGATGACACCTACTCAAACCAATAAATTATTCTATCCAAAGTCCTCATATGACCTTATGTTAACAGATAGCAATTTAAATAAAACTAAACTGCTTGAGGGATATATAACGTTGAGCAGATCGGTAACCATTTGATGCCAATAAACAACAATAATAACCCAACAGTAGTAGTAACCGAACAAAACAATAAAATTGTTTTAAATACACCTGGCCCTCAAGGTCCTAGAGGAAAAACAATTCTGAATGGAAACGGTATTCCAGCAGATAACTTAGGATTTGAAGGCGATTTTTATTATGATAAACAAACAACTAGATTCTACGGTCCAAAACCCAACGACGCTTCTTGGGCAGGAGCAACCAGCTATTTGCTCAGCACAAGCACCCTAACATACTCTTTCTCAATCAATCAAGTTGTAAATGCAGGATCCTACCACTACCTTGAAATAGTACATAATATGGGCTATAACCCAAATGTAACTGTCAAGAACAGCGCAGGCGATATATTAGAAACAGGAATAGACTATAATAGTATTAACAAAATTACACTGACAATGGCTCAACCATTCGGTGGGACAGCATACCTGTCTTAAAGGAGATATAGCACATGGCAAGATTATTTGTAACTGACATAAACCTGAATAAGAATGAACTTCAGAATGCCAGAATTCAAGGGCTTTCAACAGCTCCATCTAGTCCAGTAACTGGACAGATTTATTATGACACATCAAACAACACGATGTATTACTACAATGGACTTGCATCACCTAATGGTCCATGGATGCCAATGTCTGGCTCCACAGAAGTTATACAAGATGTTATTGGTTCATCTATCGTTGGCGGAGTTGGCTTAACATCAACATATGGCGATCCAGCTGGAACAACAACAATTGATTTGGATAATACAGCAGTAACAGCTGGCAGTTATGGTTCACAAACAAAGATTCCAACATTTACAGTCGATGCTCAAGGTCGTTTAACAGCAGCAGGCGAAGTAAATGTTGCTACAACACTTGAGTTTGCTGGAAACACTGGAGGAGGATCAATAGATCTTCTAACAGAAACTCTTACTATTTCTGGAGATAATACTCAAGGAATTGGAGTAAGTGGTTCTGGTAATACACTTACAGTATCTGCTTTTGACGCAACATCATCTCAAAAGGGTGTAGCATCATTTAATTCAGATGATTTTAATACAGCATCAGGACATGTAGAACTAGAAGATACAGTAGTTAAAACAATTACAACTGATTCTGGAGCAGTTACACCTTCAGCACACGGAATTTCAATTCTTGGCGGAGAGGGAGTTGATGTAACACATAGCGGAACATCAATTACAGTATCTGGAGAAGATGCAACAGCGTCTAATAAGGGTATTGCAAGTTTTGATGCAACTGACTTCACAGTAACTTCAGGAGCAGTAACATTAAATGCTGAGCGTGTACAAGATATTGTTTCTTCACAAATTGTTGCAGGCGAAGGTATTGATGTAACATATGATGACAATGCAGGAACACTAACAGTAGATGCAGAAATTGCAACAACTACAAATCGTGGTGTTGCTTCCTTTGCCACAGAAGATTTTACTGTAACAGATGGCGCAGTATCTGTTAAGAACGTAAATCTTGGAACACAAACAACTGGCAATTACGTAGCAACAATTTCTGGAACAGCAAATGAAATTACAGTTTCTGGCTCAGGCACAGAAAATTCTGCTGTAACAATTGGTTTGCCAGACGATGTAACAATTGCCAATAATCTTAATGTTGGTGGAGACCTAAACGTAGCTGGTGTAATTAATACAGTTAACTCTACACAGGTTAACATTTCAGACAATAAGATTAATCTTAACTCTGACATGCCAGAGTCTAGCGCACCATCTTTGGATGCTGGAATTGTTGTACACCGTGGACTAGAAGCAGATGCTGAAATCCTGTGGAGCGAAACAGCAGACAAGTGGCAGGTTGGTCTTCAAGGTGGATATTATCACGATATAGCACGTACTTGGAAGTCTGATATTACCACAACCGAAGCAGCGCCATTTACTTTTTATGCAGATCACAACCTAGGAACAAGAGATGTAACAGTCCAAGTTTATGCAACCTCATCTCCATATAATCAGGTAGAATGTGATGTAGACCACACATCTACATCAAGAGTCACTCTGACATTTGCGTCACAGCCAGTAGCTGGAGCATACAGAGTTATTATCGTAGGATAATAAATGACAAAAAAATTCTTAACTCCCATAGCACCACCAGCACTTGCTACAGACCCTTCTGTTGCAGCAGTTGGCGCTATTTATTATAACAGTTCAACTGGTAAGTTAAGAATTTATTCTGGTACAGAATGGGGTAACGTATCTTCAGGTGTTCCAGTTTTATCAGAACCGCCAGCTAGTCCTGAACTAGGAGAGTTGTATTTTGATACATCAGAAAATACATTTAAGGGATATAATGGACAGATTTGGTATGATGTTGCAGGACCAAAAGAAATTCTTGAGCACAAACATAGCCAGTCAACAGGTATTGTTGAAGAGGTAACTTATGGCGAGTATGTTGATGATTCTAGAATTTTTGCAAATTCAGGTTCTGCTAGTTCAAGTTTTATAGATACTTATATTGACGGGGGTAATGCAAGTGGCAATTAGAATTCAATTACGAAGAGATACCGCAGCAAATTGGGTTTCAGCAAATCCAGTATTAAGACCAGGTGAAATTGGTATTGAAACAGATACCCTCAAGTTTAAAATAGGTAATGGATCTACATGGACGGCTACAACTAGCTATGCTAACGTAACTCCTTCTGGACTAACTAACAGCCTTGGAGACTATATTCTAGTAGCAGACCAGGGAACTCCTGGAGGCCCAGCCGAATTAGATTCTAATGGCGATCTTATTATCCCAGAGAACTCAATTGTTTTGTGGAATGATGATGCCCATACATATACAACAACATTAACCGCTGCAGAGCCAACAGCAAATAGAACAATTACTATTCCAAATAATTCTGGAACAATTGCATTAACATCAGATATTTCTACAGCAGTAAGTAATTTAGTAGACGGAGCCCCTGGACTACTAGATACATTAAATGAGTTAGCAGCTGCAGTTAATGACGACCCAACATTTTTTACAACAGTTGCAACAAACCTTTCTAATCACGAAGCAGATACAACAAATGTGCACGGAATTGCAAATACAGCAAAACTAGTTACCGATGATGGTGCACAAACTTTAACAAATAAAACTCTTACATCTCCATCAATAACTACACCAACAGGAATTGTTAAGGCGGATGTAGGACTTGGAAATGTAGACAATACTTCTGATGCTAACAAGCCAGTATCTACTGCAACTCAGGCAGCCCTGGACCTTAAAGCTAATTCTGCTGATATTACAGAGCTTTCACAGGATGCCGTAAACACAGCAATTGTTGCTGGAAATGGTATTACTAAGGTATATGACGATAATGCAAATACAATAACATTATCTGTAACAGATGCAGTTATTTCAGAGGCAGCTCAAGATGCTGTAAACGATGCTCTAATTGCAGGAGTTGCGCTTACAAAAACATACAATGATTCATCAAACATTCTGACGATAGATCTTGACAATACGGCGGTTACCGCTGGTTCATATGGATCAACCACAAAAATCCCAACATTTACTGTAGATGCACAAGGTCGTCTAACTGCTGCAAGCGAAGCAGACGTAGCAACAAACCTTTCGATAGCAGGAGATACTGGAACAGATACAGTTAATCTATTAACTGACGCACTAACTGTTGCTGGTGGAGAAGGAATTGACGTAGCTGTAACAAATAATACAGTTACAGTATCAGCAGAAGATGCAACTTCAACCAATAAGGGTGTTGCAAGCTTTAACGCAACAGATTTCACGGTTACATCTGGCGCAGTAACACTAAATCAAGAGCGTGTAGAGGATATTGCTGCAAACTTAATTGTTGGTAGAACAGGACTTAACGAATCATATAGTGATGAAACAAACACACTGTTTCTTGATATAGATTCAACTGTAATTACAGATTCTGGCATTCAAACCCTTACAAACAAAACTTTGACTTCTCCAATTATCAATACTCCAACTGGAATAGTTAAAGCAGATGTGGGTCTTGCAAATGTTGACAATACATCAGACGCAAATAAACCAGTTTCAACTGCTACTCAAACAGCATTAGACGGTAAGTTGTCATTGAGTGGCGGAGATATGACAGGCGAAATTCGAATGGGTAACTTTAAGGTTACTGGACTTAAGTCGCCTTCAAATCCTACAGATGCAACAACAAAAGAATATGTTGATGCACTTACTGAAGGGTTACATGTTCACGCATCAGCAAATGCTTACGTTGCGACAAATATAGATATAGCAACAGCTTTAGAAGCTGGAGACACTATTGATGGAGTAACGCTTACAGAAGGAATGAGAGTGCTTGTCAATGGACAAACAACTCAATCTCAAAATGGTATTTATGTTATTCAGGCATCGGGTGGACCACTTCGTGCATCAGACTTCGATACTGCAGCAGAGGTAGACAGCGGAGACTTCATATTTGTTTCATCTGGAAACACTTATGCAAATACAGGATGGGTTCAAACTCTAAAACCAGCAACCATTGGAACAGATTCAATTAGTTTTACACAGTTCTCAGGAGCTGGTACATTTTTAGCAGGTAATGGTTTAAATTTAGTTGGTAATTCATTTAGTATTAATACTTCAACTACAGCAGACCTTACTACCGCTCAAACATTAACAAATAAAACTTTAACAAGCCCAGTTATTAATACACCAACTGGCATTACAAAATCAGACGTGGGTCTTGCAAATGTTGACAATACATCAGACGCAGCAAAGCCTATTTCGACAGCAACTCAGACGGCCCTTGACCTTAAGCTTGCTTCCGCAACAGCAGCAACAACATATGCTCCAATTGCAAATCCAACATTTACAGGAACTGTAAGTGGAATTACAAAGTCAATGGTTGGCCTTGATAACGTTGATAACACATCAGATGCAAATAAGCCAGTTTCTACTGCAACATCAACAGCATTAGGACTAAAGGCAAATCTTGCATCACCTACATTTACAGGAACTGTAATACTTCCAAATAATACAGTTACAAATGCAATGCTTGCAGGATCTATTGCAAACAATAAATTGACAAATTCAAGTATTATTATGTCAATAGGTACAAGTGATACCACAGTAGCTCTTGGAGGCACTTATCAAATACCAAGCGCAACTCCCGACCTTCCTGGTTTAGTATACGGTTTAGTTGATAGCTTCAATAACAATACTGGTGTTGGAGAGTTTGTACTAGGTGGCTTAACTTCTGGTGCAAACAACTCTGCACTAGGAATTGATGCATTAAGCTCAGTTCAAAGCGGTTCAGATAACGTAGCTATTGGAGCAAACTCTTTATCACAATTACTTAGCGGTAATCAAAACGTTACTATTGGAACTTCAGCTGGAGCTACAATAACTACTGGATCAAATAATATTATTATTGGATATAACGCAGCAACCACTGCCGTAAATACCAACAACCAAATTGTATTAGGAAATTCATCAATAACAAGCCTTAGAATTCCAGGACTAGGATTAGACGTAAATTCATCTAATAGAATTGTTACTGAAACAAATACAACAACCCTTACAAATAAAACATTAAACAATGTTATCGTCAACGGGGTTGATTTTGGAAACACTCCAATATCTGTAGCAGCGCCTATAGATGACGAGCATGCAGTAAATAAGGCATATTTGGCAAACCAGATTGCCTCATCAGTTGGATCCGACATATTCCCGCTGGACGACATTTCAGTCTTTTTTGACGGTTCTACGTCAAGATTCCAGTTAACATATGACGGCGATGTATTTATACCTCAAAATCCTTACAAGCTTTTGATAACGATTAATGGTATACTACAGATATTGGGAAACCAAGAAAAACATTGGCTAAGCTTGATTCCATCCGATGGATATTTCTTCGATAATGATGGATTTGTACAGTTCGGGGAGCCCGTTCCAGTAGGATCTAAATTTGAGGCAAGATATATGTCGGGTCCAGAGAGTCAAACAGCTCAAAAATCAATTTATCCATTTAGAGCAGTGGATATACAATTAGGAGATTAGAATATGGCAAGAAAAGTATTACTAGAAACAAGCTACACATTTACACCTTCAACAAAGACAATTTCAATTCCGAAGACAATTCTTCGTGAAAGATTGTTGTTGATTACAAACGTAACAACAAATCAGGTTATTTATAATTTTTCAGATCCTAGCTTGGGATGCGTTTCATACAATACAAGCACAAGTTCAGCAATGGTGGAAAACACCACGCTTGTTCTAGAATACAATACAGCATCAATGAGTTCTACCGATAAACTTCAAATTACAATTGATGATTATTCAGAAACATTCATGCCAGCAGAGGTTTTGCTAGATACAACAAATAAGCTTCGTGTAACTCAGCCACAAGCGCTGATCGATACCGACTTTGAATATGGTATCCAGCAAACAAAATGGGAAAATTTGGGACTTTACAACAACAGACCATATTCTTATGCCCGTCCAACCCCAATTACAAACATTTCTGCAATTAGCTTTCCTAATAACTCAAAAACAGTTTCAATAACACTTAGCTCTGGTGTTGCACCTGCAAACGGAACATCAATTACAGTAATTGATACCTATATAACAGCTGCAAATGGTAACTTTATTATTGAGTCTGGTGGCGGAGGAGCAACATTTAGCTATACAGCAAATGCTGTAAACCGAAGCGGAATTGAATCAATTTTAGATCCAAATAAAACTCTTGTTGTTCAGGGAGATGTTTTTACTGGAGCTCAAATTGGTGGAAGCCCTACATTTACATACAGCGGAAGAAAGATTAACGTAACAACAACAATTCCACACGGACTTGCTCTAGGTAATGAAATTGTAATAATTGGTGCAACAGCAACAACTAATCCACCAAACGGTAATCAGGAAGTTGCTCAAATTACTGGTCCATCATCATTTTCTTTCTATCATGAAGTAGCTCCAACAGGAACTATTGGCGGTGGAGCATTGCTATTTGTAAGACCACAGTCACAATTTGCACATAGACCAAATGACGGTGGAGTTATCTTCGGAACAAATGCTGCTTCTAACTATGCATCATGCATTATACAAACTCGCCGTTACTTCAGATATCAATCTGGTAAGGGCCTACAGGCTTCTTCTGGTACAATTCTAAAGCCTTATGCAGGAATTGAAAATATTCAAAGCAGTGGCACAACTCTTGTAACAGTTCAAACAAAAGAAAAGCACAATTTGCAGCCAGGAACTATGATTAAAATTGGTGGATGTACTCAGCCAGAGTACAACGGAACATTTGAAATTCAAAGCATAATTTCTGATGATAAGTTCCAGTACAACGCATTAAGCATCCCTTCATCTACAATTGCAACAGGAGAATTCTTTGCTTCTGTAGAATCATGGTATGGATGCCAAAATAGACTCGGAATGTTTGATAATCAAAACGGTCTATATTGGGAATACGATGGTGTTAATCTACAGGCAGTTCGCAGAAACTCAACATTCCAGCTATCTGGAAAAATAAATGCAAACTTTGGTGGAGCAACTATTACACAGTCAAGCTCTTACTTCCCAACATTTTTCTCTAAACAATTAATCCCAGGAGATTATGTTGTAATTAGAGGACAATCTTACAAGGTTATTGCAATTCAAAATGATACATCTATGACTATTAGCCCTGCTTATCGTGGCGCTACTACTCAATTTGCACTAATTTCAAAAACTCAAGAAACAAAGATTAAGCAGTCAGACTTTAATATTGACAAGCTAGACGGAACAGGCCCATCTCAATACAACATTGATCTTTCAAAGATGCAGATGTTCTATATCGACTATACTTGGTATGGAGCTGGTTTCGTACGATGGGGTGTAAGAGGGCCTAAGGGTGACGTTATTTATTGCCACAAGATGCCAAACAATAACGTAAACACAGAAGCATATATGCGAAGCGGAAACCTTCCAGCACGTTATGAGTCTTCAACAACACCTCCATACACAGCAACTACACAAACTGTTCTAACTACAGATTTGGCACTAGCAGTAAGATCAACAGAAGGTTTCCCTCCAACTGGTACTTTAGCAATTAAAGATAATACCAATGTTGAATATGTAAACTACTCTGGAAAATCTGCTACATCATTTACTGGTCTTACACGAGGAAGAGCTGGAGAAGCTTCTATCAATATTACTCAGGCAGCTGGTTCTTCTTTAGGAACAGTTTCTAGCTCAGCTAATTTGCAGGTTGGAATGAGACTAATTCACTCTCTATATCCAGAAGGTACATTTATTGCAAGTATCAATGGAACAACCATTAGAACAAGCAAGGCAGCCCTTGATGCAAACCCAACAGGAGTAATTGCAGCACCAATGGGAGCCACATCAGCGCAATTGTTTACATTTGACGCAGTTGCTCCAACAATGGTAGAGCTAGCTTATCCATCATTCTCAGCATCCATATCACACTGGGGTACCTCAGTTATTATGGACGGAAGATATGATGATGATAAGTCTCTCGTCTTTACATATGGACAGAGAACTTCTACTTCAGTTGCAGCGGGACAACAGAGAGCACTATTCTCAATTCGTGTAGCGCCTTCTGTAGATAACGGTATTGCATCAACATTCGGTGCAAGAGAACTTATTAATAGAATGCAGCTAACACTAAGAGCACTTGATGTAACTGCAACAACTTCAACAGGAAGCGCAAACCTTCTTGTTACAGCAGTTCTTAATGGTGTTCCTTCAACCGCAACAGCATGGACTAACGCTGTAGGAAACGTTGCAAATCTTGCAAACTCCTCATTGTCACAAATTGCAGACTACTCTTCAGGATCGACAACAGTTGCTGGTGGAGAAGTAACAGCAGGATTCTTCCTAGGATCTGGAGCAAACTCAATTGACCTATCAGGAGTTAGAGATCTAGGTAACTCAATTCTCGGAGGTGGCGGATCAGCTGCCAACACTAATATCTATCCAGATGGCCCAGATGTTCTAACAATTGTTGTTCAAAACATTGGTTCATCAACAGCATCAGTGTTCGGACGGTTGTCTTGGACAGAGGCTCAGGCATAAGGTAAAATTATGTCTCTGAATAAGGGTAAATTTAATACTGACGAGGACTTGCAAGTCAAGTCCTTGTCAGTAAATAATCGTGCTGGATTTCAAGGAAATACTACTTTAGCTGGACAAGTTGACCTAAAGGGAACTTTAGATGTCTCAGGCGGTACTCTAAGATTTACAGATGGAGTTCAAAGTAAAATAGCCGTACAGTCTTTGACTCCAATTAATGTTAAGTATTTCCCGTATACTCTTAGTAATTTAAACGAAAGAGATACAATTATTGATATTAGAATGCAGGTCGCAAACAATCTTACAATACCACCAGATTCTGTTGTAAACTTTCCAATTGGAACTACTATAGATATTTTGCAATCTGGAACAGGTCAAACAACCGTTGTGGCTGGAGATGGAGTAGTTTTAAATTTTACTCCAGGACGAAAGCTAAGATTTCAGTGGTCTATGGCAACAATTTTAAAACGAGATGCCAATACCTGGCTTCTATTTGGTGATTTAACAGCTTAAGAAAGGTTATTTAAATGGGAAAAAAAGTTGGTAGAAGAGCACAACTATCTGGTGATTTTGAATTACCAGTACCACCGATCAATGTAACTTTAACTGATGTTGGAACAAATCGACCATTTAATAATGCAGCAGCAATAGTATCATTTGAATATCCACCAAATCAGTTACCAATTATTAGCTATACAGTTGTTGTAAATTGTGGAGCACAGGGATCATTTTCAGAAATTGGTACATCTTCTCCTATTACAGTAATTGGAATTCCTCAAGGAGCTACTGGTACTGCTACAGTAAAGGCAACAAATGCAAATGGACAATCAGAATCATCACTTCCATCCTCTTCTGTTTTGTTTACAACAGTTCCTGCCGCACCATCAACAGTAACCTCAACATCTAATACAACTGGTCCAGGACACAGCCAAACTGATTTAAGAGGGCAGGATACAGTAACTTGGTCTGCTTCAGTTAATGGAGGAAAACCTTTAACTAAGTATATAATTACTTCTTCAGATACTTCTGCTCAGCCAGGAGGACTAGCATCTCCATATGAAGTTAATGGAACAACAACAACTATTAATATTAGAGAAACAATGGGAACAACTCAGTCTTATAGCGTAGTTGCTGTAAATGAAAATGGTTCTTCAACTCCAAGAACTTCTAATCAGGTTACAACATTCTTCTCTCCTCCAGGGTTCTTTGCACCACCACTATTCTTCGCACCACCGCTATTCTTCGCACCACCGCTATTCTTCTCTCCACCACTATTCTTCTCTCCACCGCTATTCTTTAGCCCACCGCTATTCTTTAGCCCACCGCTATTCTTCGTTCCGCCACTATTCTTTAGCCCACCATTATTCTTTAGCCCACCGCTATTCTTTAGCCCACCTAGATTCTTCGTGCCACCGCTATTCTTTAGCCCACCTAGATTCTTTGCACCACCATCATTTTTTGGACCTCCAGGTTTCTTCGCCCCACCAGCATTCTTTGGACCTCCAGGATTCTTCTCACCACCTAGATTCTTTGGCCCTCCAGGATTTTGTATTCCAGAAAACACTAATGTTTTAACAAAAGACGGATATAAGAAAGCTAAAGAAATTGTTAACGGCGACGTTCTTATAACTGCAGTGTTTGATGATATTCCAGAAGGCGATCCAGACTGCACAATTGGTTCAGTTTCTAAGAAATGTATATCTCTTGTAGACGAATGGAGTTCCGACTCTTTGGAAAATGTTTCATATACTGAATCCACTGTCTTTGCCATTGATGAGCAGGATTACGAATCAATCGTTAGAATAAATAATGAAGAAAAGTATGACTTATCAACACAGGAGCAAATTTTAATAAAAAGAAATGATAAGTATAAGTTTATTACAAGCGCTAGATTAAAGATAGGCGATCAGTTTGTATCTTATAAAGACAATTCATTAGAATATATAACCGTTGAAAAAGTTGAAATTATTGAAAAAGATACCAAGGTATATTTAATTTATAGAGAACCTTGGGGGCTATTAATTGCAGAGTCAATGCTAGCCTATAATGGATGTAAAACCTTACAAGATACTATTGACTAGGTTTTTTAAATATGATATTATGTATTTATGATATATAATAAACAACAACTGTATCCTGGTATATGGAAATATCCAAATTCTTTTCCAGAAGATTTAAATTTAATTCAAAGAATTGAAGATAAAGTAAACGCTAATGTTTTAAAGTGGAATACCGCTACTGTATGTTTAGAGGATCAAGATCTAGATTATAGAGATTGCCAAGATCTAAAAATGTATAATTTGCCAGAATATATAGATATATATAATGATATTTATAATTGTCAAAAAGAAGCAGTTCTTGATTACTGTGAAATGTACAGCATCAGGATGGATTTTTGGGAATGGACAAATGTTGTAAAGTATGGAAAGGGACAATACTTTAAAGAGCATTCAGATGATGGTTGGTCTTATAAGTCTGCAGTTTCTTTAGTTGGATATCCTAATGATAACTATACTGGCGGAGGACTATTTTTTCCTAAATTTGATTTGCACATAGAACCTAAAGCTGGAGACTTAATTATATTTCCATCTTCGTTTATTTATTCTCACATAGCGCTTCCAGTAAATTCTGGCACCAAGTATTCTTTTGTCACCATGTTAGATTATAACGATGATGCTCATTCAAAAGAATATGATGCTTATATTGACAAAAAACATAAAAAGGAGTCAAACTAAATGCTACCAAATGCAGAAACAATTTATCCAGGCATTATTGTATACAGAGATGTATTTAAAAAAGAATATAATTTAGACACAAGACTAGAAGCTGTTCTTTCTAAAACACAGGGCAAGAAACACTGGAACCTTGCTCAAACTGGATATGATACGCTAAATAAAGATTATAGAGATGCTTGGGATTTTAAGATTAAAGAAAACGTAGGTGGATCTTTAATGCTTGGAAACGGCACACACGTTGAGCCAGAAGATTTTACAGAAGAAGAATTTGAGTTACGTAGTATTTGGAGAGAGTCAAAAACCGCTCAACTTTCAGCAGTTTATGATTATATGAATATGTTCCAAATCCCTCCATTAAATTATTGGGAAGCTTTTAATTTTATTAAGTATGGCAAAAATCAACATTTTAATGTCCATTCAGATCATGGATACTCTTACGTTTGTGTTCTATCCTCAGTTGGATATTTAAATGATGACTATGAGGGTGGAGAACTATTTTTTGATAAACTTGGTGTTAAAGTAAAACCAAGAGCTGGCGACCTTTATCTATTCCCATCTTCTTTTATATACTCACATGCTGCAATGCCAGTAACATCAGGAACAAAATATGCAGTTGTCACAATGTTAGATTATCAAGAAGCACCGCATACTCCACTATATAGAGAAATTGAGGCTAGCTATGAATATAATCATATTACGGAGGGTAAAAAGTTTAAGCCAGCAGAACAACTAATGGAAGAAAAACAAGTTGATTAATTTAACTGCCTATAAAGCTTCAGATATTTGTGCGGACATAACACCCCTTTCTGCAAAAAGAAACTGGATGGATGAAACTACACATAAGCATGCTTATAGATGTTTTCCGCTTACTTTAACAAATCAATTAGGCTGGGGATTGTCTTTTCC
>JACCEA011971484.1_pt1 | contig 16924 bp, 8 predicted proteins | sample 7449851 | NCBI WGS metagenome assembly JACCEA01 (sample SAMN15323453, study PRJNA562643) | freshwater metagenome | isolation source: river surface water | place: USA:Blue River Watershed | collected 2017-08-18 | reverse complement strand
CAATCTTCGTGTCCAAGCGCATTTGTAGGTCATTCTTCAGGACCTTTTGTTGTCCACCAATTTTGAAAGGAATCTTCACTCCCGCCTTGGTGTAAGAAAGCGTCAATCCGAAATCGCTGCTAGCCTGTTCAGTAATCTGGGAATTAGAAAAATTCATGCCCAAATTCCGTTCTCTGTTGTAGTTTACCGCAATATTCATCCGTTGCTTGGTCAGCATGTCCACACCAATCAAGGGAGCAAATCGCTCTGTGAGGACTACTTGATTGAGGATGTAGATGGGTATAAACTGCCCTTCCAAATTGGTGAGATTCGGGCGTTGGATTCGTTGCAAGGTGTTGAAGAGCTCCAATCCTTGCTTGTATTGCAAGGAATTTGAGAAGTTGCTCACATCGTAAGTGGAACTATACGCATGCGTGATGTTGATGCTGCTGAACAAGTCGCTAAGCCCTTTTAATCGAGACAAGCCTCGGTAATCTACTCTCCAATTGGGAAGTGGTATTTTTGGGAAGGGATTTAGATTTGCACTTCGGGCATCCTTACCTTGGTAGGCAGCCAAAAAGGCTGGAATAAGTACATCTTGTCCATTGATGGGATACTCCCCAGGAGCAGTAGCTTGTTGATCGAGACGTTGCTTGATGATGGATCTAAAATTTTCAAAGTTGGTGAAAAGCTCAGATTCATTTTCTTGGTTGTTTTTGGCAAAGGTGGTTCCCAAGAGGATAGTGGTAATGCTGTAAGACCCCATTCGGCTAGGACTCAAGGATTCGAAGGAACCGGGATTTTCAAGGCTGTTTCGGAAGATTTCACTGTAATCTCCAATCTCTCGTTTATTGGCTTCTAAAGTGACCCTAAAGTCGCGCACTGGTTCGGCCAAACCTTTAATGGAAAGGTTGACTGCCTTATTTTGACGGAAGCTCTGGGTCAATTCAGGGCTTGGTGCCATGTTTCCATTTTGCCCTAGTCGGTAGCGTAAGTTTGCATTTTGGGCGCCAAAGACGAATGCCCAGCCGGGATTTTCCCATGCTCGATCCATGCCGAGAAGACCAGTATTGGGCATGTATCCAGGAAGGAATGTGCCTTCAATAACCCCATAATTGAAGGTTACTTCCTTCAGAAGCATGGCTACTTTAAGGATTCCTCGTGTCAGTGGAGTTCCAATGGTGTCGCTGGCATTCGGACTGGGTCGGCCCGGGATACCTGGCCGCTTAGGGGCGTTGATAGCTGCGAGGGATTTACTCTTGTTGTAAAGCTTGATCAAATCCAATTTGCCTGACAAGGTTTGCTCTCGCGTGTTCTGGATCACATTACCCAAGGTATCTCGCTGCCCAATAGCCCCCGTTTGCCAGGTGTAGGTACTGAGGTGCCTGTAGTCCGTCTGGATCCAATCCGTGAGCGGGAGTTTGGCAAAAGGCAAGGTGTAATTGACCGTTGCGGAGTGGTTGTAATTTGTCGTTCGCCCAAAGCGAAGGAAGTTGGCTCGCACGGAATCGATTTTCGCTTGGGTATCCAAATCTCCTTCTGGTTCATCGACCACTGCTGCTGCGCTTGCGGCTAGGTCTACACGCAGGCTTGAGGAAAGGTCCCAGTTGATGTTGAAGGAGCGGTTCATAAAGAATGACTTCTGAAAAAGTGGATCCACGCCAGCCGTGCTAAGCTGGTCATTGCGGTATTGGGATCGGGTAAATCGGCGATCTACATCCATCCTTGCCAAAAGCAGCGTAGGCGATAGGTTGAGGTTGATGTCTTTAATCAACTTCAAGTAAGGACTCTTCATGCCTTCCGACTTTTCGAATGGAGCGATTTTTAGTTCCTTCGGTTGGAAACTATAGGTCACATTCCCCTTGTTGGTTTTGAAGTTATAGCCTTGAAGTTGTGCATTGGTTTGCGTCACTGTACCGGTAGCATAAGAAAAGGCCAGGTTGGATAGGTCATAAAGTCTGCTAGGTGCTTCCTGATTTTTCTTCAGTTTACGGACATTATTCAAACTGATATTCTTTCGGGAAAGTTGGTCCATCGTAATGTCGCGGTAGGCATCCTTGTCCGCAGCATTGGCAAATTTGTCCAGCGCCACTTCAAATGGTACATCTGGATTCAAGGGATCGTATTCGGGCCGTGTACTGGAGTTTTCTACAGAAAAATAGAGTGGAATGCTGACGCCCAACGCCTTTGGTAGAAGCTTGTCCACTTCCACATTTGTTGAGATATCGTATTGGGTAGTGGCTTGACGGCTGCGCTGCGATAGTTTCGTTTCCAAGCCTCCAAAGCCAATGGAATTGTGGCGGATTGAAGCAGAGACCACTGCCACATCAGCAATTTTGGTATTTAGGTAGGCGTTGGCTGCCCATCCGTTGGTTTTGGTAAATCCAGTGGCTCGGAGTTCATTTGCCCAGAGGCAGACGCTTTTGGAGGAACCAATGCCCGTACCTGGATTTCTGACACCAATCATCATTCCTTGCACTTGATTGAGTTCAGGTCTACCCATCACGGTAACCTTGTATTGGCGGATGGTCTTGCTGAATGGCAGCGTCAAAGGAGATTGGGTATTGTCTCGTTCTGCTTTGATCGCTACAATTTCCTGGATGGCAATGTCTAACTCATTTTCTTCTGGCCATACGATGCGCGGGTCATTGCTTCCTAAGGAGGATATTTTTAGCGGAACTTCAATTTCGTAGTAGTTGTCGGTATAGTCCGTACCCAGTCTCAAGAAGGCAGTTACTTCCCCATCCCGCGCATCTTCGCTATTTGCATGGAAAAACATCTTGATACGCTCGTATTGCACAAGGTCTAGGTTGATGTTTTTGAATACAGCGCGCGCATCCTTTGGTGCCAAATCCGCTACACAGAGGCGGAGCGATTGCTCATTGAGTCTGCGTTCAATGACTGAGGTATTGTCTCGATCTCGCTGTATACCCGGAGGCAATACATAAGGACTTGAAGTTTCACTTCCCTGCGCATTTTGCTCGATATTTACCACGTCTACCGTGAGATTGGAGTTGTCTGGCTCAGGCAATTCAAAGAATCCGCGTTCAAACAAGGATTCCTGGAAGGCTCTCCACTGGCTGCCAACCATTCGAAACTCGGCCATGCGAAGGACTACTGGCTGCTGGAAGTCAGTGAGGTAGGTACGCATCCAGCGAATGGATTTGAAGCCAGAGATATCCCCTTGGATTCGGTCTGGCTGACGCACGGGGATACGGAATAAGTACCAATTGACCTGCTCTCCTCCTTCGGTGTGCGTAACCTGATCTACGATGTAGTTGTTTCCAACTTTGAGCTGACCAGGGCGAAGGTCAATCTCGTACTCGTAGTAATTTTCAAGTTCGTTGATCGTATTGTCCGTATTCAAGTCCTCATTGTCCGGATTATTCGTTCCGGATGGCGTGTAAGGGAGGTTTTGGTCTGCGGTTACCGGCGTATTCCCTTCCATTCCATTGAACTTTTTGTAGCGTTCTAGAATCTTGGTGTTGGCTTGGTCAAATTTGGAATCCAAGTAATATTGAAATCCATCAGCGGACACATCTTGAAGTAAGGCGTTTTTGGCGGCAGGAGATAGGGTCAAACGATCCACAAACCTTCCCTTGAAAAAAGAAGCTTCCTCCTCATTCTTCAAACCATCCAATCCCACGTCCTGGTTGACACGCGCACTGGCAGAATTGTCAAAGGCAGGCAACAAAAATTGCTGACGTGTAATTCTTCCCCATTCGTTGGCTGAAGTTTCTGCAGGATCTCCATCTGCAGGAAGTCCATTTTCAAACGCATGGCTTCCATCTTTGATGATATCCTCAGCAATGTCTCCAAGGTTCAAGAAGAGTTTACCACCGGTTGTATTGTTTTGATTGAATATTCCATCCAATACCTTTCCATTTTCTCCAGGCAGGAAGGGATCCATCATCCAAAATTCAACGTATTCGATATTGGTTCTGTCAAAATCCACTTCGGTGGTGATCGCTCGAGTGACACCACCATAGTTTTGCCGTGGATTGGGTAGCAATCCCTCCGAAGTCAATCCCGGGTTGTAATTGTACATGCCTCGTTCCTGCGGGAAATAGGCCAATTCAAATAAGGGCTGAGGAACCAAAATGACCTCTCGGTCTTGGTTTTTAAATATTTCTTGAGGGATTACCCGTCTCACGTAGTGATTACGCCGGTCTTGGGCATTAATATTGGATGGAACACCAGGCCCACCTTCACGGTAAAAAACATTATCAATGTTGTACCAAGCCAACCGCGCTCTACGGTAGGCATTGCCTAGGTTATCTTCGGTTTGATTGCTTAGGTCAAATCGATTGTCTGCAGTTTTAGGAGTGGAGGCAAGTTTCCAATTTTGATTGGCCTGTGCACCAAGGTAGAAGGGAGTGACCGCCGCTTCAAAATCATCGATGTAGGATGCTGCATCCCCATTGACGGTATTGGAAGTTCCTGGTATAAGGTGCGCAAATTCTGCGTTAAACTGAACCAGAGATTTTTCCTTCGTATCCGTAAAGGGAAGGGCATCGGCTAATTTGGTCAAAAAGCGGGACTCACTGTTGTAATTCAGGTCTAATCCCCAAAGGCTGTTTCGAAGGGTCTCGTTACCCGTAGCAATGCGGGACACATTGGGTCGCTCGTTGAGAAATAGAAAAGTACCTCCTAAGGTTAGTTTTTTGTTGGCAATGTAATCCAATCGCGTTCCGAGCAAACTTCGCGTTTGAAAGGAGACCAGATCGGCTTTCTCAAAGCTGACATTGATTTGTTTCCCGGATTGAAGGATGGCATCGTTGATGATGACGAGTCGTCCGACATTGTAGTCGATCGTAAAATCTACCCCCTCTGTAAGCGGAATATTTCCTGCTTGAACAATGACGGAACCCGGAGAAATGTTCAAACCAGGAAGTTGAATCTCACTCGCTGATCCAGCGGTAAGCCTGCCCTTGATAAAGAATTTATTCAATCGGGTGACGAGTTCGGCATCTGCTTGAGTGGTTCGGTAAAGCGTATCGTACACGTATTTCTCTCGAAGCACCCGTTCGTCCCCCGTGAATTTTCGAGCCAAGTTGGAGCCAAAGGGTTCGAGCACGGGAAAGATGAGGAGCCCTCGATCCGATAGCATGGTAATCCCTTCCACAAAGTCAAAGTTGCCATCGGGGGCAGGATCATTTTGTGGATTTAGGTTGTCCAAGCCGGTAAGGCGAATGAGCGGGATATCTTTTACATTTTTTCCCTCCAACAAAGACGGATTATCTAGGCCGGTACGGTCGTCTCTATAGATGACTTGCAACTGGAATCCATCCCGAAGTACCTGGCTGGCATTGAGGCTGTAGATGTTTTTCATCATCAAGTCCCAAGTAGGGACACGGGTATTGATGCGTGCAGGGCGAAGGAGTTTCAAGAAAATCAGTTCATCTTCTCGGCGAGACTGATAGTCTTCGGTGAGTTCACCTACTTTATACACCTGTCCATTGTAGGTGTACTCGTAGGAAACGGCGATCACTTCATCGTTCTGTAATCGTCGAAAAAGGGAGATAAAGCCCAGCTGGCCATTAAAAAAGTATTCTGAGGGATCGAGTTTTCGGGCACCATTGATCTGTTCAAAGTCTACGCCTTTTTTAATGCCCAAATCTCCTTCAAGTGCGCGAGCTCCTGAGTCGAAGGGACGGTAGCTTGGGTTGCCACTAATGCTTGCATAGAGCCGGTTGGCCCCATTATTTGCTGGACTGTTGAGGTTACCCGGCCCAATGGCAGGATTACTTCCATTGAGCAGTACTTTTCCCTCTCCCAAATCCATAAAGGCTGCAAAATTCCGTAGGGTTTCCGTATTCGTAGCCCGGTTCATCACATAGACTTCCACACGGGTGATGTTGACTCCGGAGGTAACCTGCGGAAGACCTTTTAGCCAACGTTCGTAATTTTCTCGAAAGAAGTGGCTGAGGAAAAAGTGTCGGTTTTCATCGTATTTGGATCCTTGTATATCAAAGGCTCTTCCCTGACCATTGGCATCAATGACCAAGTTGTCCCGTCTGCCTCGTTGGGTTGAGGCAACGGCAGTCACGTTGAGCTTGCCAAACTTCATTTCAGTTTTGACCCCGAAAAGATTTTGGGCTCCTTGGATGAGTCGGTTTTGGATGGGCAAACTCACATTTCCCAGTTCGATGTTTTGGATGATATCCTCATCGAATCCATCGTATTCGAGCTTGAGCTGATTTTGAAAATCGAAGGAGTTGTTGGAATCGAAGTTGGCTCCAATCTTTAATTTTTGACCTAGATTTCCGTTAACAGCCATTTGGATCTGCTGTTGGAAATTGAAATTTCCATTTTTCTGCTGACGGATTGGAATCGTAGGGTTGTCAATTCTTCGGAAAATAGCCCCGAAGTCTAGGTTGACATAGCCTGTAGGAATGATGTTGATGGAATCGCCTCCAAAGATGCGGTCAAAGGTCGGACTCATAGTCAAAGGAGGAATGAGTCGTCTACCTTCTACCGCACTTTCTCCATCTATGCCTCGAGAACGGGTTTTCCAGTAGTCCTGTCGAACTTTGTATTCTTGCAGTGGAGCGAATTTATCGAAATCGTATTCTTGTTGATTTCCTACCGATGTACTGTCCAATTGATCCACTACCTGATACCTGAGGGTAGAGTCCATTGTAACCTGCACATTGCTGTTGACAGGCGAAGAAGGAAAGAAGGGTGATCTTTGATTTAGAAATGGATTTCTATAAGGGTAAAGGGGGTTGGTTCTCCAATTTTGCCAAAGCAAAAAAGAGGGTGCCAGCCTACGCTGATTTAGCGAATCCATCCGAGACTTGGGCGAAGGATTCTGTTGGGCTTGAAGAGATTGGAAAGAACTAAAGGCAAGCAGTAAACCTAGGAGTAAAAATAAGCTCCGTTTCGATTTAATTAAAAAAGTAAGAAAGTCCTGAACCTGCAATTCAGCGTGTATTAAGAAGTTTTTAACGATGCTTTGATGAGCTCCTCCAAGGAAATTGTTCCTGGACTCTTTTTAAGGACAAGTGCAATATTTTTCTCTGCAACAGCCTTTTGAAAACCTAAGGTGACCAATGCCTGTAACGCTTCTTCTTTGATTTTATTGCCTCCATTCAAGAACCCGAGCGGTGCGGTGGATTCTCCGGTGCTGGATTTCCCTACTTTATCCTTCAATTCTAAGATGATCCGCTGCGCAGTTTTGGTTCCAATCCCCTTTACGGCTTGGATTGTAGCTACATCACCAGAAAGGATGGCATGCTCGATTTCGGAACTATTTAAGGAGGAGAGAATCATCAATCCTGTGCTTGGTCCCACGCCGTTGATGGAGGTTAGGAGAAGGAATAAACGTTTTTCTTGTTCTTCCTTAAAACCATAAAGTGTATGTGCATCTTCCTTGATGTGCAAATAGGTAAGGAGTCGCAATTGCTCCTGGTCCTTGATTGCGGCATAGGTTTGAAGGGAGATTTTGACATGATAGCCGATTCCACCCACATCAATCAAGACATAAGTGGGGTCCTTGTGAACCAATTTTCCATTGAGGTAATCTATCATAATCTTGCTTTGCTAGATTGTGCATCTACTACGGCGATTGCGACCATGTTGACAATTTCGCGGATGGAGCTTCCAAGTTGCAAAATGTGCACTGGCTTATTCATTCCTAGCAAAATTGGCCCAATTGCTTCTGCATTTCCAAGTTCGGCCAAGAGCTTGTAGGCGATGTTGGAAGAAGCTAGATCTGGAAAAATTAAAGTGTTCACTTCTTTCCCTTTCTGAGAAAGTGCAGAGAAGGGATAGATTTCCTTTTGAATCTCTTGATTTAAGGCCACATTGGCTTGCATTTCTCCTTCGATGATTAAATCTGGATATTTTTCCTTAGCAAGTGCTGTAGCCTTGGCCATTTTGGCAGGGATATCTCCTTGTGCTGATCCAAAATTGGAATAGGAAAGGAGTGCAATACGAGGAACCATATTGAAGAACTTTACAGCAGTTGCCGTGAGTCCGATAATGTCTACAAGTTCCTCAGCAGTTGGATTGAGGTTGACGGTAGCATCGGCGAAGAAATAAGGACCTCGAGGGGTATTCATGATGTACATCCCTGCTACTCGGTTCACTCCTTTTTTAACACCAATCGTTTGAAGTGAAGGTAGAATAGTCTTCGGGTAATCGCGGGTGAGGCCAGAGATAAAGCAGTCGGCTTCTCCTGTTTCCACCATCAAGGCTCCAAAATAGTTTCGTTCTTTCACCAACCGGTAAGCATCGGATTGGGTCATTCCTTTGCGCTGTCTTTTTTGCGCCAAGATTTTTCCAAACTTTTCATTCAACGCATGCTCCTCCAAAGGATCAATGATGCTGACACCCTCTAGGTCTAGTGAGTTTTCTTGGATCAGGTCCAAGATACGTTCTCTGTTTCCCAACAAAATAGGAACAGCAATTTTTTCGTCTCGAATCTGCTGGGCAGCTTTCAATATTTTGAGGTTGTCGGCTTCCCCGAATACCACGCGTTTTGGATCTTTTTTGGCTCTGCCAATGACGATAGACATCAATCGCTCGTCAATCCCGATGCGTTTTTGAAGTTCCACTTCGTACGCATCCCAATCTTTAATCACGCGCTTGGCTACACCAGATTCTATCGCCGCTTTAGCCACTGCTGGTGCAATGGTAGTAATCAATCGTGGATCTACAGGCTTAGGGATGAGGTAGAAGCGACCAAAACTCAAATGACTTTCTCCGTAGGCCTTGGTTACAATTTCAGGTACGGGTTCCTTAGCTAACTTGGCAATGGCTTTTGCCGCGGCGAGCTTCATTTCCTCGTTGATAACTGTGGCGCGTACATCGAGCGCACCTCGGAAGATGTACGGGAATCCAAGTACATTATTGACTTGATTGGGGTGATCTGAGCGCCCTGTGGCCATGAGTACATCCTCACGTGCAGCGATTGCTGTTTCATAAGCAATCTCAGGGTCCGGATTGGCTAGTGCAAACACGATTGGGTCAGGAGCCATGGATTGAATCATTTCCGGAGAGATGATATTTCCTGCAGAAAGTCCTAGAAACACATCTGCTCCAGGCATGGCCTCAGCAATGGTATGGAAGTTTTGTGTAGTGGCAAACTCGATATGCTCTCCAGATATTCCTGGACGATCAGTACGAATAACCCCTTCCTTATCACATACCACAATATGCTCTTTTTTGACTCCTAAACTCAAGTAAAACCGAAGGCAAGATATGGCTGCAGCACCTGCACCACTGACCACAATGCGGATTTCTTCAATCTTTTTTTCCACCAACTCAAGGGCATTGAGCAATGCGGCACCAGTGATGATTGCCGTGCCATGCTGATCGTCATGCATGACCGGAATTTTCATTTCATTTTTGAGCGTCTGCTCAATTTCAAAGCATTCAGGAGCCTTAATGTCTTCTAAGTTGATCCCCCCAAAAGTGGGTTCTAACGATTTGATGATTTGAATCAGTTTTTTTGGGTCTTTCTCATTGATTTCGAGATCAAAAACATCGATTCCAGCAAATTTTTTAAAAAGGACCCCTTTTCCTTCCATGACGGGTTTGGAAGCTTCTGGGCCAATGTCACCCAATCCTAATACGGCTGTGCCGTTTGAAATAACTGCTACCAGATTGCCTTTGGCGGTGTATTTGTACACATTTTCTACATCAGAAGCAATTTCTTTGCAAGGCTCTGCTACTCCGGGAGAGTAGGCAAGTGCAAGGTCCAATTGGCTAGATACAGGTTTGGAGGGGATCACTTGGATTTTTCCAGGCGAGCCCTGACTGTGGTAGTTTAATGCGTCTTCTTTTCTAATCTTAATCGCCATAAATGGGGAGGATATACTGGGTTTACTTTCCTTGATTTTCGGTCCAACTAATGTTGGTGTTCAGTAGCACGGCTTGGATTTCTCGTAGGGCATCTCGGTGTATTTCATTTGGGAAATACACAAAACCTTCCATGTAGTAGAGTTTTCCTTTCTTTTGATCTATCATGAGGTAGCCGAGAAAGGTGCCGCCCATGCTCAAATTATTCGTTTTCCAAGTGCCTCGGATTTCGACCGTAAAATTATCATTAATCACCATGTTTCGGAACGCTGGTGGGATTTGTTTTTCGCTGGTCATAAAGGAATTGGGGTCCTCTGGATCACCAAAAATATGGACTTTGGCAAGGGAATCTCGAAGCGCAAGAATATTTTGAGGAAAGGTTTGTTCCTCCTTGGTGTAGTCCATGACATGAAAGTACACACTGATATCGGGGCGCTTATCTGTAGGGGAGGGTTGCCGAAGCCATAGAAATCCAGGCTCTGACTTTGCGATTTGGTAAGAAACAGGCGGCATGATTTCGATGCCTAGGTTCTTCCGTGCATCATTTTGAGCTGCCGCATTTTTACGTGCCATTAAGGGCTTTGCCAAGCGATTCCGTTCCCGAACTTCAAATAGATTCTGAAGTTGATCTTTGTTTTTCCTCAGGTTGGCAATCAACTCTTGTTCATTGTTTCCAAATAGGTAAAGTACTTCTTGTCCTTGGGCAAATTCATCTTCCATTCGAAGGGAATAGATGCTCGGATCTGCTGCCGCTTTGGCTTTAGATTCAGGAGTAAATTGCGCATTGATCACCTGGCTTCCCCCTTTTTTATCGTCAAAAGTCGTGACGTAAATCAGGTTGGTGTACATTTTTAGCATTCGAGTCATGGCTCGAGGGTCTACCCGATGAACTTTGAATTGAGGTTCCGATCGGAGCATTCCTGGAAGGTCAGCTTCAAAAATGGCTCGTAGTTCCTCTCCTACAGGTCCAGCCCATTTGGTAGAATCAATAGCCAATACGATTTCGCCTATATCGCCTTTTGCTTTTGGCTTCAATGAATTGGAAATCTCTCCATTTTCTTCGGCACAAGAGAATAGTAGCAAAAAGAAAAGAGGAAAAGACCAAAATTGAACGGCTTTCTGGGTAAAGTTCATATGTTTTTTGTTAAAAAAGATAGCTGCTTCTTCTTATAGGATGGGCTTAGCCAATGATCAAGCGTTGCCCAGGTTTAATATTGGTGGAATTCAAGTTATTTAATCGCTTTATTTGGTCAATGGATAAGGAGTGTTTTTTTGAAATAATCCACAAAGAATCTCCAGGTTGCACCGTATAAGTTTTTGTACCCTGGGTGCTACTTTCATTGAGGGCTAGTGTCGATGAAGATGCCGTACTTGGCTCTTGGCTCGTGTGAATGATCAGGATCTGTCCCACCTTAATTGTATTGGAGTTCAGGTTATTCCAATTTTTCAATTGCGTGATATTCACTCCATGTCGGGTTGCGATTTTACCCAATACATCTCCCGATTTTACCTTGTAAGCAATTCGAGAGGAATTATTTGTCTTGACTTCAGGTGAAGTGCTTGGTTCAGCAATCGAATTTTCTGCAAGCAAAATCGGTGCACTTTTTCCAAGAGAATCACTGATCCAAGCTAAATTTTCTTTCACAAATAAAACTTTTGATTTTGGAATTCGAAGGGCGATGTTTTGGTGTGACTCTGGGATTTTTCGGTTTTTGATGGAAGGATTCAACTTTTCCAGGTCTGCTAGGCAAATGCCAGAAAGGGCAGCCATCCGGTCGAGTTGAAATGCGCGATTAAAATTAATGGGCTCGTACTCCAATGGGTAATTCGGTTCCTCCAAATGAAGGTTGTGTTCCTCCAAGTGGTTGAGCACGTAAAGCATGGCTTGAAATTGAGGTACATAGCTCCGTGTTTCTTTAGGGAGATGGTCGTAAATTCCCCAAAATGTGGTTTTTCCTCCTGATTTGCGAATAGCTTTGCGCACATTTCCCGGTCCACAGTTGTAGGCGGCTAAAGCCACTTCCCAGTTTCCAAACATTCTGTAGAGGGACTTGAGGTATTTGGCAGCGGCAACTGTAGATTTTTCCGGATCCATACGGTCGTCCATGTCTGTAGAAACCTGCATACCGTATTCTCGACCTGTGGCAGGCATAAATTGCCATAATCCTACAGCTCCCATTTTCGATTTGATTTTTGGATCTAAGCCTGATTCCACAATGGAGAGATAGATGATGTCCGAGGGCATGTCATGGTTTTGCATGGTTTCGGAATACATGGGAAAATACTGCTCTTTTCGAGCCAGAACCATTTTGATGTACTCTCTATTTCGAACTGTGAAGTATTGAATAAATGAAAATACCCGATCATTTAATTCAAACTGCATTTCTAGGTTCATGGCTTGAATGCGTTCAGCCACTTCCTGGTAGGTGAAGTCAGGAACGTAATCGTAGTGGTAGTTAGGCATAACTATCCCTTCCACATTGCCCAACGATTCCTCACCATTTTGTTGCCCAAATGCTGCTGTACTGAAAAAAAGAAAACAACAAACAAGTACCACAACTAGGTTGAGAATATACTTTTTCATCTCTTGGTTTAATTTAAAGTTAAGCCACTCAAATACTGGCTGAATGCATATAAATCACCTTCTTTGAAGGAATTGGAAATCACTTGAAGCCCTATAGGCATCCCCATATTGTCCTTTCCATTAGGAATTGAAAGTGCCGGTACTCCCGATACAGAGGCCTGAACCGTAAATAAATCTTCCAAATACATAGATACTGGGTCATCCCCGTGTTCCCCAAATTTAAAAGCAGTGGTTGGGGTAGTTGGAAGCAAAAGATAGTCAAAATCTGTCAATAATTTTTCTGTGGCTTCTTTGATGATACGTCGAACCTTTTGAGCCTTAGTAAAATAGGCGTCGTAATAGCTGGCGGAAAGGACGAACGTGCCTAGCATAATTCTTCGTTTGACCTCTTCACCAAAACCTTCGCTTCGACTATTCTTATAAAGCTGTTCTAGATTTTGGGCTTGTGGGGTTCTGTACCCATAGTTGACCCCGTCAAATCGTGATAAGTTCGCGCTTGACTCAGCGGTAGTGAGGATGTAATAGGTAGGAAGAACGTATTTCAAAAGTGGGAATTCCACCTCCTGAACTTCATGTCCTTCCATTTTAAGTTTTTCGATTACTTCCAGCGTATTTTGTTTGATTTCGGGCTGTAGGGTAGGTGCATGAATTGCCTCTTTCAAAACAGCCACTTTTACGGGTTGATTGGAAAAGGAAAGTGTACTGAACTGTCCTACTGTTTTTTGCGAAGAGGTGCTGTCATTTGGATCATGGCCAGCCATCACTTCAAGTACACGAGCATTGTCCAGAATTGTAGTTGAAAAAACACCAATCGTATCAAAAGAGGAAGCGTAGGCGATCAGTCCCCAACGCGAAACTCGAGAATAGGAAGGCTTCATTCCAATTACTCCCGTAAATGCAGCTGGCTGACGAACCGATCCGCCGGTGTCTGAACCTAAGGATACGGTACACAAATTTGCTTGTACCGCTACTGCCGAACCACCTGAAGAACCTCCTGGAACTCGTGTAGGGTCTAGTTCTTGAAACACCTTGCCATAGATGGAGTGCTCATTTGAGCTTCCCATTCCAAATTCGTCACAATTGAGTCGCCCAATTACAATGGCATCTTCATCCAAAAGCCGTTGTACAGCAGTGGCTGTGTATTGAGAAATATAGCCTGTTAGAATTTTTGAACCGGCAGTGCATGCATGCCCCTCGTAGTTGAGGATGTCTTTGATGCCAATGACCATGCCGGCAAGTTTGCCAGCTTTTCCCTGAGCAATTTTTTGATCTACTTGCTCAGCTTTTTCCAGAGCGGAATGGGCATAAACTTCGACGAAGGCGTTGAGATGCGCCTTCGTCTGTATATTTTGTAAGTAATACCTTACAATCGATTGACAATCACTATCCCCATTTTTTAGGGCAAATTGGATGTCATCGAAGGAACGATACTTTTCCAAATGAATCGACTTGAAAAATTATTTTTTCTTGTCTTTCATTCCCTCTTCGAGGTCATTTTGAATGTCTTTGGTCGCGTCTTTGAATTCACGAATTCCACGTCCTAGGCCACGAGCCAATTCAGGAATTCGTTTAGCACCAAACAAAAGAAGGATCACAAGGATGATCAAAATCAACGAACCTCCACCAATATTTTGAAGAAAACCTAATGTAGTCATACTGTTCTGCGTTTAATGATAGTGTTGCAAAGATACAAGGTTCAGGCGCTTACCCAAAGAGATACTCGATTGAAATGTATCTTTTTTATGAATGTAAGATTTTTTAACCTATTTGGCAATAATCCAGGTTGCAGGGTCCATAATTTGTAGCCCTTTCCAAGTTTGGAAGTGGACTTCAGCAACTCCCTCTGCATTGGTGGCGACTTGGCCAATCACCGATTTGGCTTTGACGGTTTGTCCATTGCTGACTGAAATTGACTTTAGTCTACTGTACATGGTAAAATATTCACCATGTTTGATGATGATCGTGTTTCCATAGCCAGGAATCGTCGTGATTTTTGTGACTACCCCATCAAATACCGCGCGAACACTCGCATTGGGTTGAGTGCGGATATCGATTCCATCACTATCCAGAGTAATGCCCTTCAAGGAGGGATGTGGATAGGTTCCGTAGCCTTGGGAAACAATCCCTTGTTCTACTGGCCAAGGGAGTTTACCCTTATTGCCCGCAAAGGAGCTGGATAAGGCCGCAGCCTCTGGAGTCATCGGCATACTGGTACCTGCTTTTTTGGTACTGGTGCTGTTTTCCTTTTTGGAGGCAGTTTCAGCAGCACGAATTTCAGCCTCAATTGCCGTTTTAATCATGCGATTCAACTGTTCTTGCTGCTTCTTCGTCGCCGTTATCTGTTTTTGAATATCACGCTCTTTTTTAGAAAGTGTATTGACCAAGCCTTGTTGCTCTTTTCGCATCACCTCTAATTTTTCCTTCTCCGTTTTTTCTTCGACTAAAACCTGCTCCTTATCTACCTTGCGTTCATCGAGTTGGATGCGCTGATTGGCAAGTTCAGTAGAAAGCTTCTCGATTTGTTCGGCCTGCTTTTTTCTACTTTCCGTGTATTGCTTGAGGTATTTCAAGCGCATGTAGAGTTGATTGAAGTTAGAAGAACTAAATACAAAAGCGACAATTGAAAGTCCTCGATTTAATTTGGAGGAATTGTAGATCATTCGGGAATACTCCGCTTTCAGCTCGATCAGCTGCTTCTCTAGACCCGCAATTTTGTTTTCAATTTCAAGAATTTCATTAGACAATAAACTGACTTCCCGATCCAAGGTGGTAACCAAGCGATTTTGGCTTTGAAATTGGCTGGTGATCGCGTTCAGCTCTCCAATGGAGGTCTTTTTAGTAGCTGAAGTTTGCTTAAGGATGGCATCAAATTCCTTCAAACGCGCCTGAATTGCCACCTTATCCTTCTCCAATTGCTCCCTTGATTTTGTAGATTGTGCAACAACCACAGCTGGAAGGAGGAGTATAAAAAAAAGCAAAAACAGACTCGCGAATCTTTTCATATTGATTAAAATCGGAAAGGGAAGGTAAGGGGTTCGGCTTGAGGATCCAAGCTAGTCCATGAGAGGTAAATCCTGAAATTTTGGGCTACTTGTGGTTCCTCAAACGCTACTTTAAACAAGGCCTCAGTTGGGAAAGCCTGGCTAAGGATGTCTTGGTAATCAGGAAAACTAGCAAGAAGTGAACCTTTGCCGGCAATTGAGATACTCGAGATTTCTGTGACTTTTCCATGTCGGGTATCAATTTTACTAAAATATCGAACCTGGTCACGAACTTGAGTTAATTCAAATTTTTTACCCACTCGTACTAGGCGATCTTCATAGCTTGCGGGATAGGGACTGTCTCCCCAAAGGATGTTTTGAACTAAGCCCAAAGATAATTTGATTCCAAAACGTCGTTCAAACTCTCCATAGCTGAGATTGATGTCTTCAGCCCCCATGCGGTTCAAGATTTGGATTTTCTCCTGACTAAGTAATCCGCGAACGGCTTCGACGCCTAATCCTGGGGATACCGAAAACCAAATTAAGCTGTCTTTTTTGGCCCGTAATTGGAGCGTCCCCCGAGTAATTTTTCCCGAATTTTCCTCAAGTACGAGTTTGGCTTTGGCTTCTAGATAGCCATACTCCGTGATGCGCGGAGCAAAAGATTCCATCTCCTCTTTTCCGGTGAGAGGGCTGATTTTTTGGGCACATCCCCAACTCATAATGACAAGCATGAGTACTGCAAGTAGTCGCATCTTAATCATGAAGCTGTCGATCTTTAATTTTCCGTACCAGGTGTTCCGATGTATCAGCGGTTTTTTCCGCTTTTTTCCACCAAGAAACTGCATCCTCTACCTTTCCAAGACGGAATAAAATGTCCCCATAATGTTCCATCAACACCCCACTTGGTTCTTTTTCGAATTTTAGCGCTTCTTCCAAGTAGGAAGCAGCCTCTGCATAGCGATTGAGTTGATACAAAACCCAAGCCAAGGTGTCTAGGTAGGTTCCATTTTTCGGATGTTTTTTCACAACCCGCTGGGCCATATCCAAAGCCTTGGTCAAGTCCTGCTTGGCTAGTGAAAGGAAATAGGCATAATTATTTAATACTTGCTCGTCGTTGGGATTCAGTGCAAGTGCCTTGTCAAAATTAGAAAAGGCCGCAGTTTGATCCCCCAATTGATAGAAGCTATTGCCCAAGGTACTATAGGCTACCTGCGCCAATTGTGGATTCTTTTCGGCATTCAAACGAAGGGCAGTTTCAAGCGCTTGTATCGCGACCGAATCTTTCTTCTGAGCGGATAGGAGTACTCCCTCATAAAACCAAAACTCAGCACTCTCTGGAAACTCTTCAATAGCTGTACGTGTGTATTGCGCCACTTCCTCGTAATTGGTACTCGTCTCAAAGGAGTTGACAATCACTTCTTCGAGCAATCGTTCGTTTTTAGGTTTAATGGCTAAGGATTTCTTGTATAGTTCAAGTGCCTCACCCAACTTATTCCCAGCCTTTCTTCGGTTGCCCAAGGCCTCCAAAACAAAGGCATCGTCGGGATGTGTTTCCACTAAAAGGACTTCT
>JACCEA010824451.1_pt1 | contig 16937 bp, 13 predicted proteins | sample 7449851 | NCBI WGS metagenome assembly JACCEA01 (sample SAMN15323453, study PRJNA562643) | freshwater metagenome | isolation source: river surface water | place: USA:Blue River Watershed | collected 2017-08-18 | reverse complement strand
CTTCCTGTGTCTGATGCAGAGGCGCCAAACTTTGTGATGATTTCTTTCTTCTCGGCAGGTGTTAATGCCATGGTCTAACTTCCTTTACATCTTTCACGAGGGCTCTCGGTCTTGTACACGAGTGCACGCTTTCTCGCTTGAGGGGTCAAAATCTACCAGCGCGTCTCACATATCGAAAATCCGAGGGTATTACCCTCAAAATCAAGCGTGAGAATGGGTCAATCTTCGAGCCTCATCACAATCAATCTTCATTTGATCTAACAATGGTTGCAGACCATCAAATTTGATGGTGTCACGCAAGCGCCAACCAAACTCCACTGTTGCTTCTTTGTCATACAAATCTAAATCATCGCGATCTAAAGCGTACGCCTCAACCTGCCTGCCACGTACTCCCTCAAAAGTTGGGTTGGTTCCGATTGAAATCGCTGCAGGCCACTTAGTTCCTTCAACTGTTAACCAGCCCGCATAAACACCATCCGATGGAATGGTGGCAAACTCATCTAATCCTATATTTGCAGTTGGGTAGCCGATCGTTCTGCCGCGCTTTTCACCATGTACCACCGGCCCTACTAATTGGTGCGGTCTACTTAAAAGTTGATTTGCAGTTTCTAGATTGCCGGAACGAATCGCTTCCCGGATTCGTGTTGAAGAAACAACTCCCCCAGAATGAGTTAAGAGTTGAACCCCTTTACTTTCAAAACTTGCATTCTGTCTCAAGTAATCAACGTTTCCGGCAGCCTTAGCACCAAAGGTAAAGTTTTGACCAACCACAACAAGTTTTGGATTAAAGATTGGCAGGAGGACCTGTTCAATGAAATCTTGTGGAGTTAGCTTTGAGAACTCTTCATTAAAACTAAGTACCGCAACGGTATTTGCTCCATGTGTTGCTAGTTGGTGAACTCGATTCCGCAACGTCAACAACCTGGTTGGCGTACGGTTGGGGGCAAATATTGCCGTCGGATGCGGATCAAAGGTTAAGGCGGTTACCGCAAGACCAGATGTTGAAGCCTCGCGCAGTATCTGTTGGTGACCAAGATGCACCCCATCAAATATCCCGATCGCCAGCGCGCCGCCTTTGCTGGCTTCGCCCTGCCAAGAAATATCCGGTATGTATCTCATCATCACTATTCTTTCATGACACAAACACTGAAATCGGCTGCGCCCCATAATCACGGTTTTCGATAATGGCAGCAACCTCTCCATCTGGAGCAATCGCAACGCCAACGCCACTGAATTCTGATTTGCTTAAGGTTCTGCCAAATTTAAGCTCGGCCATTTCAGCAACATCAATCTGACGGGTCGGCATTACTTTAGAAATCGCCTCTGCTAGAGGTCGAATCTCGGGAGCCTCCAATACTGAACAATCTGGGAGGTAAAACGGTGCCACCAAAGTTCTTCTAAGCGATGTTAAATGTCCTCCGACCTGAAGCGCTTGGCCTAAATCCCGTGCAATCGAGCGGATATAAGTACCTGCGGAGCAGATTACGTCGACATCAATATCTATGAACTCATCTCGCCTGATCTCATTTACCTGTAATTGGAAAATTTCAATTTCACGTGCTGGAATCTCTACAACCTTGCCTTGACGTACTAAATCGTAGGCCCGTTCGCCACCTATTTTTATCGCAGATACCTGGCTAGGTGTCTGCATAATTCTGCCAACTTGCTTTGCCAATAACTCTTTAATCTGCAGATCTGTAATGGAATCAGTATTTGAAGTAGAGAGAATCTCTCCTTCTTTGTCATCGGTTGTGGTTGATTGTCCGAGTCTTATGGTTGCTAGATATTGCTTCTTTCCTTCGGTGATGTATTGCAGAAACTTGGTCGCATTATTGATGCCCAGCACCAGAACTCCTGTTGCCATCGGATCAAGGGTTCCCGCATGACCAACCCGCTTAGTCCCTAGGGCTTTACGTAACTTTGCAACAACATCATGACTAGTGATTCCTGCAGGCTTATCAATTACGACAAAGCCGTGAGAAACCTTCATTCTGATTCGCGGATTCGTGGCGCACGATATGGATCGCTGCCACTAATTGGAGAAGCGGTGTCGCGTAGATGAGCAATCTCTTCATCATGCTTGCGCACTTGATCCAACAAATCTTCAAAGTTGCGAGCGGTCTCAGATAACGCATCTGCAAAAAAGGCCAGGCTGGGAGTTATTCTCGTTTTTAACTCTCTGCCTACCTCTGTACGCAGCAAGCCTTTGGCACTTTCTAGCGCTTTAGCGGTGTTAGCCCGCGCCTCATCATCGCCAAGTACCGTGTAGAAAATTGAAGCTTGCTGCAAATCCCCGGTAACTCTCACATCGGTTATGGTGATGAACCCCAAGCGTGGATCCTTCACCTTACTTTCGAGCGCAGAGGCGATCACAACTTTGATGCGATCGGCCACTTTTGCTGCGCGATGTGAGTTACCCATGGACTATGCCCGCTTCTTTTCCCGCATTTCAAATACCTCAAAGACATCACCTATTTGAATATCTTTGAAGGATCCTACGCCGATACCGCATTCAAATCCTTCACGGACCTCAGTGGCGTCATCCTTGAAACGCTTTAGTGACTCTACTGTTAGATTGTCGCCAATTACGACGCCATCTCTAAGAATTCGAGCTTTTGCATTGCGCTTAATGATTCCGGTAGAGACCATGGAACCAGCGATAATTCCGAACTTGCTGGACTTGAAGATTTCTCGAACCTCTGCAGATCCAATGGTGACCTCTTCAAACTCTGGCTTAAGTAAGCCCTTAAGTGCAGCTTCGATTTCTTCAATCGCTTTGTAGATCACTGAGTAGAAACGAATCTCTACACCTTCTTCATCAGCAAAGATCGCGGTGTGAGCCTCTGGCTTAACGTTGAAGCCAACAATTACCGCACCTGATGCTGATGCCAGAGTTACATCGCTCTTGGTGATAGCGCCAACTCCGCGGTGAATAACTCTTAGATCTACCTCGCTACCAACATCAAGTTGAACCAAAGCATCTTCCAACGCTTCTACCGAACCGCTGACATCGCCCTTCAAAATCAAATTAAGAGTGGTTACCTTTGATTTCTCTAGGAAGTCTTCTAGTGAGACCTTCTTGCGTGCCTTGGCTAACGCAGCATGTCGCTCGCCAGCCTGACGCTTCTCAGCAATCTGACGGGCGGTGCGGTCATCTGGAGCGACGATAAAACTATCTCCCGCACTAGGAACCGAGGTAAAACCAAGTACCTGCACTGGTCGTGAAGGACCAGCAGTATCAACCGCATGACCAAATTCATCCATCATCGCGCGAACGCGACCGAAGGCTGAGCCGGCAACAATCGCATCTCCAACGCTAAGAGTTCCACGTTGTACCAATACAGTTGCAACTGGGCCGCGACCACGATCGAGGTGAGCTTCAATCGCCACACCGCGTGCATCATCTTCATGAATCGCACGTAGATCTATTGCAGCATCTGCGGTAAGCAGAATTGCCTCAATTAGATTGTCGATTCCAGTTCCCTTTGCAGCAGAAACATCAACAAAGAGGGTGTCTCCACCGTACTCCTCGGCAATTAAGTTGTACTCGGTCAGCTGTTGACGAATCTTTCCTGGGTTAGCGCCCTCTTTATCAACCTTGTTTACTGCAACAACAATTGGAACATTTGCTGCTTGAGCATGGTTTAGCGCTTCAATGGTTTGAGGCATAACACCATCATCTGCAGCGACAACCAAGACCGCGATATCAGTTACCTTGGCACCACGAGCACGCATAGCGGTGAAAGCCTCGTGACCTGGTGTATCGATAAAGGTTATTGCGCGGTTCACCTCGTTGTGGTCATGATGAATTTGATACGCACCGATGTGCTGGGTAATTCCACCAGCTTCGCCTTTAACTACTTCGGTTTGACGGATCGCATCCAACAAACGGGTCTTACCATGGTCTACGTGACCCATAACTGTGACAACTGGTGGGCGAACACTGAGATCATCAGGGTTTACATCAGATAACTCTTGTTCGAGATTGATATCAAACTCTTCCAAGATTTCACGATCTTCATCCTCTGGAGAAACAACTGTGATCTTGTAGCCAAACTCACCGCCAAGAACATGCAGAGTATCCTCATCAACAGATTGAGTTGCGGTAACCATTTCACCAAGATGGAATAGAACCGATACCAATGCTGCGGGATCGGCACCAATCTTCTCCGCAAAATCCGCTAGTGAAGCGCCGCGACGCAAACGGACTGGAGTGTTGCCATCGCCGCGTGGAACAACTGCACCACCGATTGTCGGTGCTTGCATATTGTCGATCTCTTCACGACGAGTTTTCTTACTCTTGTAATCCTTTTTCTTTCCGCCACCTTTACCAAATGCGCCGCCAGCTCCTGGTCTTGCGCCACCTGGTCGTCCGCCTCCTTGTCCTGGTCCACCAGGACGTGGTGCGCCAAATCCTCCGCCGCCTTGTCCCGGACGTGGTGCGCCACCACCTTGAGTGCGATAAGGAGATGAAGATGATGGTGCACCACCAAATCTTCCGCCACCACCTTGTGGACGTGGTGAACCATCTGGACGTTGTTGTGGTCGTGCTGCAAAACCTGGACGAACTGATCCCGGTCTTGGTCCGGCCATTCCAGGTCTGCCACCTGCGTTAGGACGTTGACCTGAATCTGGTCTTGGCGGACGTGGTCCACCACCTGCTGATCCAAAAGGATTATTTCCAGGACGTGGTGCCGGACGCGGTGGTCTTGGAACACCTGGGGTACCAAAGGGATTGTTACCAGCTTTTGGAATTGCGTTTGGTGTTGCGTTTGGTGTTGGTCGCGGCGGCATTGCTGCAGGAGTAACAGGAGCAATCGGTGGAGTTTGTGGAGTTACAACTTCAGGGGTTGGAGTCGCTTGCTCGACAACTGGAGTCTCTACTACAGCAGGTTTTTTGGCAGCCGCTTTCTTAGCAGGTGCTTTCTTAACTGGCTTTTCTGCGGCAGCAGGTTTTACCGCCGGCGGATATTTCTCTAGAAATTTACGGACTACCGGAGGCTCAACAGTTGATGATGCGGAGCGAACAAACTCGCCCATCTCTTGGAGCTTTGCAAGGACATCCTTGCTCTCCATACCTAAATCTTTTGCTAACTCGTAAACGCGGACCTTTGCCACTTTTCTCCTTTTGTGGCCCCGCGTCTACCAAATGAAAACGCGAAACCTAAATTGACCTACTCATGATTTTGTCGTGCTCATTTGTGTGCCATTGCCTTAGACCTAGCTTTCGCTTCTGATAAAGATGTGTGAGGTAAATCCTCACGCCGCAACAATACCCCTTGGGGTCCTAATTCACGAAACCTCAGGCGTGGAGGGCTCTACAGCCCCATCGGAGTGGATATCAATACGCCAGCCAGTTAACCGCGCGGCCAGACGAGCGTTTTGACCATCCTTGCCGATTGCAAGTGAGAGTTGATAATCCGGCACAACAACCTTTGCCGAACGTGCATCAGCATTTACAACCTCGACCTTTGCAACCCGCGCCGGAGCAAGGGCATTACCTACATACTCTGCGGGATCCTCCGACCAATCAACGATGTCAATCTTTTCCCCATGCAACTCATCCATAACAGCGCGAGCTCTGGCACCCATCGGCCCAATCAACGCGCCTTTAGGACTAACTCCTGCTCTGTGCGCACGCACAGCAATCTTGGTGCGATGTCCTGCTTCGCGTGCCACGCCCATGATTTCAACGACTCGGTCCCTAATCTCTGGCACCTCAAGAGCAAAGAGTTGTTTTACTAAAGCTGGATGACTACGGGACAAAAGCACCTCAGGTCCTTTTTGCCCTTGCTTTACCTCAACCACAAAACACTTAATGCGGTCACCGTGATTGTAAATTTCACCTGGCACCTGCTCATGAGGTGGAATCTTTCCTTCAACCCTTCCTAGATCTATGTAGACCATTTTGTGATCACGACCTTGCTGGATTACTCCAGAGACAATATCTCCCACCGAAGCGCTGAACTCGCCAACAATCTCTAAGTCTTTAGATTCACGTAACTTCTCTTTGATGATTTTGCGCGCGGTCGAGGAAGCAATACGGCTGAAGCCCTCTGGCTCATCAAAAACTTCATCAATCTTTTCACCATCAGGACCAAATACTGGAATCACAATCTTTATCTCACCAGTAATTCGATCTAGTTTGGCATGGGCGAATGGCTTAGCGCCCTCCATTTCGTTGTAGGCGGTTTTAACCGCAATTTCGATTGCGGTAATCAGTCGATCAAGTGGAATATCACGATCTAAGGTAAGTGCTTCTAGAACCTTCATATCAACGTTCATAATTACTTCACTTCCTTGCGGTTGAATTCCACTTCAATCTGAGCTTTGGCGATGTCACTTAAGGAGATAACCGAGCTTTCATTTTTCGACTCAAGAGTGACTTTGTTATCAGCAAAACTCTGAATGCGCGCTATGTATTTCTCACCCTGCGTCGGGGTAATTTTCACCAAACGACCGATGTTCTTTTTCCAATGTCTAGGTAAAACCAATGGCTTATCGATACCTGGAGTGGTGACCTCCAATGTGAATGGCATCTCCCCCATTTGGGAGTAGTTATCCAGGATTGCAGAAACCTCTTTGGATAAGACAGTGACCTCATCTAGTGAGGGATTTGATTCTTCCCGATCAATTACTACCGCAACAAGTCTTCTTTTTCCGACGGGGGTTACGGTGATTTCTTCTAAAACAAAACCGGCTCTTGAAATGACGGGGCCGAGTAGTTCGGTGAGGTTATTTGCTAGTGACATCTTTTACCTACTTATTTAATTGTTGTTTAGTTTTGGTGGGAGAAGAATACCGCAAGCTTTCCTATTTCAAAAAGGTGTCGTAAGCCAAACGCAGAATCAATACGGTGGTAACAAATAGGAACATCTTCCTAATCAATATGGAGCCACCCTTCATAGCCCATCTTGCGCCTAGGAATCCTCCCGTGACATTGCCAATTGCCATGGTCAGACCAAGAAGCCACATTATTTGGGAGTTCAATCCAAAGACCAGAATCGCACCTAGGTTGGTTGAGAGGTTAACAATCTTTGCGGTGACAGATGCCTGCAAAAAGGCAAAGCCTAAAACCGCAACCAAAATGAGCATCAGAAATGAACCAGTTCCTGGACCAAAGATTCCATCGTAAAAACCAATGATTAATCCAGCTGCTACTCCCATACCCACTTGGTGATGACGGGCAAATTTGAAGTTCTCAACCAATCCCAACTCTTTTTTGCGCCAGGTATAAACGGCAACTATCACTAACAAGAACAAGATGATGGGCCGAAAAGCATCCTTTGGGATTCTGGTGGCGACACTGGCGCCTAATCCTGATCCAATAAAAGCCGGCACCGCCATTGCAAAAGCTAATTTGAAATCCGGTTTAATCCTTCGCAAATAGGAAGCGGTGGCACCTAACGTGCCCAAAAATGAAGGAAGTTTGTTGGTGCCTAGCAAAAGTGAGGGTGCGGTATTTGGCATTGATATTAGAAGAGAGGGAAGTTGAATTAACCCTCCACCGCCAGCCACTGAATCTACAAATCCAGCAAACCCTGAAGCTAAAACCAAAAAGAGGATTACCTCTATAGATATTTCCACGCCTTAACTAACCAATTAACTTGGTGAGATGAGAGATCAAATCTCCAACTGGTAGCTCCGATTTTTCTCCGGATTTGCGAACTCGAAGCTCAACCTTGCCATCTTGCAATCCCTTGCCGACGATAACTATGTATGGGTTTCCGATTAGCTCCGCATCTTTAAATTTAACTCCGGGGCTGGCATCTCTGCGATCATCTAACATCACTGAGATTCCTTTTTCCTCCAACTGCTGGGCAAACTTCTCAGCGGTTTCAAAAGGCAGATCCTCTTTACCGGTAGCAACGATATGAACCTGGGCCGGAGCAATCTCCTCTGGCCAAATCAAACCAATCTCATCATGGCTTTGCTCTGCGATTGCTGCTACCGCACGAGATACACCAATTCCGTAAGAGCCCATAGTCACAACCCGAGCCTTACCCTCCTTATCAAGGACTGTTAAATCCAGCGCCTGCGCATACTTTCGACCCAATTGGAAGATATGGCCAATTTCAATGGCTCGATCAATCACGACTGCGGTGGCACATGATGGACAAGCATCACCTTCGCGTACTTCGGCCGCCTCAATAAAACCATCAACAGTGAAATCACGACCATGGGTTACATAGCGCATATGTTTGTTTTTCTGATTTGCGCCAGTAATCCAATGCGAACCGACTTGAACACGTGGATCGGCATAAAGTTTTAAGCCAAACTTCTTTGCATCCTGAGGTCCGACATAACCTTTAACCAACTCAGGACGCTTGGCAAAATCTGCATCCTCAAAAAGTCTAAGTTCTTGCACTCCTGGCAGATTCGCTTCTAATCTCTTTAGATCTACTTCGCGGTCACCAGGAACCAAAACTGAAATCGGTTGACCATCAGCCATTAGCAACACATTTTTCAAAGTATCTGCGCCAGTTACATTTGCTGCGTATTTTGTATTCATTACATCAACGAGTGAGTCAATGGTTGGGGTATCTGGAGTATCGAGAATTTCCATTGCTGGCGGATTACCAAACTCCTTGGTTTCGATCTTGGTGGTCATCGCCTCAACATTTGCTGCATAGCCACACTTTGGGCAAAGCACATAAGTGTCTTCACCGGTGCTGCAAGGAGCTAGAAACTCCTCTGATTTTGAGCCACCCATCGCACCTGACATCGCCGAAACGATATTGAACTTCAAGCCTAAACGATTAAAGGTTGATACATAAGCATCGCGGTGTTTTTGATAAGAGAGTTCTAGGCCTTCATCATCAACATCAAAGGAGTAAGAATCCTTCATAACAAACTCGCGGCCGCGGATAATGCCGCTGCGAGGGCGGGCTTCATCACGGTACTTGGTTTGAATCTGATAAATAGATAGCGGTAAATCTTTGTAAGAGGAGTACTCGCTTTTCACCATCAAGGTAAACATCTCTTCATGGGTAGGTCCAAGTAAGTAATCTGAACCTTTACGATCCTGCAACCTAAACAAAGCTGGGCCATACTCTTCCCAGCGATTGGTTTTTTCGTAAGGATCCTTAGGTAACAAGGCAGGAAAGTGAACCTCTTGGAATCCGGCTCGATCCATTTCCTCTCTTATTACCCGCTCGACATTGCGAAGTGCAATTACACCAAGTGGTAACCAGGAAAAGATTCCTGCTGCGATGGGGCGAATGTAGCCAGCCCGTACTAAGAGTTTGTGACTGGAAACAGCGGCATCAGATGGATCATCCCGCAAGGTTCGCAAAAACAGAGATGACATCCGCAACATGCGGCGTAGCCTAGCGAATTACTTAACCTTTACTGATGGTTCGCCAGATTCGACACCGGCCGCTTCCATCTCTTCTGCAAGGCGCATCGCCTCTTCGATGAGAGTTTCGACAATCTGCGCTTCAGGAACGGTTTTGATTACCTCACCCTTAACAAAGATCTGTCCCTTGCCATTTCCAGATGCAACGCCAAGATCTGCTTCGCGGGCTTCGCCAGGTCCATTAACGACACAACCCATAACCGCCACACGCAATGGAACGGTCATTCCTTGTAAACCGGCCTGAACTTTTTCTGCCAAGGTGTAGACATCAACTTGGGCACGGCCGCAAGATGGACAGGAAACGATTTCTAGTTTGCGTTGACGCAAATTCAAAGATTCTAAAATTGAAATACCTACCTTTACCTCTTCTACTGGAGGTGCTGATAGGGATACTCTGATTGTGTCGCCAATTCCCTCAGCAAGCAGAATGCCAAAAGCGGTCGCTGATTTGATGGTGCCTTGGAACTGTGGACCTGCTTCAGTAACGCCAAGATGTAATGGGTATTCACACTTCTGAGCCAGAAGTCGATAGGCCTTAACCATAGTTACTGGATCATGATGTTTTACTGAAAGCTTGATATCGGTAAAGCCATGCTCTTCAAAAAGACTGATCTCCCACAAAGCAGATTCCACCAAAGCCTCTGGTGTTGCTTTGCCGTACTTGGCCAACAACCTTGGATCAAGGGAGCCAGCGTTTACACCAATACGAATTGGAATCCCTGCATCGCCCGCAGCTTTGGCAACCTCTTTTACCTTGTCATCAAACTGTTTGATGTTGCCAGGATTAACACGTACCGCTGCGCATCCGGCATCGATTGCGGCAAAGATGTATTTGGGTTGGAAATGAATATCTGCAACAACTGGAATCTGAGATTTCTTGGCGATCTGCTTTAAAGCATCTGCGTCATCTTGACTTGGGACAGCAACGCGCACAATCTGGCATCCAGATGCGGTTAACTCAGCGATTTGCTGGAGGGTTGAGTTAACATCAGCGGTCAAAGTGGTGCACATTGATTGCACTGAAACCGGAGCATCTCCCCCAACTAAAACATTTCCCACCTTTAGTTGCTTTGTCTTACGGCGAGGGGCGAGGGTTTGCAATGGCGCTTGTGGCATTCCGAGATTGACCATGTCCGTATTCTGCCTCAAAGATTCAAATTAATCGGATTGAAGATATCGGCGAATAAGAGAAGTAGGGTCAAAAAGGCCAGCACAACAAACACCACCATGGTGATTGGGGTGAGCTTCTCCACATCGACAAACCCTGGATTGGGACGTCCCCGCAACTGCGCCAACTTCCGCCGACCACCTTCGTATAGCGCAACCGCCATGTGGCCACCATCAAGTGGCAGTACTGGTAACAAATTGAAAATTCCCACAAAAATATTTAGTGAAGCCACAATTAACAGGAAGGTCGCAAACTTTTCACCCAAAGTAAGGTTGCCACTAGATACCGTTTCACCACTTACTCGAGCGACTCCAACTATTCCAACCAATCCATCGGATTGACGTTCTTCACCTAAGAAAGTTTGTCGCAGTAAAGATGGGATTTGTGCTGGTAATCCAATCAAAGCCTTGATGGAGCCTTCAAAGATATTCCCTGTAGTTTCTATTGAACTACCAATTGCTGCAATGGGATTTTCTCTGACTAAGCCATACTCATTAATGATTCCTAGAAAGCCTCGAGCTTCGCCTTCAACTACTCGGGTGGCTGGAGTAACCTCAATAACAATCTCTTGATCTTGTCGTTCAATTATCAATGAGATTGGTTTTTGTGCTGAGTCACGCAAAATCGGCGTAATCTCACTCCAACTCTTTCTCTCACCATTTATTCCAATGATCTTGTCGCCAGCCAGAATTCCAACTGATTTTGCTGGCGAGATTGGATCTGTAGCGGTGCATTCATTGGAGCTGGGCACGCAATCAACAACCTGAGAAACGGTGGGTAACACTTGAGAGGTGCCTACGCCAGCAAACAAGGTAAACAAAAGCACAATCCCCAGGACAAAATGCAGAAATGAGCCGGAACCAAGAACGACCAATTTCTTTGGAGTGGAGGCGAGATAAAAAGCGCGGTGCTTTACATCCTCTTCCATTGGCTCATGCATCGACATTCCCGTGATTTTGCAGTAACCACCTGCAGGGATTGCCTTCAAACCAAACTCGGTTTCGCCACGTTGGGTAGACCAAACACGTTTTCCAAACCCTAAGAAGAACTCGGTAACTCTCATGCCGTAACGGCGGGCTGTCGCATAATGACCGTACTCATGAATCATCACCGATAAGAGCAAGGCAAAAATAAATGCAATTACACCAAGAAAACCCACAAGCTCTCCTATCGCCGCGATAGCGCTTCTTGCGCTACTCGGCGCGCATCTTTTTCGATGGCACTGACATCTGAAATATCTCTAACCACAGATATCGCGTTGCCACCGAGTTTGGTTACCGTTGCTTCAATAGTATCCACAATTGCTGTGAAAGGAATCTCTTCCTTCATAAAAGCTGCTACGGCAACCTCGTTGGCAGCGTTGTACATCGCCGCAACAGATCCACCCAGTGCTCCACATCTGCGTGCCAAATCAACCGCTGGGAACCTTTCATTATCAATCGGCTCAAAACTCCAAGTGTGTGATTGCTTCCAATCAATTGCGGGCATTGCATCTGTAACCCGATCCGGATATCCAATTGCATAGGCAATTGGGCCTTTCATATTTGGAGGTGAGGCTTGTGCAATAGTTGAGCCATCTTTGAACTCCACCATCGAGTGCACTACTGACTGAGGATGTATAACCGCCTCAATCTTTGAGTATGGAACATCAAACAAGAAATGAGCCTCGATAATTTCCAATCCCTTGTTAACCAAAGTTGCAGAGTTGATTGTGACCACAGGACCCATCGACCAGGTGGGATGATTTAAGGCATCTGCCAAAGTGACTGTTGAGAGATCTGAGACATTTCTAAATGGGCCACCGCTTGCGGTCAAAATAAACTTTTCAACATCATTGCGCTTGCCGGCCAACATCGCCTGATAAAGAGCGGAGTGTTCTGAATCAACTGGAATGATGCGATCGCGGCCATGTGCCATTACCAAATCGCCACCCGCAACTAGTGACTCTTTATTTGCTAACGCGACTTTATTGCCAACCTCTAGGGCAGAAAGTGTTGGACCTAATCCGATGGAGCCGGTTATGCCGTTTAGCACTACATCACATGAGAGCGCAGCTATCGACTTTGCTGAGTCAGTGCCATCTAATACCTCGACACCTGGAAGCGCATCACGCAAAACAGATCCATCCGCGGTCGTACCAACAATTGGTACCTCAAACCTCTTTACCTGCTCGATTAATCTTTCTAGATTGTTTGAGCCAGCGCTCAATCCGACCACTCGAAATTGTGTGGGGTTGGCTGCGATAACCTCTAGGGCCTGCACACCGATAGATCCGGTCGAGCCCAGAATCACGATGTCGCGCATGAGGCTATCTTCTCAGAAATGAGCAAAATAAATGGAAAAGATAGACTGACCCCATGAGTTCAGGACCACACATTCCGCAGGAAAGAAAACTTGTTACCGCTATCCCTGGGCCGAAATCCCAAGAGTTAATCAAGCGTCGTAGCGCTGCCGTTTCTGCTGCGCTCGGAATGGCGATTCCAGTTGTGGTTGAAAAAGCTGGTGGCGGAGTGATTGTCGATGTTGATGGCAACTCCATTATTGATATGGGCGCCGGTATCGCAGTTGTAAATGTTGGCAACTCTGCTGATCGTGTAGTTAAGAATGTTCAAGAGCAGGTCGCTGCATTTACGCACACCTGTTTCATGATTGCTCCATACATGGGATATATCGAGGTTTGCGAAGCGCTGAATCGCTTGACTCCGGGAGACCATCCTAAGAAGTCTGCGTTATTCAACTCAGGTGCTGAAGCGGTCGAGAACGCTGTAAAGATTGCCCGTAAGTTCACTAATCGCCAAGCGGTAGTTGTTTTTGAACATGGTTATCACGGCCGCACCAATCTCACGATGGCGATGACCGCAAAGAACATGCCTTACAAAGATGGTTTCGGACCTTTCACCCCTGAGGTCTATCGCATGCCGATGTCTTATCCATTCCGCTGCGACTCTTGCTCCAACTCCTGTGAAAACTCAGTTCTCGAAAATGTAATACATAAAATCGAAAAAGAGATCGGCGCCAACAACGTCGCCTGCATCGTTATCGAACCAATCATGGGTGAAGGTGGATTTATCGTTCCTTGCAAAGGATTCCTACCTGGCCTTGCCAAGTTCTGTAAAGAAAATGGAATTCTCTTTGTCGCTGATGAAGTGCAGACCGGATTTGCTCGCACCGGCCAGATGTTTGCTTGTGAAGATGAAGGGATTGCCCCGGATCTAATAACTACCGCGAAGGGAATTGCCGGTGGACTTCCACTTGCTGCTGTAACTGGTCGCGCTGATGTTATGGATTCAGTTCACTTAAGCGGCTTGGGTGGCACATATGGCGGCTCCCCCGTCGCCTGCGCAGCAGCATTAGGTGCAATCGCCACAATTGAAGAGGAAAACCTGATCCAAAGGGCAAATGATCTAGGCAAGATTATGCGTAGCGCGCTGGAGGATATGAAGAAGAAGTATCCAATTGTTGGTGATGTGCGTGGTCGTGGTGCAATGCAGGCCATTGAATTAGTCATGCCGGGCAGCAAAGATCCAAACCCTGCGGCGCTGGCCTCTGCAATTAAGTACTGCCAGCAAAAAGGCGTTTTGATTCTCTCTGCTGGAACTTATGGCAATGTAATTAGATTGTTGCCACCGCTAGTAATGCCAGAGCATCTCTTGAAAGAGGCGCTAGAGATTCTTGATGAGGCTTTGGCTCAGGCTTAATTACTTCAGCCAAGCGGCAATATCAACGCCACGCACTACCTGCACCATTAAAGCGAAAATTATGACGCCGCCAATACGGTAGACCCATCTTCCGTATTGGCTTTTGCGCCACTCTGTATTAGCTCCTTGGTCCATGGCATACAGATAATGGAATACCAAACCCGGCAAGGCCATAACAACAAAGTTCCAACGCAGAAACTCCTCGGTGCTGCTAAACAATCCTTCGATGAAGCTACTTACAAATACCATCAAAAAAATCATAATGATGGTTTTCATTAGACCTCTTGGGAAATAAAGGTTGAACTTAGGGATTCGATCCTCTAATCTCAAAGAGGTGAACTGCGGTATGGCAAAGATTGTTGCACCCAAAAGCAGGTTCAAAGGTGAGCCGGCAAAAGGTGCGGTCATCAAGACAAAGCAAAGTATCTTGAACAAGATATAGCGCACTTGTTGAGCAAGGGTGCGCTCTTCAATCTGTACATAAATCTCTTTCAAACGAGATGGGTAATGCCGAATTGCTAAATCCTCTAGTGAGATTCGAATCAAGAGCGCTGCCGCTGTAGCAAGGGCTATTTGATGAGAGTAATCAGTAATAGTCAGCTCTAGTCGAGCTAGACCACTCATCGCCTCAACCATCTTCTTAACCGCCCAGTAGGTCAATAGTGTGGCAATTGCGTAATCAGTCACTCTCTCCCAGCGCTCATCATTATTGTTCGTGAAGCGTCGCATTGGCCTAAACGCACTGGCCAATAAAGCAGGAGCAAAACAAAGCACCAATACTCCTAAAGCGGTTAACCACTCAGGTCGATTGGTTATGTTGCCGAGTAGCAACACCGGCAAGAAAAACAATGTGCCAGCAACAAATCCTGCGGTGGCGTCAAAGACTGAGATCACAATAATGGCCAAAAGCACAAACCAAATAGGTGGCAAAGCTTCAAACTGAGCTGTAAATCCAGCAAATAGGCCAAGTGGAACTGCAGCGATAGTTAACAGTGCGGCCCATGACCCAAACATGGCGCGCAAAGTGTCACCATCCTGAATGATGCGGGCAATCAATGGAACCCGCCGCTGAACTTTACTAATAGCGCTCATAGCTAAGGAGTCTGTTTTTGTAGTGAATGGAGTGCGCCAGGTGCTAGACCTATCTCCCCAACCAACATCCTCTCTAACAATTTTTAATGAGCCAGAAGATACGGATTGCCAAGATTCCTCATCATCTGATTTCTCATACTCTCTAGATGACTCTCGGCGCGTGGTTGTGATGGCGGCCAATAATGCAAAAAGTGCTAGATGAATTCCTTTAGTTTTTTCCTTATCCTGTAATGGGTCGTAGCTCTGATCATCTTCTTTCGGTACCTCTTCATCAAAAACCAAGTTAGGACAGTTGTTGTCCCATTGCACAATTCCATTTTCGTCTTTGCAAAACTCAATCAACTTTTCGCTGACAGTCCCGTTATCGTCGTAAACCTCTATTGTTATTCGATGAAATCCCGGTGGCACATCATCTGGAATCTCAATATCTAAATCCTCAGCCTCAGACTCTGTTATGCGATCAATAATCACCTTCTTATTTTCTGCAAAGGCCAAGGAGGAGCTGGCTGCTACTAGTAAGATCGCTAACAAAACCCGCAGAAATCTCATGGCTTGCCGCCAATTTTCACGGTAACGCGAACCTTCTGCCCAGGTTTCAATCCGGTAATGGTCGCTGTCGCTGAGTTCCTTGAGCCGGTTTTGGTTGGCTTAGCTTGAATGACAGCTTTCTTGGGGAGGGCTGCTGCGGCTGCTTTGGCTGCTGCTGCCGCTCGGACCGCTACTTGCGCTGTCGCCGCCTGAGCTTTTGCTGCTGCAGTTTTTGCGGTTAACTCACTCTTAGCCTTAGAAGTGTCAGATTCAAGTTTGGTGGCGGATTCGCGAAGAGCGGCAACTTTTGTCTCCATCACTTTAACCGATGCTTGCACCGCTTCAAATTGACTTTGCTTTTCGCTTACTGACTTCTCTAGCAATGCAATGTCATTATTGGCTAGCTCTATCTCTTTGCTCAATTGGTTACGCAAGGCAGCATCATCTGTGCCACTCAATTTCTTGGCATTTTCAGCTTGAGCTTTGTACTTCTCTGAAAGTTCATTAAGCGCTTTATTCAGCTCTTGATTCACCTTGGCAAATCGATCATTCTCATCCTTCAGCTCTTGAGCGGCTGATTTCATTTCCTCCGCTGTCTTGAGAGACTTCTCCTGAACGGCAACTAAATCATCAGCTGCTTTTCGTGCTAAGTCCTGAGCCACTTTGGCGGTGGCCTGTGCTTGTGTTGCTTTTTCACCAGCTACACTCGCGGCCTTTATAGCAGCACTCTTTGCTGCGGCGGCAATTCGATTAGCTTGCGCTGTTGCTTGAGCAGACGCTGTCTTCGAAGTTAAAGAGTTAATTGCAATATCGACCGCTTTATTAGCACCCCTTGAAGCCTCTTTGGCTGCTGCTACCTCTTTGGCAGCTTTAGCAGCGGCTGCAATCTCTTTCTTTGCTGCATCTGTAGCTTTTTTAGCGGCCGCAGCTGCTGCAGCCTTTTCAGCAGAAGTTGCGTTTTTAGATTCTATGGTTTGTTTTGCCTCTGCTGCCGCTTTATCTGCGGCTGCCTTGGCTTCTTTCGCAACTTTTTCTTTTTCTGCTGCTAAAGCTGCCGCTTCAGCTAACTTCAATTGTGCAGCGGCTGCTTCTG
>JACCEA010734802.1_pt1 | contig 16938 bp, 15 predicted proteins | sample 7449851 | NCBI WGS metagenome assembly JACCEA01 (sample SAMN15323453, study PRJNA562643) | freshwater metagenome | isolation source: river surface water | place: USA:Blue River Watershed | collected 2017-08-18 | reverse complement strand
TTCCAGCGTGCCGCGCAGGTCACCGAACAGGGGCGCAGGGGTATCCGCGAGCAGGCGTTTGGCTTGCTCGGTCAACATGCCGTTTGGCTCGCTCAGCAATTGATAGGTGGCTCGCTCTGCACACGGGGTGAGGATCAGTTGACCATTTTTCTGACTGATCTCGCCCTGAATGCGCTGTTCGCTGACGGGTGCGGGTGCGGGTGCGGAAAACAGGTTGAGCATCTGGCAGCCGGCAAACAAGGGCAGAACAGCAAGCACCAGCGGGCGTAATACGGACATGGCAGGACTCCGGAATGATGGCGGCACGTTACCCAGTCAGGCGGTGGCCTTCAAGCCTTGATCGGCGTGTAAATTCGCAGCTCATGGTTGCTGCGCAAGGTCGCTATCATCGACTGGTTATCATTTTCCGGTTTGCGCACTGCTTCGCAGTGGTCAGTCAGGGTGCAGGCTTGCATCATGCAGCCGGTTTCGCCTTTATCCATCGATTTGTTGCCATCAGGTTTACATGACCAGCTCACACGCCACTGCCGTTGTTCATTTTGCTGCCTTGAGTGATCCGGGTAAAAGCCGCGCGCACAACGAGGACAGCCTCTTGTGTGCTCCGCAACTGGCCTTGTGGGCGGTAGCCGATGGCATGGGCGGTCATCAGCGCGGTGAAGTGGCCAGTGCGTTGGCCTTGCAGGTGTTGCGCGAGCAGGTGGAGCAGGGGGCTTCATTGGACGTTGCCATTGCGGCTGCCCATGACGCGATTATCGCTGCCGGTGACAGCGATTCGGCCAGTCGGGGCATGGGCACGACGCTGGTTGCCGCGCAGTTGAAGGGTTGTCAGTTCACGCTGGCATGGCTCGGAGACAGTCGTGCCTACCGCATCAGCGCAGAGCAGATCGAACAGCTCAGCAGCGATCACAGCTGGGTGCAAAGCATGGTCGATGCCGGCGAAATGACTGCCGAAGATGCGCGAAAACATCCCCGGCGTAACGTGATTACCCAGTGTCTGGGGCAGGCTGAACAGCAACCGGAACCGGACCTTGTGCAGGGCGAGCTCAAGCCCGGGGAGATCCTGTTGCTGTGCAGTGACGGGCTGACCGGCGAATTGACCGACCAGCAGATTCTGCAGCAATCCTGCGCGGCTGATACCCTCGATGGCCTGGTTTCACAGTTGGTTGCAGCAGCCAACCAGAACGGAGGGCGGGATAATATTTCCTGTATCGTGCTGGCCTGTGAGTCGCCCCAGACACTGGTTGGTCCGGTCAGGCGCGGTCTGCTCGACTATCTCTTTCCATCCCGAAAACGCACCTCATCTCATGACCGATAATCTCATCGAAATTCCTGGCTATACCGTGCATGGCCTGCTTGGCAAGGGCGGTATGGCCGAGGTCTATCTGGCGACCCAGCAATCCCTGCACCGCAAGGTGGCGGTCAAGGTTCTGCTCAATGCCGGGGACCAGGAATTCAATACCCGCTTTATTCAGGAGGGGCATATTGTTGCCTCTTTGCACAATCCGTCGATCATCACCATCTACGACATCAACAAACTGGCTGATGGGCGTTTTTACATGGCCATGGAGTTTGTCCCCGGTGGTGATCTGGCCCAGCACAAGGGCCGGATCTTCGAGCCCGAGCGTGCGCTGGCGATCGTTCGGCAGATTGCCGGGGCGCTGGCGGTGGTGCACGGCAAAGGCCTGATTCACCGTGATATCAAACCGGCCAACATCCTGTTTCGCAATGATGGCACGGCGGTTCTGACCGACTTCGGCATTGCCAAGGACATGCAGCTCGACACTGAGTTGACTCACTTCGGTGTGGCTGTCGGCAGCCCGGCCTACAGCAGTCCGGAGCAGACGCAGTGTCAGCGTCTGGATGCGCGCAGCGATATCTACAGCCTGGGTCTGATCCTGTTGGAAATGCTCACTGGCAACAACCCATACCGCGGTAGCAACTACACCCAGACTGTGCTCAATCAGGTTCAGATGCCGGTCCCCGTGTTGCCCGCGCATCTGGCCATGTTTCAGGCGCTGCTGGAGCGCATGCTGACCAAAGACCCCGCCCGGCGCCTGCCGGATTGCCAGACCTTGCTGGCGGTGCTGGGACAAATCGAGCTGGGGGATCCGGATGCGACGCAGATCCGCCCCGCGCTGGCTGTTGATTCCCCGACCCTTTCGCCAGTGCGGACCGAGGCGAAAAAAGCTGCTACGGTCAAAAAACCGCTTCGGCCCTATTACCGGGCTCTGGCCGGATTGCTGTTGCTGGGTGCTCTGGTGGTGGGCGCACTCTACTATCAACAGCAGATGCAGATTCGTGAGTTATTGGTGCAGGCAGAGCAGCGCCTGCAGCAAGGCCAGTTGATCGAGCCGGCACAGGACAGTGCAGAGCATTACTTTCAGCAAGTACTGCAGCGCGATACGGATAACGCGCACGCTTTAGCCGGGTTGCAGCGCGTACTGGAATTACGCATCGAGGATTTTCTCAAACGCGCTGAAGTCAGCCTCGCGGACAATCGTCTGTTGTTGCCCGAGGATGACAGTGCGGTCTTTTTTTACCGGCAGGCCTTGCTGCTTGCTCCGGACAATCCACAGGCGCTGGCTGGTTTGCAGCATGTGGCAGCAATCTATCGTGACAAGGCCAACGAGCGCTATCGCCAGCGTCAGTTGGCTGCGGCACTGGAGATGATTGAGCGTGGCCTGCAGGCACAGCCGGACGATCCGCAGTTGCTGGCTCTGCAGGCAGAGCATCCGGCCAGGGTGGCAGCGGCTGAACGCAGTGCCCGGCAAAAGGCGCAGGTTCAGAGGCGTGAAGGCGCAACGCCGCGCTCTGCTCCTGCCGGAGAAAAGAACTGGCTCGAACGCTGGATTGATACGGCGGTCGGTGATTGAAGGCTTGTGATGCATGGCTGTTGGTTAGCTCAAAGGACGATGGCAGATGTTTAAATTGCATTTCAAAGATGGACGGCAGGCGCCACTCTGGCTGACGGAGGAGCGTCTGACGCTGGGTCAGGATGCGCGCAATACGCTGCAGATGGCCGATGAGGGCATCAGTGCCTTTCATGCGGAAATCCGTCAGGAGCAGGGTCTGTACCTGATCAGCGATTGCGGCAGCCAGAGCGGTACTTTCGTCAATGATGAACGCGTGACTGCCCGTTATCAGCTGCGCTCTGGCGATGTTATCCGCCTGGGCGGGGTGCAGATGGAGGTGTTTGATCCGCTCAAGGTCAGTCCCGGTGCGGAACAGCCAGGCGCCGCGCAGTGGTTTCTGTTTGTGTTGCAGGGCGAACATGAGGGCAGCAAGTATCCGGTCACCGGTTCGCTGACCTTTGGTCGCTCCGCGCAGTGCGAGTTGAGCTTTGCCAATGATCACGAATTGTCGCGGCGGCACTGCGAGTTCTATCTCAAGGACGGACTGCTGCAGATGAAAGACCTCGGTTCGGCCAATGGCGTGCAGGTCAATCAGCTCAAGGTAGCGACCGCTGCGCTGCAACCGGGCGACCAGTTGAAGATGGGCTCGGTCAGCCTGCTGGTGATCGGCCCTAAAGTTGCCGCTGCGCAAGCGCAGGCCGACGAAGATGCCACGGTATTCATGCAGTCGGTCAAGTTGCCCAAACCGCAAGCCAAGCCGCAAGTCAGTCAGACGGCTGCAGTCAATCCGGCACGTGCACAGCCGGTTGCTGCTGCGCCCGCGCAGGACACGACCGCTGGTGCAGGGCTGTCACCGCTGTTGGTGGCGGGCGTGCTGCTGGTGCTCGTTGGCGCTCTGGTGTGGGTGCTGATCTAGTCAGCAGAAGGCGACTGCCTGAGTGAGCGGAGGACGCCATGTTTGCCACACTGTTTGTCGCGGTTGATGTGTCTGACGATGATGTTGAGCTGGCGGAAATCGCCAGTCAGTGTGGCTACGATGTTATCCATCCCCAGGTGCTGGATGTGGATGCGCCAGTGGCCGGTGAATGGCATGCTCAACCCTGCCTGTTGCTCAGGCTGACACTGGCCAGCGACGCCGATCCATCCACCGTGGCGCATTTGCCTGAAGTGGCGGTAATCAAGTTGTCTCACCCCAGCATTTCGTCCAGCACGGTGCTAGCCATCAGCTAAAGCGCCAGGCCACAGATCAGTAGCGTTGAGTGCCCAAGGGTGAGGTGATTGGCTGGCAACGTCGCAGCCAATTTTCAGGCTGCAGCTATGCTCACAGTCGCTGCTCACAGCGTTGCGCGATCAGGCAGCCCCCTACATCCCGGTTTCAATGGAGCGCCCCATGCGGCAAGCACTTTTTCATGCTTTGCAATTCTGCGCGTTGCTCACTCTGGCACCGCTGGCCTGTGCCGGCTCCGGTGCGGTGGATACCCAGCGCCTGCTCAACGTCGATCATGAACCGGGCAGCTGGCTGACCACCGGGCGCACTTACGCCGAGCAGCGCTATTCACCGCTCAAGCAAATCAACGACAAGAACGTCGATCAGCTCGGGCTGGCCTGGCAATTCAAGTACGAGCTGGACCGGGTCGTCGAGGCAACGCCGGTGGTGGTGGATGGCGTGCTCTACACCACGGGTGCCTACAGCATGGTCTACGCCCTCGATGCGGTGACTGGCAAACAGTTGTGGAAGTACGACCCGCAGGTGTTCCGCGGCATGCAGAACAAGGGCTGCTGTGATGCGGCCAACCGCGGTGTGGCAGTGTGGAAGGGGCGGGTGTATGTCGGCGTGTATGACGGCCGACTGGAGGCGCTGGATGCCAAGACCGGTGAGAAAGTCTGGTCCGTCGATACGGTGATTGACCATGAACGCAACTACACCATCACTGGTGTGCCGCGCATCATCAAGGACAAGGTGATCATCGGCAATGGTGGCGCCGAACTGGGTGTGCGTGGCTACATCACCGCGTATGACAGCGAGACCGGCCAGCAGAAATGGCGCTTCTTTACGGTGCCGGGTGATCCGGCCAAGGGCGATGAGAGTAAAACCATCCGCATGATCCGCAAGACCTGGTCCGGCGACCAATACTGGATTCAGGGTGGCGGCGGCACGGTGTGGAACGGCATGGCCTACGATCCGCAACTGGATCTGCTGTATATCGGGGTGGGCAACGGTTCTTACTGGAACTATGGGCTGCGCAGTGAAGGCAAGGGCGACAACCTGTTCCTCTCCTCGATCGTGGCGATCAAGCCGGATACCGGCAAATACGTCTGGCATTACCAGACCACGCCCGGTGACGCCTGGGACTACACCGCCACGCAGGACATCATCATTGCCACCCTGCCGATCGACGGTAAACCGCGCAAGGTGGTAATGCAGGCACCGAAGAACGGCTTCTTCTATGTGCTGGATGCGGCGAGCGGGAAATTCATTTCGGCCGGGCAGTTCGGTTCGATCGTGACCTGGGCCAAGGGCATCGACCCGAAAACCGGCAGGCCGATTTTTGACTACGAGGCGGCAGACTACTGGACCAAGGGCGAAACCAAGACGGTGTTCCCCGGCTCGCAGGGTGCGCATAACTGGCAGCCGATGAGCTACAACCCGGATACCGGGCTGGTCTACATCCCGCAGCACACCACGGCCGAAGAGTTCAGTCCGCTGGCCAAGGCCGAAAAGCCGGTGCTGGGCAAATACAGCCTGGGGATCGCCATGCCCCGTTTGCCCGAGGACAAGGCCGGGCGCGATGAATTGGTGAAACTGTTTACCGGCAAGTTGCAAGCCTGGGATCCGGTCCTGCAGAAGGAGGTCTGGTCAGTTCCTTACCCGATGATGAACAACGGCGGCACCATGACCACCGCCGGCAATCTGGTGTTTCAGGGCACTGCATTTGGTGAGCTGAATGCCTACTCGGCCGACACCGGCAAGCGTTTGTGGCAGGAAAAAGTCTCCAGCGCGGTGATCGCAGGTCCCATGACCTATGAGATCAACGGAGAGCAGTACGTCGCCTTCAATGTCGGTATTGGCGGGGCGTTCGGTATCGTCTTCGGCATGGTGGCCGAGAACTCGCCGGTGGTGCCGGATTCACGGCTGTTTGTGTTCAAGCTCGGTGGCAAGCAGAAAATGCCCGAGGTTAAACAGCGCGTCATGCCCATGCCAGCGCCGCCGGCACAAACCGCCAGCGCTGCGGATGTGGATGCCGGCAGGGCGCTGTTCAACGACAACTGTGGCATCTGTCATGGCTTGAGTGCTTACAGCGCCAATGCCATCCCGGACTTGCGCTACCTGACCCCGAAAAAGCATGCGGACTTCCAGAACATTGTGCATGGGGCACGTGCACATCTGGGGATGCCGCCCTTTGGCGGACGATTGAAACCGGATGAGTTCGAGCAAATCCGGGCTTACCTGATCAAGCGCGCTCACGATCTGAAGGACGAAATGACTCAGGCAACACCCTGAGAGCCCAGCCCCTCTTCCAGCTGCGCAAGAGGGGCGCTAAGGCTTGCTGCCTCCATGCTTTTCGATGATCCACTGGGCTGCGCGCTCGGCAATCATCAGTGTCGGCGAGTTGGTATTGCCGCTGGTGATCAGCGGCATGATTCCGGCATCGACCACGCGCAACGCCTCAATGCCGATCACTTTCAGACGGGCATCGACCACCGCCATGGGGTCATCCGTGCGGCCCATTTTGGTGGTGCCGACCGGGTGGAAAATCGTCGTGGCGATGTCGCCGGCCAATTGCGCCAGTTCCGCATCACTCTGGAATTGCACGCCGGGTCTGAACTCTTCGGGTTGAAACTTCTGCAGCGCCGGTTGCGCCAGAATGCGCCGGGTAACGCGCAGCGAGTCTGCGGCAATCTGGCGGTCTTCTGGCGTGCTCAGGTAGTTCGGTGCAATCGCCGGCGCGTCGCGATAATCGGCACTCCTGATCCGCACTGAGCCGCGGCTGGTGGGGTTCAGGTTGCATACGCTGGCAGTGATCGCATCGAAGTCGTGCAGCGGCTGGCCAAAGGCGTCGAGGCTAAGGGGCTGCACGTGGTATTGCAGATTCGGCCAGGGCTGCGACGGGTCGCTGCGGGTGAAGGCGCCCAGTTGACTGGGTGCCATGCTCATCGGGCCGCTGCGCTGGAACAGGTACTGCGCCCCGATCAGTGCCTTGCCCCACAGTGAATGGGCGCGGGTATTCAGGGTGCGGGTATTGCGCACGCGGAAGACGGCGCGGATCTGCAGATGGTCCTGCAGGTTTTCACCGACACCGGGCAAGTCCTTGATGACCGGAATGCCCAGGGATTGCAGGTGCTGCGCCGGGCCGACGCCGGAGAGTTGCAGAATCTGCGGTGAACCGATGGCGCCGGCACACAGAATGACTTCTTCGCGTGCGCTCACCTCAAGCATCTGACCATCCTTGCAGACATGCACGCCCGAGCAACGCGGGTTGCCCGGGGCACTGGCGAAGCTCAGCCGGGTCACCTGGGTGCCGGTCCATAACGTGAAGTTGGGTCGCTGCATACAGGTCGGGCGCAGGAACGCCTTGGCCGTATTCCAGCGCCAGCCGCCCTTCTGGTTGACCTCGAAATAACCAACGCCTTCATTGTTGCCGCGATTGAAATCCTCGCTGGCTGGAATGCCGGCTTGCACCGCGGCTTGGGCAAACGCATCCAGCACGTCCCAGCGCAGGCGCTGTTTTTCTACTCGCCATTCGCCGCCTGATCCATGCAGGGCAGCGGCGCCTTTGTAGTGGTCTTCATGGCGGATAAAGAAGGGCAGTGACTGTTGCCAGCTCCACTGACTGTCGCCGACCAGCTCCGCCCAGCGGTCGTAGTCGCGGGATTGGCCGCGCATGTAGATCATGCCGTTGATGCTGCTGCAACCGCCCAGCGTCTTGCCGCGCGGGTAGCGCAGGGAGCGTCCGTTGAGGCCACTGTCGGCTTCGGTCTGGTACAGCCAGTCGGTGCGCGGATTGCCAATGCAATACAGGTAACCCACGGGAATATGAATCCAGTGGTAGTTGTCCGCCTGACCGGCTTCGATCAGCAGCACCCGCTTGCCGGCATCGGCACTCAAACGGTTGGCCAGCAGGCAGCCGGCGGTGCCGGCACCTATGATGATGTAGTCATATGTGCTGCTCATGGAGGGTGCCTGTGCCGGGTTTTGCCAGAGAGTCTAACCGGCTTCTGCTGCCTGCGGCGTCGGGTAGTTTTCGGCCAGTTCAGCTGTTAATGTGTAATGTATTCTAAAATTACATTTTTCGAGATAACCAGCATGCCTAACGCCAGCTTGCCGCTGAACCAGATAGCCTTTGCCGTGATTGACCTGCGCCGCACTGAAGCCTGGTGGCGCGAAGGACTCGGCTTTCTGCCGGCGGGTGGCAATCGGCTGCTGTTCCGTCCGCCGCTGTCGGATGGTCAGGTGCAGAAGTTGCCCGGTTCGGCGATGACTTGCTGGTGCATGGTCGGGCGCAACGAGTGGGCGCAGCTGGAGATGTTCCAGTACGAGAACCTCAACTCCAAACTGATGCCGGATGATTACCTGCCCAATAACATCGGTTACACCCGCTGCGGCATCTGGGTCGATGATTTCGATGCGGCGCTGGCTCAGCTCGATCTGATCGGTACCCGGCCACTGACCGCGCCGGTCGGCAAGCCCGGGCAGCGGCGGGTTTGCGTGCGCAATCCGGATGGCGTGTTCGTCGAGTTGATGGAAGATGATCCGCTGCCGGCCAAATCATCCCAGGGACGGCTCGACTGTCCGGTGGCGATCCGCACCGCGACCCTGTCCACGCCGGACATGGGCAAGTCAGTCAACTTCGTCACGCAAGGGCTGGGCATGAAGGAATTGCCGATGGTCCTGCACACCGATGCGCACGAGGCGCTCTGGGGTCTGGAAGGCGCCCGCTGTGAGCGGCGGGTGTTTGTCGGCGGCACCGATAACGAAACCATCCTGCTGGAAATCGTGCAGTACCTGCAGCCACTGGGCAAACCCCTGCCGGCTGACTATCGGCTGTGTGATCAGGGCATCCTGAATATCTGCTTTGGCGATGCGCAAAGTGGCAAGGGCGTGTATGCCCTGCGTGAGCAGGCACTGGCCCATGGTGCCGTGGCGACCACGCCCAAGGTACTGGACATGAAGCTGGTCGGCTGTGTCTATGTGGATGATCCGCTGGGCTTTTCCTACGAGTTAATGTGGGCCACGCCGGGCTGGGCACACAAGGCTTTCGGCTTTGTGCCGACGCGCATGGACGAGCGCCCGGATCTGGATAACCAGCGGCTGGTCTGCTCTATCACTATTGCCGCCAGCGCCGAAGCGGTGTTTGCCGAGTTGGGCGATCATGAAGGGATGAGTGCCTGGGCCGGTCTGGGCCATATCCACCTCGACAAGCCCGGTTTGCACGAGCGCAACGGGCGCTTTGCCGAGCGCGTGGTGAGTTCACCGGTAGGCAGCATTCGCGAGCAGATCACCGAATGGTTGCCGGGGCAGGGCTATCGCTACCGGATCATTGAAGGGTCGCCGTTCGTGGGTTACTGGGGGCATATACAACTGACTCAGGAGGGCGGTCTGACCCGGGTCGAATGGAGCGTCCGCTTCCGCTCGCGGATCCCGGCAATGGGTGGGGTCCTGCGCAAGGTCATGCAGGGCAAGTTCAACGTGGCCCTGCAGGCCCTCAAGCAGCGGCTGGAATAGTCCGCTACTGAAGCATTGCCCTGGGTCAATGCAGCTCAGCCAAGCCGCACTATGCTTGCCAGCAACGGGTGAATGCTTGGGGAGAATGCGGACATGGCTGAAGCAGGAACGAAGTTGCGCGGGGTCAATCTGGGCAGCTGGCTGGTGCTGGAGAAGTGGATGGTCCCCAGTCTGTTCGAAGGACTGGCAGCCACCGATGAAACCACCTGGAGCGCCGAACTGGGTGCAGAGGCCGGCGAGCGCCTGCGCGCGCACTGGCAGCGCTGGATCACCCGCGATGATTTTGTCTGGCTGGCGCAGCGCGGCATTAATGCCGTACGCATTCCGCTGGGGCACTGGATCTTCGGGCCGGACTATCCCTATCACCCCAGCTACGGCGAGGCGCGTTATCCGTTTGTCGAAGGCGGCATCGAGGTGCTGGATCAGGCCATGGGCTGGGCGCAGGAGTTGGGTCTGAACGTGGTGCTGGACCTGCACGCCGGGCCGGGCTGCCAGAACGGCTTCGATAACGGCGGGATCAAGGATGTCTGCGAATGGCATACCCGTCCCGAGTACCTGGAACACTCCTTGTCGGTGCTGGAGCGACTGGCCGAGCGATATGCCGGTCATCCGGCGCTGCATGCCATCGAGGCGCTCAACGAACCGCGCTGGGATGTGCCGACCGACTACCTGAAGGCCTATTACCTGCAAGCCTATGCGCGCATTCGCAAGCATTGCCCGGCGCAGCATGTGGCGGTGGTGTTCCACGACGGTTTCCGTGATTTCCGTGAGTATCTGGGCTTTATGCAGGCACCGGACTACGAAAATGTGATGTTCGATATACACCGTTACCAGTGCTTCGAACGCGGCGACATCGACATGGATATCTACGGCCACCTGCGCAAGTCTGCTGGCGAGTGGAAGGCCGAGGCCGACGCGATCATCAACGAGCTGGGGTTGCCCACCTTCTGTGGCGAGTGGAGCCTGGGGCTGGACCTGAAGGTAGTGTCGTTATGGGCACAGGGGCCGTTCAATCATGCGATGGAGGCTATGGACGAGTTCCAGAAGGATGTGGCCTACCGCGGTTATGCGGCGGCTCAGCTGGCGACTTTCGAGAAGTATCAGGGCTGGTTTTTCTGGAACTACAAGACCGAAACCACCCCGGCCTGGTGTTTCCGCGAAAGCGTCGAGCGCGGCTGGCTGCCGTCAGCGTTTGCGTAGCTGACACTGGTCTGTTGAGCAGACCAGGATGCTCGGTTCCTGCAAGCGGTTCAGGACCAGTTTGCGGGTGTAGTGGTGATCCAGTTCGGCATGGAAGCTGATGGTCAACTGAGTGGTGTTGGGCAGCTCGCGACGGATCATTTGCAGCATGCATTCCTCGCCCTTGGGGTCGAAAGCATCGGTGGCTTCCTCGATAAACACCCATGCCGGCTCCTGCAGAAACATCCGCGCCATGCCCAGACGCTGCTGGGCGCGCAGCGGCAGGTTGCGGTCCCAGATATCGATATCCTCCAGACGCGGGGCCAGCCAGGCGATACCGGCACACTCCAGCGCGTGCTTGATGGAGGCCGGGCTGAAGTGGTCGCTGGGATAGGGATAGCTCAGTGCATTGAGCAGTGTGCCGTCTGGCAGAAACGGGCGCTGTGGCAGGAACATGATGCTGATGTCGTCCGGCAGCAGGATTTCGCCATTGCCCCATGGCCACAGGCCGGCCACCGCCTTGAACAGGCTGATGGTGACCGCCGGGTCGCCGGTGATCAGGATGCGCTCGCCACGGCGGATGGTGACGTTGAGGTTTTCCACCAGCACGGTACCGTCCTGATTGGCCAGTCGCAGATCATTGAGCACCAGCTCGCAGGCACGCCCGTGGCGCAACTCGATGCGGTGTTCGACGGGCCGGTTGGCCATTTCCTCCAGCTGCAGTATGTCGTTGTAGAGGGTGGCCACGCGGTCGGCCGAGGCACGGCATTTGGCCAGTTCGCCGAGGTTGTCGATGGGCCACGAGAGTGCCGAGGTCAGCCGCTGGAACGCCTGCGCCGCCTGCATCAGCACCCCCAGGGTCATGGCGCCGGCGATGTACTGGGGCGCCGCCACGAGGATCGGAAAAATCGGCAGCAGGAAGCCATAACCGGCGGAAAAGGTCACGATGCCCAGGTAGCCGAAGGTCTGCCGGTTCCAGCCTTTGCCGACATCCTGGAACAGGTCGTGGGCGTGGGCCCGCTCGATTTCCTCGCCGCGCATCAGGGCGATCGGTTCGGATTTTTCCCTGGCTCTGGCCAGACCAAAGCGCAGGTTCGCTTCCACGGTCTGCAGGCGGTTGGTGGCGCGGGTCAGCGGTCGGCCGAGCATCAGCCCCAATACACTGCCAATGCCGGCATACAAAAACGCCAGAATGACCAGATAACCGGGTACCTCGATGCTGGTGCCGGGAATGTTCAGACTGCCGGACACGCTGTGCAGGATGTCGATGAAGCTGCCCAGGATGAGGATCGAGTAGAGCAGCGAGTGGGCCAGGCCAATCGCCGATTCCGTGGCGATGCGGATGTCTTCGGCAATCCGCGCGTCGGGGTTGTCGTGCTCGCCGGTGGTGTACTGCAGCTGATAGTGATGGCCGCGTTGCAGCCATTTGTTCAGCAGCAGATCCGTCAGCCAGCGGCGCCAGTCCAGTTGCAGCCAGCGTTTGACATGCAGGTGCAGCGCAACCACCACCATGGTCAGGATCAGGATGATCACGAAGATACCCACCTGCACCAGCAGATCATCCAGTGAGCGTGCTTCCAGCGCGTCGAACAGGGCGCGTTGCCAGTAACTGGCCCAGATGGCCAGACCGACCTGCGCCAGCGTCAGTCCCACCAGCATGGCGAGGGCGCTGCGCACCGCCCACTTGCGCTCGCTGTGCCAGTACGGCGCGACCAGCTGTTTATATTGCCAGCGCAGGCGCGGCGCGTTGGACGGATGCTTCATGTCGCTTCACCTGCCCCGCGTTCCAGACGGGCAGCCAGTCTGGCCGCGCCGTGCAGGCCGAGGTATTCGTCCAGCACCACGTTCAGCGCAATCGATTCCAGCAGCGACTGCATGGGGCCTTTATGACAGAAAGCCTCGAGCACGTCGGGCTGCTGAAGATAAGGCAGCATCTTCGGCGCTATGCCGCCGGACAGGTACACCCCGCCACTGGCCATGCCGGTGAGGGCCAGATTGCCGGCGGCGGCGCCATACAGACGGGCAAACAGGCGTAATGTCTGATCGGCCAGTGCATCACCGGCTTCAGCGGCAAGGCTTATGCCATGGGCGTCCGGCAAGTCCGGATGGTTGAGGGGCATCCGGCTGAGAAAGGCATAGAGCCGCGTTATGCCGCGACCGCTGAGTAACAACTCCAGACTGACCCTGCCGTATTCGGGCAACAGGTAACGCAGCAGTTCAATCTGTTGTTCATCTTGCGGGGCAAAATCCGCATGGCCGCCCTGACTGGGCAGTGCCAGCGGTTGCAGCAGGTCGCCAGCCAGCAGGGCCATGCCCAAACCGGTTCCCGCACCGATCAGGGCGCGGGTGCCCTGTGCATCGCGGGTGCCGGGCTGCAAGGTACAGAGTTGATGCGGCTGCAAATAGGGCAGGGCAAAGGTCTGGGCAGTGAAATCATTCAGCAGGTGCACCCGTGGGATGCCGAACTGCTGAGCGATGCGCAGGGCATCCAGTTGCCAGGGCAGATTGGTTAACTGAATACGGTTGCCGGCAACCGGGCCGGCGGCCGCGATGCAGGCGCAGTCAGGTTTTTCTGACTGCAGAAAGTCTTCCAGCAAGGCCTCCACACTGGAGTAGTGGTGGCTGGGCAGGGTCGTTTGGCGCAGCGGCTGCAACGTACCGCCCCGCTGCTCTGCCAACAGCAAGCGTGATTGGGTACCCCCGAGGTCAGCAGCCAGAATCACCCTGTATTTCCCGATTTATAGTTGTTGTGGCAAGCCTAGCCTGAAAACCCAGAGCTTTTATTGATCTGTGCGGATAAAAGCGGGTGGCAGGCGGTTTCTTGCACTGGATAACTTTTGTAGCCATTCAATCTGCCTGCAGTAGCTTTGTCAGCGGGTAGAGTGGGGATCTTTAACCCCGCGTTTAATCACCTGACCTCCCATGACGCATTTTCAGGAGTACACCCATGCAATCCAGTCAGCAAACCGTTCTGATCACCGGCGGTGCCACCGGCATCGGTTTTGCGATTGCCCGGAAATTTCATCAGGCGGGCAATCAAGTGATTCTGCTCGGACGCTCCGCAGCCGCTTTGGCGCGCGCCAGCGAGGCGTTGCCCGGTGCGCAGATCTGTGTGGCGGATGTGTCCAGTGCGCAGGACAGAGCCCGGCTGGTCAGCGACTATCCGCAGGTCACGGTGCTGGTCAACAATGCCGGCATTCAGTTCAACGGGCCGATCAGCGATCTCACTGAGGCGACAATCGAGCAGGAGCTGAATGTCAACTTTCTGGCCCCGGTGCTGCTGGCCAAAGCGTTCATTCCACAGCTTTGCCAGCATCCGCAGGCGGCCATCATCAACGTCTCATCCGGGCTGGCGCTGGTACCCAAGGAGAGTGCGGCGATTTACTGTGCGTCCAAGGCCGCGCTGCACAGTTTCTCGAAAACCCTGCGCTGGCAGCTGGAGAGCACGCCGATCCGGGTGTTCGAGGTGCTGCCGCCGCTGGTGGAAACGGCCATGACCGCCGGGCGTGGTAAGGGCAAGATCACCCCGCAGCAGCTGGCGGAAGAGTTCTGGGACGGTTACCGGAACGATCAGTGGGAAATGTTCATCGGCAAAGCCAAGCTGCTGCGCTGGGTCAACCGGCTGGCGCCGAAGCTGGCTGAAAAAATCCTGCGTCCGGGCGTGTAACGGCGTTCAAACCTTAACTGTCGAAAACGGGAGTATCGCGAGATGAGAGTAATGGCCTTGTGGATCATGACCCTGTTGCTGGCGGGCTGCACCAGCCTGCCGCAGGGCGTGGAACCGGTGCGTCCTTTCGACGCCAGCCGCTACCTTGGCACCTGGTATGAAATCGCCCGGCTGGATCACTCGTTCGAGCGTGGTCTGGAACAGGTCAGTGCCACCTACAGCCAGCGCGAAGATGGTGGAATTCGCGTGCTTAACAAGGGCTATTCGACCGCGAACAAGGAGTGGAAGGAAGCTGAAGGCAAGGCTTATCTGATGGGTGACGGCCAGTCAGGGCACCTGAAAGTGTCCTTTTTCGGCCCGTTCTACGGTGCATACGGCGTTTTCGGTCTTGACCAGCAGGACTACCAGTATGCTTTCGTCTCCGGCCCAGACACGGGCTATCTGTGGTTGTTGGCCAGAACGCCCACCGTCAGTCAGGACGTGATTGCGCAATTCGAAGAGAAGGCCAAACGCCTTGGTTTTGCTACCGACAAGCTGATTTATGTTCGACAGGAATCCTCCGCACAAACGCCAATACCGGCTAATTAGCGGGGGCGTGAATCGGGCGTGGTGTATCCATAAGGACGGAGTCATTTTTTCGTAACAGCCCATTCATGTTTCTGTCATGCCAGGCGGGCAGAGTACTGACGCAAATAACCCTGCCTGGAGTTGCCATGTTGTTTCTCAAGCCCGTTTCACTCGCCTGCCTGTTTGCTGCCGTTGCCGCCTTCGGCGCCACCAGCGCCATCGCTGCTGAGCCCAAGTCGCTGAACAATGAAGACTGGTATCAGGTGCGTACCGCCGACAAGTTCTATCTTTTTGATGATTACACTGTGTATCGCGACTTTCTGGTCAGCGGCAAGGCACCGGTCATGAGAGAGCTTGGGGAAAAAGACAAGTGGGGACAATCAGTGGTTCTGGCACTGGGTGCCGACCAGCAGGACACACCGCTGGAGCAGATTTCGGCTTATCAGTTCTACCGCGTGGCCTTGCCTTCGGCGTGGCCGTTCTATGGTGAGCTGCGTCAGGATGACGTGATTTATGTGTTCCGCCGTGCCGGCGACATGACTGAGACGAACAGTCTCGGCGAGCCCATCTTCCGCTATACCGACATCGGCGGTGGCCCGAATGGCGAGCGGGTGGTCTACGTGCTGGCCAAGGAAGAAAAGCTGCCGCAAGACACCGTCAAGAAGTTCAAGACCAATTACGGCCTCAAGTAAAACAGCTGTCGGCGGCCGGTGCGAAAGACCGGCCGCCGCTCGGGTTACAGGCGCTTCGCGCTGAGAATCATCACCGGCTTGAGCGGCACATCGCCCATGCCGCCCTGACGCCCGGTGCTGACGTCAGAAATGCGGTCAACGACATCCATTCCCTTGACCACGGTGGCGAATACGGCATAGCCGAAGTCGCGGGCGCCGTTGTTGAGGAAGTCATTGTCCCGACTGTTGATAAAGAACTGGCTGGTGGCTGAATCAACCACGTTGGTACGGGCCATGGCCACCGATCCGCGACGATTGAGCAGGCCGTTATCGGCTTCGTTCTTGATCGCTGGCTGGGTTTTCTTCTGCTCCATATCAGCGGTAAAACCACCGCCCTGAATCATGAAGTTGGGAATGACACGGTGGAAAACCGTGTTGTCGTAGTAGCCGCTGTCCACATAGGACAGGAAGTTCGCCACGCTGATGGGCGCCTTGTCGGCTTTGAGCTCCAGTTCGATCTCTCCCATGCTGGTGGTCAGCAGTACATGCGGGCGCTTGTCGGGCGCATCAGCCGCCAATATCTGGGTGGCAAACAGCAGGGCGCCGGCGGCGATCAGTAGTTTCTTCAGCATTTCATTGCTCCTTGGGTTGAGTAGTGTCGAGAAAATCCAGCAGGCATTGGTTGAAGCGTTGCGGCTGATCGATAGGGGTGGCGTGGCGGGAGTGTTCTATCACCACCAGCCGCGCATTGTGCAACCGGGCGGTGTACGCCGCTTTTTCGGCGACCGGGGTGTAGTCCTGGTCGGCGCTTATCACCAGTACCGGGCAGTCGATGCGCTCCAGCCGCTCGCTCACGCCCCAGCCGATGATGGCGTCCAGACTGGCCAGGTAAGCGTGCTTGTCATTAAAGCGCCAGCGTTCGACCACTTTCGTGCGCAAGGCGGCCTGATTGGGCTCAGGGAACAGCAGTTTGCTGATCATCTTGCCAATGCTTTGCATGCTCAGCAGGCGTGAAAACAGCCAGCGTTTGCCGATCTGCAGTGCACTCCTGACACTGTTGATCCTGACCTGCGGACTGCTGTTGACCACGGTCAGGCTGAGCAGGCGCTGCGGGTGATCAACCGCCAGCTGGAAACCCACCATGCCGCCCATGGAGATGCCCACCAGATGCACTTTGTCCAGTTGCAGGTGCTCCAGCAGCGCCAGCACGTCATCGGCAAAGGTGGTCATGCTGTACTGCTCCTTTGGCCGGTCCGAGCGCCCGTGTCCGCGCAGGTC
>JACCEA011217047.1_pt1 | contig 16939 bp, 9 predicted proteins | sample 7449851 | NCBI WGS metagenome assembly JACCEA01 (sample SAMN15323453, study PRJNA562643) | freshwater metagenome | isolation source: river surface water | place: USA:Blue River Watershed | collected 2017-08-18 | reverse complement strand
TTCATGCGCACCCACTCTAATTCTCGGGCCAACATTTTTTGTCTTTTCGATTCCGTTTTTTCTTCCTCAGCTAAACGCTTTCCTTTTTGTTCGAGCCAAGAAGAATAGTTTCCTTTCCAAGGAATACCCTCTCCTCTGTCTAATTCTAGAATCCAACCTGCAACATTATCCAAGAAATAACGGTCGTGGGTTACCGCAATCACGGTTCCATTATACTGCTGTAAGTGTTGCTCTAACCAATCTATTGATTCTGCATCTAGGTGGTTGGTAGGCTCATCTAACAATAAAATATCTGGATTTTGCAAAAGCAATCGACACAAAGCTACTCTTCTTTTTTCTCCACCCGAAAGAGTTGAAATCAATTGATCATCCGGTGGACATCTCAGCGCATCCATTGCTCGCTCTAATTTATTATCCAATTCCCAAGCATCTAATGCATCGATTTTATCTTGAACTTCACCTTGTCTTGCTATGAGTTTATCCATTTTATCCGGATCATTCAAAACTTCTTCGTCCATAAAAGCCGCATTAATTTCTTCGTATTCCTTTAAAATATCTACGGTTTCTTTCGCGCCTTCCATGACAATTTCCTTCACTGTTTTGTTCAAATCCAATTCTGGTTCTTGCGGCAAATAGCCAACTGTGTATCCTGGAGAAAATACAACGTCGCCTTGATACGCTTGATCCAGTCCAGCAATTATTTTCATGACGGTTGATTTACCAGAACCATTTAATCCGATGATTCCGATTTTTGCACCGTAGAAAAAAGAGAGGTAAATGTTCTTGATTATTTGTTTTCCCTGAGGAGTAGTCTTTGAAACTCCCACCATGGAAAAAATGATTTTTTTGTCTTCTGACATTTTACTTATTTTTTAGTTGTTGGACAAACGAAATTTGTTTTTGATAATGAAGTTTTTGATAAGGCTCCATATCCACCTATTACATCTACAAGTTCATGATAACCTCTAGATTTTAAAATTGACGCTGCAATCATACTTCTATATCCTCCCGCACAATGTAGAACAAATGCTTGTGACTTTGGATAACTTGAGAAATTCTCATTAATAAAATCAAGAGGTAGTGAACTAGCCAATTCCAAGTGCTCGGCTTCAAATTCACCAGGTTTTCTTACATCTATAATAGGTTGTTTTATGTAATCGGTGTTATTTTCAAGTTCTTCCGCTGTAATTCTTACCACCACTGCCATTTCTTTTCCAGAATGCTCCCACGCTTTAATTCCACCTTCTAAATACCCTAAAACGTAATCATAACCTACGCGAGCTAATCGTTTTACTGTTTCTTCTTCCCTTCCGATATCGGTAACTAGAATAATTTTTTGCTTAATATCGGTGATCAATGCTCCTACCCAAGGGGCAAATTGGCCATCTAACCCAATAAAAATGCTATTTGGTATATGTCCCTGAGCAAAATCCGAAGCACTTCGTGTATCCAAAATCAAAGCTTTCGACTCATTTGCTAGCATATCAAAAGCCTCAACAGAAAGTGGTTTCACCCCTCTTGTCATAACCTCATGAATGGAATCGTAACCGGATTTATTCATCTGCACATTCATTCCAAAATAACCTGGAGGAGGCAAAAGCCCATCTGTGAGTTCTTTCACAAACTCCTCTTTCGTCATGTCATTCCTTAGTGCATAGTTCAATAATTTTTGTTCTCCAATCGTACTAACGGTTTCTTTGGACATATTTTTACCACAGGCACTTCCTGCTCCATGTGCAGGATAAACTGTCACCGAATCTGGAAGTGTCATTATTTTATTCCGTAATGACTCATATAACAACCTAGCTAGCTCCTCTTGTGTCATTTCAGCTGCTTTTTGCGCCAAATCAGGACGACCTACATCTCCAATAAAAAGAGTATCACCCGTAAAAACGGCTATTTCCTTCAGGTTTTTATCTAACAATAAATAACAAGTAGACTCCATGGTATGTCCCGGTGTATGTAACACACGAATTGTCAACTCGCCAACTTTTAATTCTTCCCCATCTTTAGCAGAATGATAAGCATAAGTAGGTGAAGCATTAGGACCAAAGACAATTTTCGCTCCTGTTTCTTTGGCAAGGTCGATGTGACCTGAAACAAAATCTGCATGAAAATGAGTCTCCAAAATGTATTTTATTTTTACACCATCACGTGAAGCTCTCTCGATATATGGCTGCGTTTCTCTTAACGGATCAATGATTACGGCTTCACCATTTGAATGAATGTAATAAGCTCCTTGCGCTAGGCACCCCGTGTAAATTTGTTCAATAAACATATTTCTCAAAAATTAATACTGCAAAATTAATCGTTTGAGGAAGTAATACACTAATCGGCACTGTAAACTTTTACACCAGAAATAAATGTCATCCACGAAAAATTCTCCTCAAAAATTGGTTTTGAAACGATTGGTTTTTCAAATATTGCAAAATCAGCCCATTTGCCAACTTCTAATGTACCTCGCTCTTTTTCTTGAAAAGCTGCATAAGCGGCCCATATCGTCATGCCTTTTAAAGTTTCAGATAACGTTAAAGCCTCAGCCTTTAGAAACCCTTCAATAGGTTCATTTTTTGCATTTTTACGTTGAACAGCTGCATGTATAGTTAAAAACGGGTTTGTTAACTCAACTGGAAAATCAGTACCAAGCGCTAGCATTCCACATGTTTTCAACAATGTCGAATAGGCATAAGCACCTTTCATACGTTTCTTTCCGATTCTGTTTTCAACCCATCTTTGATCGGAAACAGCATGCGTCGGTTGAACCGAGGGTAAAACACCATATGTTGAAAATTTTGAAAAATCACTTGGATCAATAATCTGAGCATGTTCTATTCGAAAACGATGGTCTTTTTTAACTTCATTAACTTTTCGATAAAGTTCCAATACTAAGGCATTCGCTGAATCACCAATGCAGTGCGTGTTCATTTGATAATCAAGATCTAATGCTAAAAGTGCGACTTTTCGCATAGTTTTCATGTCACTGACTTGTAACCCATTTTGACCATGGTCGTCTTCGTATGGTCTCTTTAGAAGTGCTCCTCTAGAACCCAACGCGCCGTCTGCCATAACTTTAAAGCTTCTTATCGAAAGATTTTTATGTGAAAAAATCCCATTCTTCTTAGCAAAACTGATATTATCTTCTGACGCCATCAACATCGCATAGGTATTTAATTTAAAACCATGCTTATCTATGAGGTTCTTTAGCACGTTAATCTGACCAAATTCGATTCCTGCCTCGTGAACACTAGTGATTCCATAGGAAAACAATTCATTTTGAATGGAAAGAATTGCAGAAATAACATCTTGCTCTGTAAAGGCCGGGATGTGCGCTTCAACTAATGACATTGCATTATCAATTAATAATCCTGTAGGCTTACCATTTTCAAGTTGTACTTTTCCACCATTCATGAATGTACTAGATGAAATTCCAGCTTTTTTTAATAAATAATCATTGGCAATTAAGGCGTGTCCATCTACTCTATATAAACAAACAGGAATATCAGGAAACAATGCGCTTAATTCTTTATTTGTAGGCAGTTCATTTGTTCCCCAAAGAGATTGATCCCAGCCTCTACCGACTATAAAGTTTCTTTTGGTTTTTCGCGAATAATCAGCGCATGCATTCAGCACTTCATCCATAGAGGTTGTTCCGAAAAGATTTACCGATAATTTTTGTTGAGCATACGAAAAAAGGTGCCCATGTGCATCTGTAAATCCAGGATAAACATCCCGACCACCAGCATCAATGATTTCGTCCGCTTGATATTTATTAAGTATTTGACGTTCAGGACCTACTTCTACAATTTTCCCATCTTTAATTGCCATGGCCTCATAGACTTTTTCACCGTCAACCATCGTATGAATAACGGCATTATGCACAATTAAATCCACCTTTTCGCCTTTCATGCAAGAAGAAAAGATTAGCAACAATACAATTAATAAAAAAAAACGGGGCATAATATTTAAAATGGGTAACCAATTCCGAAATTCAAAATCGGAATAAAAGGCTTTGGCATCAATTTATATTCTTTAATGTATTTCCAGGATTCATCGAGTGTTGGCGGTGTTGCACCCGGATTTAAGGCCATAAATCTATCAATCGCTATTTGACCAAAATTATCAATTCCTTCTTTGTAATAGGAAGACCTACTGTACATATCTTTGAAATACCACTTTGTTGTTCCATCAAAAGACGGATTATAAATAGGTACTCCAATATCTAATCGGAAAACAAAGAAATCAAAATCGAATCGAAGTCCCGCCCCTACAGATAAGGCTATTTCTTTGTAAAAATTCGAAAGTAAAAATTGGGATCCCGGCCTTTTCGTATCTTCTTTGTAAGTCCAAATATTACCGGCATCTGCAAACAAGGCGCCTTTAAAGATTCCGCCCATTGAAAATCTATATTCCAATGAAGCTAAAAATCGAATATCCCCAATTTGTGTCGGTAATCTTAATGAATCTAAATGATAGGCATAAGCACCTGGACCTAAAGTTCTCGCTCTAAAACCTCTAACGTCATTGGATCCTCCTGCAAAAAAACTATAGTCATAAGGCATCGAAGTAATTGAATTTAGGTAAGGAATCCCACCGCCTCCATTAGCTTTAAAATGCAAAGAAGTTTTTTTCTTATATTTCTTACTTAAAATATACTGGTTATCAATTCGAATGAATTGAGAATATGAAACGTTAAGAAATTGATACGAACCGTCGCTGCTAAGTGTTTGAAGATTATTGAAAGTTCTCAATAAATTTCCGGCAGCATCAATAGTAGTTTGAAAATAAATATTGGCATTGAATAAAGGCTTTTTACGTTTTGTCAATTCCCAATCTCTTTCCTTGTTATTGTACTCCCAACTTAATTTAAAATCCTGCCAAATAAATTGTTTGCTATAGGTGTTCCTAAAGAAGGGATCATCAACTGTGTTCAAATAATTCTCAAAATCACCTTTTGGATCAAAAAAAACATATTTTATGGAAGATGCGCCAGGAATTCCTATTTGAAAGATTTGAGTTTTTCCCACATAGAACTTCCAAAAACCTGATAATTGAAATACTTGACGATCAAAAATGGCTCGACTTTCTAAATTATAGGAGGTTGAAAAAATCGTTCTTGGGCGTTGACGTTTTGATAATTTTGTAATTGGAATAGGTAATAAACCAGGGGCATCATATTTTATAGAAGGTCCGATTTCTAGCGTATTAAATAACTGATCTCTTTCGTTTGTATTCGCTTTCGTTTGTGACTCAAACCCTCCACCGAAGGAGAACGTTAATTTCTGCGCCCCCTTTGCTAAATTGTTATTCGAATAATTTAAAGCTGCTGACAATCCTAGAAGTCCACTGGTATTGGTGGTAAATCTTGGATCAAAACCAAAAGAGTGTTTTTTTGATGGTTCTAAAAAGTAATGGACATCAACAAAGCTGAAACTTTTATTTTCTCCAACATCAATTAGAATTGGTTTAATATTATCAAATACACCGAGTTGTTGTAAACTTCTGTAAGATCTTTCTAAGTATTTCTCTTTGTATCCATTTCGATGCTCAAGGTAATTCTGAAGTGAAAGTAATTCTGGTTTAATCCAAGGTGAAACTCCATTATATTTCAACAGGACTTCCATGTAGGGGTCAGGATCACCTGGTTTTAAATCTGGAAAGCTTTTTAATCTAGATTTGGAAGCCTTAATCTTGTTGTAATACATTTGCTTTGTAGTGGACAAAAACTGTGGAGCTAACGAATCTTTCATATTTAAACCATTCAACTCTGACGCAAAATCACCTCTGACCATAATCGAATCTGATAAATGGAAAATAACATTCCTAACTTGAGCAGACTTAAGTGGTAAACGATTTAAACTATCTCTTTTTTTCTGATCACTTACTTTTGCATCGAGATTGAAAATCAATGTAACATTAACTTTCATCGTATTAGCATTCGTATCTAACTCGTATAACGTGTTTGTAGCAAAGAACTTGTGATAACCTTTGTCTTTCATATATCTTGAAAACAAATAACGATGTTCGTCCAACATTTCAACATCTAAATATTTACCTTTCAATGACTCTTCCCCGTTTAAATCCTTCTGCTTTTTTAGAAAGGCAATATGAGCACCTTTGACCGAACCACTCCCCGCATATTTAAGCGAATCGATTACATATGGCAAACCCGTTTTTATTGTGTAAACAGGAATTGCAAAACGTTTTTTTTCGTTTTTCTCTATATCCACAGAAATCGAGGCGTTATAAAATCCTTTTTTCCGAAGAAACAGCCGCATCTGCTCTTGTGTTTTTCGAACGAGCAGCGTGTCCATAATTACAGGCGGTTGACCATACTTGTATTTAATTCGTTCTCCAAATGAAAATCTAGTAAACAAGGTGTCTTTTAATACCTTCGGCTTGTAAGTTGTTTTATTTTTGGCAATCGCTCTATTTCTTCTTTTCTCATTAATCTGTTTATATTTCAATTTCTTCTTTTCAATTTTCACCGTAAAAGCTTCAATTCTTAATTTCCTTTTATCTGCCAATTTAGTTGAATCAAAGGAATTAAATAAATACAATTTCAAGGGGATCCCTATAAACTTTGGATTTGGGCGTTGGCGTAAAACATACTCAATATCCTCCAATAAAATTGGATGATTATCCAGTTCTATTTTATTCTTTTTGAGAAGGTAAAACTTTTCGGGAACATACTTTGATTGATTGCAAGCAACAATCATAAGTAAAATATGTAGGATTAATATTATTTTCGCATTTCTCATGAAGGAAGAACAAAAATAAACAAAGGATTGAAAACAATTACACAAGAACAAATAAAGTGGTTAAGAAGTCTGAAACAAAAGAAATTCAGAACTTCCGATAATTGTTATTTCGTGGAAGGAAAAAAAATGCTGGAAGAAGCATTAACTTTTGCTTCCGAAAACATTGAGTTTATTGTTACTACCGATGATTACTTTAAAATTAGCGTAACAGATAAAATTGAGGTGCTTAAATGTACTGAGAAACAAATGAATCAACTTTCGGAATTAAAAACTCCAAGTGACTATTTTACAGTACTCAAAAAAAGAACAGAAAAATTACCCATTGACAAGCAACGCTTTATAGTTTTAGATGGAATACAAGATCCTGGAAACTTAGGGACGATTATTCGAACCTGTGATTGGTTTGGTATAAATCACATTGTTTGCTCCAAGGATACAGTTGAACACTACAATCCCAAAGTGATTCAATCCACTATGGGTTCAATTTTTAGAATTCATGTGGCCTATGTCGACTTATTGGATTTTCTAGAGCATTCTAAAGGCCCGATTGTGGGTACTGAAATGTCAGCACCGTCTATGTTTCAATCAAATGATATTTTAGATCAGGCAATTGGAATTGTAATTGGAAACGAAGGAAAAGGTATAAGTCCAAAAGTAAAAGAAATATTAACTTATCACATTTCAATTCCCAAAATAGGAAACTCTGAATCTTTGAATGCTGCCGTTTCAGCAGGAATTATTCTGTCACATTGGACGAAAAAATAAAAGTGAAACAAATGCCGATTAACAAGAAAAAGAGCGTATTTTTGCGAATTCGCTTTTTTGAATGATAGATATAGACTTATACAAGGCCAAAGAATTATACCCGTTTCAATCTGATACTGTTCATTCTATTCTTTCTGAAATCAAACAAAATGGTAATGATTTCAATCTGCTGTACCAGCTACCAACCGGTGGAGGAAAAACAGTTATATTTTCAGATATCGCTAAAAAGTACATTGCTGAATGGAACAAGAAGGTTTTAATACTAACGCATAGAATTGAATTAAGTGTTCAAACCTCAAAACAGCTAAGTGCTATTGGTGTTACAAATAAAGTCATTAGCTCCGAAGTAAAAAATTTAAACGACCAAGGAGATTTTGATTGTTTTATCGCAATGGTGGAAACTCTGAACAATCGATTAAACGAAAATCAAAACTTCGTGGAGGACGTTGGACTCGTAATTGTTGACGAGGCTCATTACAATAGTTTTCGAAAAATATTTCAATACTACAAGGGAAGAAATATTTTAGGAGTAACAGCAACACCTTTAAGCAGTAACAAAGCCTTGCCATTGAAAGATCATTACCATAAACTTCTTGTAGGCGAATCAATTTCAGGATTAATTGAAAAAGGCTATCTGGCAGATGCAGAGACCTACTCATATGATGTCAACTTGCATGGACTTAAAATAGGAACAAACGGTGATTTCACCATTAGTAGTTCTGATATTCTTTATAGCAACTATTTCATGCAGGAGAAACTGATGTTTGCCTATGAAGAGGTAGCAATTGGCGATAAAACTTTGATTTTCAATGCCGGAATAGAAACTTCTCGACGTGTCGAGGAAGTATTCAAGAAAAGAAAATACAATATCCGACACCTTGATTCTACGTTTAGCGATAAAGACAGAAAAGATGTATTGGAATGGTTTAAAAAAACGAAGGACGCAATTTTAACTTCCGTTGGTATTTTGACCACAGGCTTCGATGAGCCAACAGTAAAGACGATTATTATAAACCGAGCAACACGGTCCTTAACACTATATCACCAGATGATAGGTAGAGGATCTCGACGCTTACCGGATAAAAAAGATTTTAAAATCATTGACCTTGGTAATAATGTCAGAAGATTTGGATATTGGCAAGACTATATCAATTGGTACGATGCTTTCCGATTTCCAGATCGATTTTTGGAATCGCGGATTTCCGAATTAGAAGACATGGAATTTGAAGTAGAATTCGAATTTCCAAAAGGTTTTGATAAAGTAATGGATACAACCATATTGGAAGCTTTTAATATTAAAGAATGTTATTATGAGTGCCTAGACATGGGTCAAAAAGGAAAACTAGCGATTGACAAATCACTTGAAAATCATTTTGATGCGATTCATTCAAATGTCGAAAATTTAGACCAAGCTTTAGCGCTTCAACACGTGCTGCAAGATCATATTGAACACCGCGTAAAACAATACACTAAATGTATTTCAAAAAGCACCGACAATTATTTCAAATATTTATTAGAAACCTACAATCGTCAACTGAGTCAAAAGTTAAGGTTAGAGATACAAGACGTTTAGAAATGTTGTAATTTTAAGCTATGAATAGATTTTTTCTTTTCTTTTTTGTTTTTTCTTCTTGCTTTACAAGTTTTGGCCAAGAGAAAAAAATTAAAGCTTATTTAGATTCAAAGCAATTTTATTCCCCAGAAATAGGGAATTACATGGAGTTTTATTTGCAATTTGTTGGAGCAACAGCAAAATACAAAACTGATTCAACAGGTCATAAAGCCAAGTTGGCATTATCGTACCAAATCAAAAGATCTGAAACGATTGTTAAACAGGATGCTTACGTTTTAGAATCTCCTCTTTCTAAAGACAGCATACAAGAAGATTTTTTTGATGTCAAACGATTTTCACTACCTCCAGGAGAATACGACTTAATTCTAGATATTGTTGATTTAAATCGCGAAAAATCGGCTATTCATGCAGCACAAAAATTTCAAATCGAGGACTTATCGAAATCCGTCTCTATTTCTGATTTAGAAATTGCTGAACTCGCTTATCCTTCAGATAAAGGCAGTATTTTTGAAAAATCAGGAATGTATATTTTGCCTTTAATTAGCACCTTTTTCCCAAGCGATTTAAATAAAATCCCCTATTATCTTGAAGTCTACAATACTCATCTTTTAAGCGACACGAATGTTGCCATAGTTCAAAAGATTATAAACTCTGCTTCGGGTTTAGAAATGGATTCTTACACCTTTGCTGAAATCATGAAAGTCGATAAAGTAATTCCATACTTCAGAACGGTAGATATATCAAACTTAAAATCTGGTTCTTATCAACTTGAGATAAGTGTATTAGATCGAAATATGAAAAGTATTAGTACCTCAAGCTATGCTTTTGAACGTTCAAATGATCAACTTGAAGAATTCAATCTTGAAACAGTAAACTTAGACCCTGCTTTTCAAAAATCAATTTCGAAAGACAGTGTTCAGTTTTATCTTGCAAGTTTAATCCCTATTGCTAAACCGGCAGAGACGAAAAACATAATCAGTACTCTAAAACTTAAGAATGAGGAAAAATCGCGAAAACATATCCAAGCATTTTGGATGCAAGTATCGGCTGATCGAGGTGGAAAAGCTTACGATGAGTGGCTTAAATATAAATTGCAAGTGAATTTAGTTGAAAGCTTGTACAGAACAAATTTTCAAGATGGATTTGAAACAGATCGCGGTCGTGTTTATTTGAAATATGGTGCTCCTAGCACAGTTGTGGCTAAAGAAGTTTCTGCTTCTGAATACCCTTACGAAATTTGGACATATGATAAAATTGGAATATACAGCAACCGCCGCTTTCTTTTCTACAACCCCGATTTAGTTAACAACGCATACAGGTTGTTACATTCCGACATGTTAGGAGAAAGAAAAACACCAGGATGGGCTCAAGTTTTGTCATCGAGGAATACAAACCAAGGGGATGTTGACAATCCAAACAAATACCTTTCTCCGAGCGTAGGAAACAACAGTCAAGACTTCTTCAGGCAATATTGATGTTTGAAAACGAAATTGCAATTGTTATTTTGAATTTCAATGGTGAAGTCCATTTGAGGAATTTCCTGCCTTCAGTTTTAGCAAACAGCCAAAATGCTACTATATATGTCATTGACAATGCAAGCACCGATGCCTCTATTGCTCTGTTAAAAGAAAAATTTCCAACAATTCGCATCATTCAAAATGAATCGAATGCCGGTTTTGCAGATGGATATAACAGAGGTTTATCGCAAATAACCGAGCCTCACTCCTATTTTGTGCTGCTCAATTCAGATGTAGAAGTTACGAATGGTTGGTTGAAACCAATGCATGCGCTATTCAAAGATAATCCAACGATTGTCGCTGTTCAACCGAAAATTTTATCTTATACCAATAAATCGAAATTTGAACATGCTGGAGCAGCTGGTGGATTTATTGATAAGTTCTATTTTCCTTTTTGTCGTGGAAGAATTTTCGATGAACTGGAAACGGATAATTCTCAATACGACACAACCATGGAGGTTTCTTGGACTTCAGGTGCTGCAATGATGGTGAAGGCAAAAGAGTTTATTGAAATAGGTGGTTTCGACCCGGACTTCTTTGCTCACATGGAAGAAATTGATTGGTGTCTCAGGGCACAAACTTTAGGGTACACCTTGATGTTTTGTCCAGAAAGTACGGTCTACCATTTAGGTGGAGGAACGATGCCATACTCTTCCCCGTTTAAAACGTATTTAAATTTCAGAAACAACCTTTCTATGATAATTAAAAATCATCAAGGTTGGTTGTTTCCTTTGTTGTTTGTTAGAATGGCTCTTGATGGTTTAGCGGCATTTAAATTTTTATTCGAGGGAAAGTTTTATCTCTTTTGGATAGTATTTAAATCTCATATGTATACTTATAAAAACCTACAAAAAAATCTACAAAAAAGAAGACTAATAAAACAGAATAAAAAGAAGCCACTGTTGTACTACAAAGGCAGCATAGTTTGGGGGTTTTTTATAATGAAAACGAAAAACTATCGCTCGCTAAATAAAAGAAGATTTGAATTATGAAGAAGTTAGTTTTTTACTTTTTTTTCTTTCATTTAACATTGATTTCAGCTCAAGTACCTGAACTTCAACAAGCAAGCGATCAAGTGGAAGAGAAATGGGGAACCATTAAATCAAAAGTTGATAAGAAAAACCCTACAACATGGGTCAACCCATTTATAGGAACCGGTGGTCACGGACATACATTTCCGGGAGCAACCGCTCCTTTTGGTATGATTCAATTGAGCCCAGATACGCGTCACGATGGCTGGGACGGATGCTCAGGTTATCACTATTCGGATTCTATTATTTATGGCTTTTCTCATACCCATTTAAGTGGTACAGGTGTACCTGATTACTGCGACTTATTGGTGTTACCCACAACAAAAAAAGGTCAAAAGCTTCCTGGTTATCTTTCTAAGAAAGGTTTCGGTGCTAAATTTAAACATGCGAACGAAAGTGCAAAACCCGGTATTTATAATGTATTACTCCATGAAGAGAATATTCAAGTAAGGCTTGCCGCTGGAAAGAGAGCTGCCATCCATGAATATTCGTTTCCCGAAAATAACAAACCTAAACTAGTAATTCTTGATCTAGAACACCGCGATAAACTATTAAAAGCAGAAGTTTTTGTTGATTCTAAAAATAAGAATTTAATTGAAGGATCACGAATTTCCTCTTCTTGGGCATCTGAACAGCATTTCTATTTTTCAATGTTGTTGAGTAGCCCTTATCAAAAAATAAAAAAACTGAAGGGTCGGCGCTATGCCGTTTATTTCCCTAAAAACATAAAAAAATTATACCTTTTTGTTGGGATTTCAGCTGTAGATAAAGAAGGTGCTCGTAAAAATCTTGAGTCCGAAAATAATCCAGATGCAAAAGACTATATATCAAAATTCACAAGTCTTCTTACCAAAACAATGCTATCGTGGGATAAAGAGCTTTCTGGAATTTCAATCAATTCCTCAAACAAAGACTTTGTAACAAATTTTTACACCGCACTCTATCACGCTTACACTTCCCCAAACTTATTTTCTGATATTGATGGTCGGTATAGAGGAAGAGACAACAAAATCCATCAAGTTGAAAATGACAATCAATATACCGTTTTTTCTCTCTGGGATACCTACAGAGGAAATCACCCTCTCTTCACCATAACACAACAACAAAAAACCAGTGCATTTATTCGCACTTTTCTAAGGCAATACGAGGAAGGTGGTGATTTGCCTGTATGGGAGTTAGCAGGAAATGAAACAGAATGCATGATTGGCTACCATGCAGTGAGTGTAATTGCCGATGCTTATATGAAGGGAATTGAAGGTTTTGATGCGAACAAAGCACTAATGGCAATGCACCATACATCACAAATAAACGAATTTGGAAAAAATCATTTCCAAGAAAAGGGATTTATAAGTGCTGAGCAAGAACCTGAATCTGTATCCAAAACCTTGGAATATGCCTACGACGAATTCTGTATCAGTGAGATGGCAAAGAAATTAAATAACGACACATTGGCATCAAAACATTTACTTTCAAGTTATTACTTTATTAATTTATTTGATCCAACGACTAAATTCATGCGCGCAAGACGTCAAGCACAATGGTATAGTCCTTTCTCTCCAAATGAAGTGAATTTTAATTACACGGAAGCAAACAGTTGGCAATATTCGTTATATGCGCCTCAACATATTGCCGTATTACGAAATCTTTTGGGAGGTCCGGATTCACTTGAATCGTGGTTAGATCGATTATTCAGTACAACATCTGAATTAAGCGGAAGAGAACAAGCCGATATCACAGGCCTCATTGGACAATATGCGCACGGAAACGAACCTTCCCATCACATGGCCTATTTGTACAACTACACAAACGCACCTTACAAAACTCAATATTACGTAGATAAAATTCTCAAAGAAATGTACCGAAATGCTCCTGATGGTTTATCTGGAAATGAAGATTGTGGTCAAATGAGCGCTTGGTTTGTGTTAAGTTCCTTAGGCATCTACCCTATTGCTCCAGGAAAACCTGTTTATGAAATTGGAAGACCAAAAATTGATGGCGCAACAATACGACTCGAAAATGGAAATAAAATTGAAATTTTCACCCTAAACAACGATGAGAACCACCCTTATATTCAATTCGTAAAATGGAACAATATTGAACTTAAAAATTTACAAATTAATCATTCAGACTTGATGGCTGGAGGTGTATTAGTAATGCAAATGGGTGAATTTCCAAATAAAAATATCAAAGGAAATGTAGATGATGAAAAAGTTCCAAATACACTGGTGCCTGTACCTTTTATAATGACGGAGGAACGTGTTTTTGAAGATGTATTGAAAATAAGTTTAGGACACGTGAAGCTTCATGCGAGCGACGAGTATTTTCTTTTTTATTCGATAGATTCTTCAGAATGGGAGGTGTATGAAAAACCTTTTATCATCACTAAATCCTGTAAAGTATCCTTAAAGCTTCAACGCAGAACAGCAGATAGAAAAATAACACATAGTAAAATTGTAAGTGGCGTTTTCACAAAAAGAGAACCTGGTACAAAACTAAATTTGAAAACAGCCTATGCCAAACAATATGCTGCATCCGGAGACTTTGCGCTTGTTGATGGATCGAGAGGTGGTAATGAATTTCGAACGGGTGATTGGCAAGGATTTTATGGTGAAGATGTTGTTGCTGAAGTTTCATTTGATTCAACAAAGAACCTTAGCCGATTTGGTGTTTCTGCAATTAGAGATCAAAAATCATGGATTTTTTTTCCGAGTAAAATAGAAGTTGAAATTTCAAAAGATGGTACTATTTTCGAAAAATTACCACCAATACAAATTAAACAAGCGGAACCCACCGATAAAAATCCTGAACGAATGGAATTTTTTGTTGATATAGCAGCATCTAACCCTGTAAAGGTAATTCGTTACAAAATTAGCAACCCCGGAGTATGCCCAACCTGGCACCTCGGAAATGGAAACAAAACGTGGTTATTTATTGACGAATTGTTATTTAATTAGTAAACAAAATGACTAACGAAATTGCAAAAAAAACGCTTATCGATTACATTTCTTCGAGGGTAAAAATCAATAAAGACGAAGAACTTCTTATTAAAGAGCGCTTTCATTTGAAGGAAATTAAAAAGAAACAGTATTTCTTAACGGAAGGAACCAAGTGTTTTCATCAAGGATTTATTGTTGCAGGAACTTTTCGTGTGTTTTACACAGATCCAAAGGCAGCTGAGCATGTGCTTTATTTCGGCTTCAAAGATTGGTGGGTTGGTGATATTGCGTCTTTTCATACAGAAGAACCATCAAAAGTGAGTGTGCAAGCCATGGAAGATAGTTGGATTTTAGAATTTTCAAAAGAAGATATTGAATTTCTTTTTTCAAAAGTAACCTCCTTAGAAAGGTTGTTCCGAATTATGGCACAACGAACACTTGCCGTATTGCAAAAAAGATTTTTAATGACCATTTCTGCAAGTGCCGAGGATCGGTATTTAGAGCTTATTTCACGACATCTTGGCATTGAACAACTTGTACCACAACATCAAATTGCTTCTTATCTCGGCATACTTCCTGAATCCTTAAGTAGGATGAAAAAACAATTAGTAGAAAAAGCAGTAAAAAAATAATTTTTCCATTTTTTTTCGGTATTTTCGGCCTCCAAAATCTAAATTATTATGACAAGAATGAAAAGTACTCTAGTTGCCTTCCTTTTATTTGTAGGCTTCTTTGTTCGTGCCGATGAAGGTATGTGGTTTTTAATGTTTATCGAAAGGTTGAACCACAGAGATATGCAAAAAATGGGGCTTCAATTGACTCCAGAAGAAATTTACAGTATCAATAACAGCAGTTTGAAAGATGCAATCGTTCAATTTAATGGTGGATGTACTGCTGAACTTATTTCAAAAGACGGTTTAATTTTAACGAATCACCACTGCGGTTACGATGCGATAGCTGAGTTGTCTACACCTCAAAATGACTACTTAACTAATGGATGGTGGGCAAAAACTAAAGCCGATGAGATGAAACCAAAATCTTTATTTGTAAGGTTTTTTGTTCGAATGGACGATTGTACTAAAAGAATAATGGCAAAACTTAACGATAACATGTCGGAGGCCGAGCGCGAAAAAGTCATTCGTGAAGAAACTGCAGCAATCGAAAAAGAAAATAGCGAAGGAGGAAAATATGTGGTTTCAGTACGTTCTTTTTTTCAAGGAAACGAATACTACTACTTTGTTTATCAAGATTATAAAGATGTGCGTTTAGTCGGAACACCACCGAGCAGCATCGGAAAATTCGGAGGAGATACTGACAATTGGGAATGGCCACGTCATACAGGTGATTTCTCCATGTTCCGAGTTTATGGAGATGCTAATGGACAACCAGCAGAATATTCAAAAAGCAATGTTCCTTTAAAACCTCGTCATCATTTACCTGTGAATTTAAAAGGTGTGAAGGAAGGTGATTTTGCCATGATCTTAGGTTATCCTGGTAGAACCAATCGTTGGTTACCTGCAGGTGGAATTGATCAAAATGTGAAGTATGCCTATCCAGCTTGGGTTGAAGCTTCAAAAACTTCTATGGATGCCATGAAAAAATACATGGATAAAGATGATGCCATTCGTCTAAATTATGCTTCAAAATATGCAGGAATTGCTAATTATTGGAAAAATCGTCAAGGTATGATTGACGCGTTAACAAAATTTCAAACGGCAAAGTCTAAAGCTGCAAATGAGGCAAAATTTAATAAGTGGGCCAACAAAGCTGAAAATAAGGAAAAATATGGAAAAGTGGTTGAGACCATTAATGCCTTCTATGCTGCAACAAATGATAAGTCACGTCACGATAATTATCTACAGATTATGTTTAGAGGTTCAGAATATGCGCGAGTTGCTCGAACTCTAGGTGCTCAATTGGAAGCATATGCTGCAGCTGATGATGCAAAGAGAAAAGAAATGTACGAAGATGTAATGGCTGCTACACAGGAGTTTTTTAGCACAACATCTCTTATTACAGAGCGCGATATTATGGTTGACGGTTTAAACCTCTATGCTTCAAAAGCTGGATATAAACTAGTTCCAACAGTTGAAGACGTATACAAAAAAGGAAATAACAATGTGGCAGCATATGTAGATGCTATTTTTGAGACATCTATTCTGACTTCTGAAAAAAGAGTTAAAGCGTTTTTATCATTTCCTTCTGTTGATCAATTAAAGAATGACCCATTGATGAAATTATCTTCGGATATGATTGCACATTTAAATCAACGCTCTGAAGAATTGACAAAACTTCAAAACGATTTTACAAAATCTTATCGCCTTCTTGTAGATGGAATGCGTAAATCAGGATTAAGCCC
>JACCEA010711809.1_pt1 | contig 16939 bp, 8 predicted proteins | sample 7449851 | NCBI WGS metagenome assembly JACCEA01 (sample SAMN15323453, study PRJNA562643) | freshwater metagenome | isolation source: river surface water | place: USA:Blue River Watershed | collected 2017-08-18 | reverse complement strand
GAAATCGATCGGGAAGTATTTTTTAAAAATCCGTTACAAATCCCCGGCAGAAATCCCCGGCAGTAACCACTGGGAAATGCTGCTGCTGCCTGCTGCTGCGGGTACGGACTATATGCGCCTCTGCTGCGCTACTGCTGGCTGCGCTGCCCTGCCCAAAAGAAAAAAGGAGCGCAGCAGCAGCAGCGCAGCAAGCAGATATGAGGAATAATTAATTAATCCAAAAAATATATACATTCCTATTGGGTATTCCATATTTTGTGATACCAGATGATGATTCTATGCTTGCTATCATATCAAGGCTGAGAAATTCGAATGGAAATGCAATGAGTGGATGCAATGTATATTTTTTGTTGATGAACTGTTTGTTGGTACTGATAAACATCGGAAAGCATGTTACCACCAACGATCTCCTATCAACGATTACTTACAGTGTTTTTGAAAGTCCAGCAACTATCGGTGGTCTTCATTACAATTTAAGTGACTATGATGAATTTGAGTTGAGCAAGGTGATTGAGGAATTTCGATATACGAATCTCCACTTGAATCTGTGGAATCCATTGGAAGGCCTGTTGCATACCGAGCTTTTGTTAGATGCATATACTTCCGACCCCATTGATATTGCTGAACAACTTTGTGATGGAATTATAAGAGGGATTGTTAAATATGATTTCACTGCTCTAGTTCGATGCTTATCTTCTGCCTTGTACACTACAAGGTGGAGAAGAACTCACATCATTTCAAACATATCAATGTTCTATGAGTTGCTGCCATACGAGGAAGAGATTACTTCTTTGTTACAAGCATATGATAAGTTTGTCTATCGAGAAAAACATCATGTGTATCATATAACTGAGCCTAAGCAAACTGAGACTGATAGAAATGAAGAATCGCATGTTGGGAAACAACATACAACAGCATGCATTTTGGGATCACCTACAGCTCACAGTATCCTTCCAGCCTTGGTGACCAAAAATATTCAGCGTATTTTGGTTTTCAGTAGAACTTTTGATGATGACTATCATTCTTTTCAAGAAGGTCGAAGACACTTGAGAGGACTGGATGACGTTGTAGAGTGGAATTATTTCTATGCATCCGAAGTTGCTGTCTTGCTGGAGAAAGAGGTTGATTATGTACCACTGGCCGAGCTATGGTCAGAATATGCACAGTACACGGAGAATACAAATCAGGAAACTCCTATTGGGGATTATTCTTGGCAATATCTGCATTTATGCGACGTAATTCAGTTTCAACCAGAGTTCACTATTCAATTGTTTGAAGAGCGACACGATCAGCGAAATGTTACCGATTTTGCATCTATAGTGGGGCTTGCAAAATATTTGAGTTTCCAACACCATTCTTCATCATATTCTAAATGGCTATCGCAGATCATATCTATCGAATATTCACACTTGTCAACATCATTGAAGGATGTATTTGATTGGCAATTAAGTAGTACTTGGATGCTGAATTTTTATCATAATGGGAAGCAAGTAGGTTATTACAACGATCGCCTGAATGAAAAACGAAAAAATTGGTCGACGATTCGAATTGGACGAATTTTTGATTATAACAGAATTGTGGCTAATTATGAGCAGAACTCTTCTCGCAATAGTTGTCCATCGCACCAACAAAGTCCAAAAAAGAAAAAAGTTACTAAAGATTCAATCGTAATCGTTCTAACTTCAACCCAATATGTCTTTTTGGATAATCTATTTGCGATACAAGAACAATTGAAAGATATTGGTTTCCCACATGTTTATGCTTCCGCTGAATGGTCTCCATTAATGTATGAATTGCTCGAACATAAATCTAAACAACTACCTGCAGTGATATCTGGAGAGGCAGAAGGATTAGTATTGCATATTGCTGTATCCGCTTTAGACATTACTTTATTTGGTAAGTATTCGGTAATATATAATTCCGAGCAATTATGGGCGCAGATTGTCTTTGGATACGGATTTCCGCGGTATCAACAATTGTTTTTTGAACAAAAAACGATGATTTGGACGTTTAGTAATGATACATTGGAATTCTTCATTAGAAATCTTGTAAAACAAAGTTCAACTGTTGATACAGATCATATAGTTGAAAACGATATGAACTACCGTTCAACTGATCGACTGGCTTTAGTTTCGTATTATCATCGAGATATTCGCTCAGTTCTTGAATTGATGAATGTGTCAACAACTGAGCATTCCCCGTATCAAACACATAAATTAATGCACAATATGGTTAATTTGGAAGATTTTTTTACTGACCATGCATCAGCATTGTTGATACATAATAGTACTGAAATAATAGAGCAAATAAAACAAGATGAGCACAATAATCGAAACTATCATAATTATGCATTGTTTATGGGTGGTTGCAGTTATTTCCGTGAGCCAAAGGTAAGGCTATTAGAGAATTGGTTTAATGAAGTTCATTATCTTTATCATAATGTTTCGCGAAATAATACATTCTACAATTTTTGTGGTAGTATAGAACGCGATTATATTCGCGACTTTTATATTTATCGAGCTAGAGTTGTTCTAAATATTCACAATAGTCCACAATCATCTCTAGAGTTACATCGTATCAACTATTTGTTAGCAAATGGTAAATTGATTATATCAGAACAGGGGAATGATAATGATATTTTAGTTCGACAATTATATGAAGGTTGTGTTGTGTTTATAGATTCGTTACGTGAAATGTTTGATAAAGCAATATATTTCCTCATTAATGATACTGCTTGGGAAGAGCAAGTAATGAAGGCAAATGAATGTTATGAAAAAAGAATAAACCCATTTCTGTTAAACCAAGCAGATTCTGCTATGAATAAGACTTTGCAAGCACTGGAGAATTGGATAAATATTAATTAAGTCGATTTTATCAAAAACGCGTTTCTAATCGTCTCCTAAAATAACCGTTGTGCTGGTGAAGTGCATGCGCCATGAGAAAGCAGCAACAGCTTCTTCTATTAACCATTTGTCAATCAAACCCATCAAAAAGAAAAAGATGGAAATGTCATCAAATGCTAATAGCACTTCAAGTGCAAGTAGCAGTGCTTCTGCGAAAACCTTTCGTAAAGTTGCTAATACGATTTTAGTTGCGAAAGACATGATCCATATCCAAATGCAAGATGGTATTAATGATCAAGTACTAACACCAATCAGTAACAATGTCCTACAGCCCTTTGCTGATAATGTCAACGATATTATAGCAAGAACTGACAAGAGTATTGCGATAGCACCAAAATGGTTGACTAATGAACAAGATCCATTCTATACTGCTATGTCATGTACTGGTTTCTTTCATAGACTTGTGTATGGTGCAGCGATGAGATATATGTATGGTATTGGTTTACAATTAAAAATTGTAGATACATTTTTGAATACTTTGTCACTTATTAATGCTCTTATTGTCACTATTCCATTCAGTGTAATGTCGATCTATAGTTATGATTTCTGGGATAGTTTGCAACAGACCATGACCGCGCAGGGTTGTGGTAATCGATTTGATCGAATTTATAACAGTATTCGTGGAAATATTAATGCAGTATTATGTTTCGCTCTTATTCCACTTCTTATTACTGCATTATACTACATCGCACGACCATCAAACTTTGGTGAAATTGCAGAGGATGAGACATTAGTGAAAATAACTAATACAGGACGTCTGTTATACCAAGAGGAAGGAAATGAAGTTGATATTGATAATCAAACCGACCCAGTAATTTTACAACGTATTCAAGTAGCAGTACAAATGGCTTCATTGAAATCCAAGACTGATCCTCAAACACAAGACGTGACAGATGAAGATAGAATTAGAGCAATCATAACATCGATCGTATTAGAAGCAAGGACAGAGCAAAGAAAAGATCGGCAGAACTTTTACTTTTGGTGGCAACGGGCTCGAATTGCTATATTAATAGCTTTTGCGACAACGATTGGCTCAGTTATGTCTTTGTTTAGTATGGCAGGACAAATCATGGCATATTATGCTGTTCGTCCAACTGATGTCTGTGATGGCGCAGGCGTAGAAGCTGGATTCTATTTAGCATTCGCTCTACCATTGTTGTTACTGTCCTTGTATGTTTTACTGTAGAAGATTTTAATCGTTCACAACTATGTTACTATAGTTGCCCTGTCGTATCAACTTTGCATGTACGTATTTGTCCACGAACAGCATAAATGTTCTGTTGTCGCCAGATTTAACGCGCTACGCTATAATTTGTGTAGTGATAATTTTTTAAGCTTATGTTCTCCATCAAAGTTCAATTAAACGATATAAACTTGTATAATGAAAATCTTGACACATCGGTAGGAAAAATTGCAAAGGAATAATACCACGCAATACAAATGACCCACTAGATCTGAAATGAAAACACTCATAATCTGATCGTTGCTCACGTTCCTGCGTGCAACTATTTAATGGCTTACGAAGACAATAATTGATAAAATTAAACACTTGCTAATCGAGCGAACAATGTAGAAATGATGATTATCATCATAAGAAGTATGAGAAGAGAACAATACAAATAGCATATACAAAGTTCATTCAAAGGACACAGACAAAGTACCTAAAGGCATAGTTGGAGAGGTGGGAATGCACGAACTAGCCATATCAATACAAGTACCTCACGGAAGACGGTAGGATTCACCAACAAGGGAAAAAGTGATCGAATAAATTTTGACACAAACACAGTTATTGGAGATATACAGATGGAAAAATGAAACACAAAGAATTAAAACACAGAGAAATAAACAATATACACATATTTGCAAATTGGAACACAGATGTTAGTACACATCATTTCAGTAGTTTACGAGTCCTTACCGAAAATAACGAGAGAAAATTCAAGTTTCAGTTAGCCCGCCTACTTTATTCAACTCCATAGCAGCGTCGACTGTTGATTTGAAAGTTTCTACAGTAAAAGGTTTAGCCATGAATGTATTAATTCCTGCTTCGAATGCATGAATTGTTGTTTCATGATCAGAATTTGCCGACATGCCAATCACAAATTGCTTAGGCAGCTTAGGATAAGTGATGGGAATATCCGGTAAAACTTTGCTAGTAGAATAGTCAACGATTGATGTGGAACTAAGACCACTTGCTTCAAGCCCTCTGATACGTTTAGTAGCTTCTAATCCATCCATTACTGGCATTTGCAAGTCCATCAGGATAACATCAAAGCACAGCTTGCTATTGTACCAGTGATCTTCTACCAGCCTCAATGCTATTGCGCCATTCTCTGCTGTGGTAATTTTATGACCAAGACGTTTCAGCATCAAGGAAGTCATCTTCAAAATGGGTGGAGAATCATCAACCACCAGAATCGAAAGACAACATTGCGATGCGCTTTCGCTTTGGAGTAGAGAACCATGTGCTGACTCCTGAATAGTGGCGTTGGAATTTTCTACCATGGCGATAATGGATGACGTCTTTGCGGGAGTATGACCGTCAACTAGGCAGGATTGAACAGAGGAATGATTAGCAACCCTCACTAACTGCTGTTTTGTTACTTTGTCTGTAACAACTACTTCGGAAAATTCAGTTGACCCTGAAACCTCTAATGTATTCACTGTTGAAGTCGACACTGAGGGTATTTTGTTGTTAATGACTTGCTTAATATCAGTGTGCAATCGACTTGAAAATGAAGTTGGAATATCAATGGATTTCGATTTGTCAGGATTATTGGTACTATCAACGAAATTGCTCATCAATTTTTTCAACGCTACTTCATCGAGACTTCCGTTGAACCTACTTTTTGATGTTATCAAAGCAGCAGTCACACCATCTGGTCTGTAAGGAATGGCAAACCAGAAAAGTGATCCTTGCTGACCATCTCTTCTTTTCTGGACACCATAGAATCCATGCAATGCTTCTAATCTCTTCGCCAAACTGTACAAACCCAATCCAGTGCCACCAGCAAGCCTTTGGGTTTGTTTGAACGGGTTAAACAATGATGCCATTGCATCCTCAGACATGCCAATACCAGTGTCTTCGACTTCAAAACGAAGAAACTGTTGAAGACGCTTATCTCTCAGTATATTTCTTCGATCCATTACTTGGAAAGGTTGCAATACCAAACCGGCACTCTCACCTCGGCTAGAATTACTGCTGGAATTATCCATAGTGCGCACAGAAAGTTTACTGCTGGATGAATCTTTTCCCTCTTCTACGTTGCGTCCTCCAGATAATACTTCATTTCCACTACGTTGATTGATCTTATTGGAGTCGCTTGTAACACTATTACCGTCTTGAGAATAGGTGATTGAATCAGCAATACGTTCTTCCAATGAAATAGTCACAGAAACCTTTCCACCCGTGGAGTACTTCACTGCATTTGATAGTAGACACAAAATATTCTCTTGCAACCATTGTTTGTCCGTAATAATGTGCGAACAAATTCCTAGGGGTAGAGTGGAACAGGCAATTACAATTCTGTTCTGTATATTTTGCATACATGATAAAGGAAGTTCTAAAGCATCTAACAGATCAACAGTCTCGTATCGTGGCACCAACTTCAATCCTTTACTTGCTTTGGTGTAGTCGATGCATCGATTGATGGTCATGAGCATAAATGAGTTTGTATTTCGAATATTTGTGATGCAAGATTGAACCGCATCCATAGTGTCAACTAGCGATATCATCACCATTGATGGCATCAGACCATCAATGTTACCAACATTCACATTTGAGGCGGCACTTTTATGACGCCGATTTGTGTTGGCTGATGTTATAACAGCGGAGGCTGAGGAAGCATTGACAAGGGTTTGTCGAATTTCATTCATAGCATCTTGAATATAGTCTACACCAGTAACAAATGAAGCCAAAGGCTATGAAAACGAATTAGTATCAAATACGGCTGAAAGGACCGAAACTTACTGTTTTCAAATCATGTGCGACATTCCCAATCATACTTCGCAATTCGTTGGATTGATTTTCCTCGGCCATTCGTTCATTTTCTTGTAAAAGTTCGTGGATGCGTCGATATGTCAAGAATGTATGCACATTGACTAGTTGGCAATCGAGCACCAAGCAAATCATTGAAATAAACACAATGATAACAACAACAAGACTGTACATATCCATAATATAAATAACTACTGATAGAAAACCTGCAAAAGACAATACCAATGTTGTCCATATAACTTCAATGCTCAATTGAGGTAATGACATAAATAAGAAGCAAGGAAGAAGGTGCAAAATAATTCCATACAATGATATTAGATAGTTATTAACGTTCTCACAATCAAAAGAGGATGAATTTCCACTGAAGGCAAACAAAGATGGTACCGACGGATATCCAGCATCAGTACTGCTTGTTGCCACGACACCACTATCCCCAGTCGAGGGACAATCCACCTTTAATGCTCTGCGAAACAATGCCAAGAGTAATAAACATTGCAAGCTTCCGAGAAAAACGCAATAAAGGTAGGGTGATATGAATCTTCCGAACAATTTCATGTGAGAAGATTGGTTATACGCAATGACTTCTTCGGCACTGCGAAAAGAGTCATGAGGTTCTACGAGTGGACCTTTCGTCATGCAATCAAGAGAACTAGTTGCTCTATTCACAACTTGAGGAGCTGATTTAATATTCACTGTTGCTCTGGAGCGAAAAGTTGATCGCTCGAACCAACTAGAAAACAGAGAGTTGTCGATCTTCCCATGATCACCATCACTGAATTGGGATGCTTCAATGGTGCGAATTTTGCAGCAAAACCACTCCCTCAAGTTGTTCCAAGATTTAATCAATATTAACCAACCTGTACCCACAAGAATAATACACAAGATGACGTGGACAACTGAGATGCTCACTCGTACATTGAAGCTAGAAGTGGAACTTGAATGCCTTGTTGAGAAATCAGAAAATAACTGATAGATCAATAATGGAAATACGACGATTGATATAGTTACTATTATGCTTAGGAAGAAGAATGATGAAGATGAAGAAGCGGAAGCATGCGACACTGGGTTCTTTATCGATGAAGATGACACAAACCGATCTTCAAGAAAATGGTGGAAATCTTGTCTGAGATCTTGATCAGAAAACTGATAGAACCGATTCAACAACATTTGGACGCGCTCTTGCGGCGCAGCATCACGATTAATTCTGTTTCGATTGTGCTCCGTGAAGGTTGCTTTTGTGTCACCAAAAGATGGTTCGGGGAGAATTCTATTTGTGCTAATTGCAGATCCAACAAACAAAGTAGTATTTGACTTTTCCCTGAAAGGGGACAGTGGTATTGGAGGTGATGAGGCTGAACTGTGTGCCATGATGATGAGTTAATAATTACGAGTATAACTTCATGCTCCATCACTATCGTTACAATATTATATATTACTATACAATAATCTTACACTAATAAAGATAAAAATGCGGTGGTGCGCTGACGTATGAGTACATATTTTTATTTGACTATTTACATCATAATGGATCGATAATAGACATTGCCGTATTGGATATGCGAACGGTTTTACGGGGATGGTGTGCTGCTGTATGCAATATGTGCGTTGAGAGGGAATTACCCTCTCTCTTTCGCCTTTTATAGCAGAACTATTTCCGTGATATCAATATTGCATCAACAATGTCATCCAATTCCAGCAGCATTTCCAGCACCAGCTCAACTTGCTCGTCAACTTCCCCCATCACCTCCACGAGAGAATCTGATAAGTATGATGATGTTGAACTTTCTGAAGATTCGTTGTTGTGTGATTCTACCACAGAATTTCTTGTGATGATGAAAACACATCTGAATGAATATGAATTATCCCTACTTCGTGATTTCATTTACAATAAAATCCCCTCTATTGATGAAAATGTTCTTTCCTCTGCTTCCTATATCAAGGGACTCAAAAAGAATATCCCACAAGATTATCAAAGACAGCTTACAATTACTAAGCGTGCTCATGTCGTCAAAACCGCCTTCACTGCTGCTGTGCTGCGGCATATTATCAAGACTCGTGGTTTTACCCTTCCATCATCCAATGAGCTAAAACGCTATGATTTCTATGAAAAAGGGGATCTTGTGATCACAAATCGCCAGGAAGTTCTCTTTTTACTGGGTTTCATCCGAACCCTCAAGACTATGCTTTCTTTGAACCTCGACGGCCGGAGTAACAAAATCCTTTTCTTGAACGTTTGCTCTGTTTTGGAGGGTTCTGGTAAGATTTATGCCACTGGTGGAGCTCCTTCAAAGGCTGCTAAAAGAAGAGAGATTATTCTGGAAGACTTGACGGTCAACTTTGCTGCCGTGGACGGTGTTCATCCTCTGATTGACGATTCCAATCATTCTTCACTCGGAAAGCGGTCTCTCGTGGGGGCGAATGACGATGTGCATCCAGCCTCCTCAACAACCCGTCATATTTGCACCACCTCCGTTGCTCCAAAAAAGCGTGGAAGACCACGAAGAGCCCCTCTTCAGTTGCCAATTGCTGATGAATCTGTTTCCATTGCCACGTTGCAAGACATCGGATCAAAATTGCATTGCGAATTCATGGATGCCAATAACTCCTCATATTCTTCTTCGTCTTCCTCAGTTTCTGAATGCGGAAATATAACTCCAAGTTCCGATACTACTGGAGAATCCACAATCTTTGCCGAAGACTTATCACCTTCCAAGCCGATCCCTGCTGATGATGTAGATCTCATGTTGGCTTGTTTGTCTGATGATTGTTTATTCTCGTTCCCTACGCACTCTGTGTCTGAGGCCACACAGTTGAACTTTGCTACTTTCCAGCCCAATGCTCGATGCAACCCTGCATTAGATAGGCGACCTTTTGTTGCAGAAGACGCTCATTTTTACTTCGACCCATCGTTCGAGTTCATGTTCAATTGGTAATGTGTTTGCTGCAATCGCATCGCCATTCTTTTAATTATCCATTCTATTGTCAACTGCTTGTTTCTTTCTTCTATTATGCTCCCTTTATTACTCTATACATCCCTTGTGATCGCTCATCCTTCTTCTCACTTACTGTCTTATTATGGTTTTGCTATGTGATTAAGTATTGCACTGTTGATTCCTTTCAATTACTTTTGGTGGTTATACCCTCATTAGTGTTATCCTTACCATGATATGGTGTATCACCTTGCAGAGAACATTTCTATCTGGAGTGTGATGTCTTAGTTTCTATTTATAATTGTTCTAGGTTTTGGACTTGCAGTATGTCTTCTGTTGTCTTTTCCACGAATTATCCCTCTTCATTTAACTTTGTAGTTGCATTCTTTGATTGTTGTGCCTTTTGGTGTGAGATTGTTGTGTTTCTAATTGACTATTGTGCTCCTCACCCTTTGTTGATATCAACCACATGGTTATGCTGTGTATTTTACTCTAAAAGTTCTTGTTATGTTGCATAGTATCAGCTTTTTATTGTTTTGTATTTGGTGAGTAATAACTGCTCATTCTTCTATTCCATTATACTGTACCCTCTCTTGTCATGCTCATATGGTTCTGCATTTCAGGCAATAATATAACCATATTGTGTTGAATGTGAAGGAGAGACAGAGCAAATGGTGAATATCTGTAATCCTTTAAAGTTAGTGCTTTGTTAATATAGTATGGAGACCATAGTATAACTGAATACACATTGTTATTGTGTGATGTTATGATTGTGTACGCTCATTCCTCTTTCATATGCTCCTGTTTTCTTCATTTAAGACTTTATTTTCTTTGATGAGTCACATTTGAATACGTTCAACCTGTCGTTAATGCTTATTATATGATTGTATATTGTGTGTCGATGCTTCTCTCGACTCACTTTGTGAAGTACAAATTATCCTTTGTCATTGTCTCAATAATATTGTCGCAACTATGTGTTGTGTGGATTGATTACTGTCATTATGTGTGTGATATGCCAGGTATCCTGCTCGTGTGCATGATACTGTCATTGGCTCACCTACCTTCTCCCTTTAGAAGAAAGTTCCCTGCAAGGGAGTCTAGCCTCTTTCATGCTAGCATCTCTCTCTATCAGTATTCTTTGTATAATCTGTTTGGCTCAATACAGTAAATGTGGCTATTGTTGTGTGATGTCATTCACCTTTGTGTTAGGGTTGCAATTACACCACAGAGTGAGTTAAATCCATCAAGCTTCTCAAACTCTGTACTTAGGACATTCCATTCATGTACAGTATGTAGGTGGTTGGTCGTCTCTCTCTCTCATTCTGTACTACTAACCTTTGATTTCTTTTGTGTGACTGTGTGAACTCATATTAACATGCTCCTTTCTTGTGGATCATATCAACATCGTGATTCACTCCATTTACTTGCCCTTTCACTCCCAATGCAATAGGATGGCGGATGGCACTCTATCCGAATCCTCTTCCTCTCTGTTTCTATCCATACACAAGTAAGTCATTCATTCATGGATATATCGAGTGATGACAATTGTCAATAGTAACTTTTCATTCTCACAATAAGTATATCTAGATGATGGTTATATCTAGATAGATGGTTATATCCATTCATCATTATCCTACCCTATACCTTCTCTTTCTTTGTATCCTTCAATTCACTCCGCAGTAATATAATATATCACTTACATTTCATTACTTACATGCTTTTTATTTGTATACATCCATACATATTCTCTCTCCCTTTTTCATTACTGGGTCGATCCTGTGTATTGACCTGGACCGAATTGTCCGCTCTTTTCTCTTGTCAAGATTATATTGCATATTGTTATTGTGCTTGTATAGTCTATGCTGTATGTAACTCTTAACCATATTGGCAAGCACACTGTACAAAACAAGTGAATCCGTGGTCTATGTAGTATGGTGGTACGCAATAAGAATAGCTCCTGTTGTGTGTGGCATTCCTTGCACTAGTCAATGCGTTCAAGTTGGTTGTTATGTGGCGAAATGTTGTTCTTGGCATAAGCATTCCATTTTGTGCAGAGCTTAGGTTTTGGTTTTCGTTCAAAATAATTCTAGCTTACGACTTGTAAGTTGCGGCTTAAGTCGGACGAAATTGTTGCTATGTAGTGCAGAATTGTTTTCTTTCTTTCTGGTGGAAGCTGTGGTTATATATAGATAGAATCATTGTGATACTATAATTATAAATATATATTAAGAGTATAATAAACACCGTCACATATTGATTGACTATAAATAATTGTTATTGCTTCAAATTCTGAAATGCTTTCCATTCGCAGTCTCGCACAACTCCCAGCAATTAACTGAAAAAGAAAAAGAAAAGAACTCACATGATACTAGAGACGCTTTTCCGTAACATCAAGTAATGTATTTAAAATGATTGCAAAACCCCATGATGAAATTTTCTTCAAACCATCATCAGAAAGCTTGCTTTTTGAACAGCACGGACACGCAGTGTTGCAATTCTTAATCCTACTCGAAACTGCAACTTTGCCTAGTCCCTTTGTTGCTGTATTAAAAGGAGAAAAAAGCCTATGTACAATACTCATTACTAACACACAACAACCAACAGTGGACAAAATTTTCAAGGTTGATAGAACAAATCACAGTGACCACAAGCAACCCCCACCCACAAAAAAAAAAAAAGAAGACAAAATAACAGAGCCTCTCATGCAAACTCGTCAATGCTGGGAACATTTCCAATTAAATTGGAACCACGGCAATCAAGCGTGGCATACAGTAACCAAACACTGGATGATGCTTATTGTAAAGCGATATCGGAAACTCAAATTTTGATAAGAAATAAAGAGACAGAAATACAGAATGAGAGAAGATATGTGATATGTTCATTAACCATCAGCTTCCAATTGAAATAACAATCGGTTTGCAATTTCTCTTAATATTCTTGGAGGAATTGGGTCAATATTCGCATTCATGTTATCCTACAACCAACAAAGAGAAGAGGCAAGAAGACTAACAGTCTGGGGAGAGAAACAGATATCAAAGACAGATAGCATATCTACTTACAAGATGGGAATAACCATGTACATCTTATGTGGCCTCTGAATGAGGACGAAGACTGAGTAACGAAAATATATTGTGATGATAATGATGATACAAGCAAGTGCTTAGTTTAGGTCACATATGGACTGCGAACCATTTATATGATTATCTACAATAATTAGCGGGAACCACCACCATTGTTACCATCGCCCTGTTGACTTCGTTGGTATAGTTGTTGATATTGCTCATATGTAGTTGGATAATTGATAGTATTCATTGATGTCATTGGGTATGCCATCCTTGGCATACCTTGAAAAGATGTTGCCATGACATTAGTTGGATCAACACCAGAGAGTATTGGTGTTCCAGTCGAAGTTGTCGACATCGGTAGTGATTGCAAAAGTAACATTTGTTGTTGTAGTCTCACTTGAGTCTGCAAAGTGTAAATCTGTTGCAGTTGTTGCATTTGTTGCAATTGCATGATTTGTCGTTGCAATTGTTCCACTTGAGCAGTAAGCTGCTGCTGTGTTGGATAAGAAGGCTGTTGAGGCTGCACGGAAGATGGTTGTGGCGACATGAAAGGTATAGACGAGGAATTTGTACTGGTAAGTACAGATGGAGATAATAATGACACAGATGGATGCTGCACAAACGAGCTGTTAGTGATACTGCCGAAAGAACCTTGACCTTGTTGCATATGGTAAATCGACTGTAGACTTGGCACAGTGACGGAAGACTGAACCGTCGCTTGCTGATGACGATTAATAACTGAATTATCAAGTGGCGAGAGCTCTGTGGGGACCATGGAGGTAACCAATGGTTTTACTGTAGTTGGAGAATTAACAGCAGCTGCTGCAGGGGCACTCTTGGTCGGCAAGTCACTGGACTTGATTAAAACACTTGCGGGAGGAGTTAAATCTGATGAAACCAAGGCAGAACTGTTCGGTGGCACAGATGCAACTTTGTGTGCCATATCAATAGGGGTTATATTGCTAATCACAACGGGGGGATCCGAAGCTAATTGCTGTTTCTGATTTGTGATTTGATCTACTGCAGCACATAGATCCTGGAGTGACGGCTGGGGAAGCGATGAATTGTTCTGGATAGTAACCGGCGGTACAACAGAACCCGCGAAAGGGGCATCAGCAGATTTAGTACCTGGTGAATCCTCTGATAGATTCGACAACTTTTGCCTTTTGGCAACACTATCGACAATCGCGGAGGAATCATCTCCTGAATTTGATGATATCACAGCACTGAAACCAGGACCGCGCAAACCTTTCATTGTGGTCACCATTCGCTGTTTCTGCCTTATCTTTTCTTCCTGTCGTTGTTTTCTCAAGAACCCATTATACCGAACTTTCACCACATTTTCGGTGCGTCCAGGCATTTGTCTTGCAATTTTAGACCATTTTCTACCAAGCATCTGGACCAAATAGACGAGTTTCTCATCTTCATCTTGGGTCCACTCAGTACTTCGCTTTAAGGACGGGTCCAAGAAATTAAACCATCTCTCCCTGACTTGTTTAGAAGTGCGTCCTGGAATACAAGAAACGATATATCTCCAATCAGCAGTCTCGGCGTCTTTATATGAACAAACCATATCGCTCAATTTTTTGTCTTCCTCAACAGACCAACGACCTTTAACTAATCCTGGTGTCAAACAGCGGATCCACCTTTGTAAACATTGGGCTGTAAGGATCAAAACTGTATTCAGATAATATTTTGATAGTAAAAAATTTGGACAAACCTGGATTCCTAGTCCCGACAAATCTTGCGACATCTTTCCAACGATGATCCCCGTACCGATTCACAGCATCAACCAAGAGAGAATCTTCAGTTGGAGTCCACTTCTTTGCAGTCGCGGGAGATGCCTTCGCAGTAGCCATAGAAGAAGGTCTGTTTGACGATCCGAGAGCAGATTCTTCGTTGAAATCGTCATCTTTGCTATCGTCATTGTCATCGTCTTCTTCCTCTTCATCGTCACCTTCCACATCTTCCATTGGGTCCGCATTTGGATAGTTTGTAGAGGCTACGACCGTCCCTGTGCTTGATGTAAAGCAAGTTGGAAGGTTCAATCCTCCCGGTCTTATACTCTCCTCCATCTTGAACTTTAAATCTGGAAACTATGATTTGCGTCCGTTGATGGCAGAAAAAATTAAAATCAATTTCGTTCAAGCTATCAACGCCGCTCGTTGAAAAAAGATATTTTCCTTATTAGTTCAAGAAATACATACACAAGAATCGCCCATTAAAATATTTTTGATTGATTAATAATTAATCATTTTTTAGCCCACGGTCCAACACAACGCTGATCCCAGATCCAGCCCAAATTTTGCTGGATATTATAAAAATAGTGGTATACATGTAGAAACATATTTTATTACCGCTATTGTACAAAACATACCTCAAATTATTAAATAAATAAATAAATAAAATAAAAGATGACTCAATGTGCGAATCCTACTTGCAAGAAGATTGCAACAAATAAATGTAGTTCATGCAAACTTGTTAAATATTGCTCAAGAGAATGTCAAACTCGTCATTGGCCTGTACACAAACAATCCATTTTACACAAAAAGATCACATTACCACCAGTAGATAGTGAATATGCTAACTCTTTTCCACACGATAAAAATGCGATTGAGACAATTGGTGGTGGATTGAAAGCCTTTCAAGAGTTATTACAAGAGAATATTGAACATGTCTCTCTCACAAAGGAGGTTTATGCTTCTGATTTTGGTTTAATCAAACAACGTTGGTTAGAATTTCCTCCTTCTAATGCATTAATGCAGTTCTTATCGCGAGCTAAGTTTGGTGATGTCTACACCGCAGGACCTTATCACCCTTACACTGACAGTTTTTTTAGAGGTGAACAACAGTTTCGTAATACACCACCAATATTACCCAAGGTTATCACTTCTACCGAGAATCCTGCCATATTAAATGGTCGTAATGTGATTGAGATCGGATTTGTGGACTTTGGTATGTCTATTGAGATTATCGACTGTATCAGTACTGAAGGACCACCAGTAGTGATCCATGCCTTTGATGAAAGTGCCTTATGTATTGCCAAGTCCTTAGTCATGATTGAAATGATGAAAATCCCATCCACTGAAAAGCAAAGTGTTGTGGAAGTATGGGTTTGTACTCTTTGGTCTCTGAAGACATTGAAAGCATTCAAAACTGCTTTACATCGCTTGTTACATGGAATAGAGAATGAAAGTGCACGTAATGATATGATTCCTCGTGTCAAGGCTATCTTACAGTTTTGGTATCGTGCTGCAACGTCCAAAACGCAAATTAGCAAATACGAAGCGATTGTCTTTTGGCGTGAACATCGTATCAAATATTGGGGAACATTCTACATGCATGCAGTGAATCTTAGTGATCCAGGAGATCGTGTTGATGCATTACGATATGAAATGATTGGTTCTATCTATGAAGATCCTTCTATTGAAGTGGTTGGAAGTATCACTATGTGTCTAGAAGAGCCCTCGTTATCGATCAAGCAACCATGTGAATCTTGTTTAGAGATTGCACCAACTTCTATTCATATGGGTTCACGTTGTAGTGATATTCCGTTTATGATCAGATATCATCGGTACTTTGAAACAAGAATTGAGACTTATATGAAGCACATTCGATCAGGTTCATTAATCTTCAAACCATCTGTTGCTTCAATTGGTGTTAGAAATGAAAGCGTTCTTGTTGGAATGGAAGCGCTAGATCCATGTATGGTTGGATGGAGTAATGTGATTGATTACATTAAACCCAGTGATTTCCATATTATGGCAAGACGGATTAGCAGTAAGACAAGTCCCACTGTTCATTATGCTCATTCTTGTAATTGGATCAATGCTGTCTACGGTACCGATGTTATCGAGATTCAAGAAGATAAGAAAGCAGCAGTCTATGAAGCAGGATATGAAATCTATCGCCAATCACGAACGCATAGATTGCACGGGTTTTGTTCTACCCCATTTGCACATGGTCGTAATATTTGCCAACCTGTCTTATTGCTTAAATGCATCAATCCATTTCTTCGCTTTTTCTTTGGGAATCAGTCGGATG
>JACCEA010450374.1_pt1 | contig 16942 bp, 6 predicted proteins | sample 7449851 | NCBI WGS metagenome assembly JACCEA01 (sample SAMN15323453, study PRJNA562643) | freshwater metagenome | isolation source: river surface water | place: USA:Blue River Watershed | collected 2017-08-18 | reverse complement strand
GCTGCTATTAATTACATTCGCAAACAATCCAGAATATCACTTGGTTGCGTCACTTACGAAATTGGTTTACATGGGATTAACTGCTTTCTGCCAACTGATCCAATCAGAGTCACTCTACCGGTTGTACAGAATCAGATGTCTCAGTGGCCAAGTGCTCTGTCTGATCGATTAAAAAATATCTCGGAAGGAAATATTTCCATTCCAAAGTCAGTTGACATGACTCTGATGGAAGACAATCCAGAAGATATGACAGAACTATTTCAAAATAATGTGCGTAATGTAAATATTGTGAACGATTTTCTTCCAACGGGCCTCCCTTCAACACCAACTGGCTCGAGCAATATTGGTGTTGTTGGTGCAAATAATAATTCTTCTCCTTCCATCACTTTCCAATTTGAAAATTCTGTTGAATGTATGGTGACTTGCAACCAACGAGTCGAGTTGTGCAATATCTGTTTTTTACAGGAATTTTCTTGTCTAGTAGGTAAAGACAACTTATTCAAGCGATCTCTATTGCTAATTCGTAGTTGGTGGGAATATGAATCAAGCTCCTACGTCGGAATTCCTATGAAGAACATTCTGACCGAACAATGTTTGTCCTTCATGTTGGTGTGTATTTTCAACAATTATCATCATCGCATACAAAACCCATTTGAAGCATTCGTTCTGTTTTTGCGTGAATTTTCGGTGTATGAAGGTCGAAGCCACGCAATAAGTGTTCAAGGTATAGTTCCTTTCCATTCAGACACCAGTAACCAGCCTTGTCTCGTAAAGCCTCAACCTCATCAATTAATAACCCATGAAATGTTAGAACGCTATTGGTATGTATTTAATGTGAGTGAAAATCCCGAGTCATCGTCCTTAAGTGCATTTCCTACTAATGCCGCAACTGCTGCTGCTGCGACATCTTCTTTCCTTAGCTCTACTAGTGGAAGAACCATTGTTGCTGCAGGTTCGGTTCCTGCATCAAATTTGAATCAGATTAAGATGCGTCAAATTCAGCTTATGAATGGCATGAATAAGGCCATTCTCAATTTCGAACGATACGGGTTCAACATTATTCACCCGTTCCTGAACAAAAATCTAATTACCGATAAGGTGGTTGCGACAAGAAAAATACCGGGCATTTCAAAGGTTTTTCAAATGACTTATGCTAATGTTAATGCAGTATTGGATCAAGTAAAAATTCAGTTTTATGCTGCTAATAGTACTATGTTAATTGCAGAATCTTTCAGAAGATTGTTTCCTTCTGTCTACTCTAGATTCTCAAATCAATTCCGTCCAGATGCAATAAACAATACGATTTATTTGCCACAGTCCGGAAAAGATTTTACCAATGAAATGCATTATCGAGATGTCATGAATGTTTCAATCGATAAATTGTGGGAAAATGTATCGTATTGCAACTTTATTGTGGAGAACATGATTTCCGAGTCAGCCATCCTCACATTTTGTTCCGATACTTTGACTGTGAAAGGTCCATTACCGGCCGGTGAGCTAGGTAAGTTATTGAGTGAGGCATCTTCCATACCCAATCTGTCACATAAATTGCGCGAGAAATTCGGGGGTTTGAAAAAGTTCTTAGAACGATATGCAGACAAATTCATTTTCTCGAATGATCATCCCTTTAATCCTCATGTGCTGTTACGAAGCACAATATCAGCTGAGAATTTAGAATTGATTGATCGTGGTATCTTCCCAATTCACTTGATCTCAAAGAGTGCTAGGGCGGCAGCTGCCGCTAAGAAGCAGCAACAATCACAGCCAATTATGAATAAGTCTCATACCGGTGTCGTTGCCACGTCTAATGCAGTGAACGCTGCAGGTTCACCACCCCAGCAGAGTAGTAGTGCGGTATTGAATTCTTCGCCCGCTCAATCTGTCTCCCAATGCCCACCATCATTGTTGCCATCTGGTGGTGTGTCACTACCTGCCACAAATAATAATCCAAATGATTTGAATCATTCACCTGTCAGTTCATATTATCACAAAAATGTTCCTACACCTACATCGACTGTTGCCAAATCACAGTATGGTGGTGTTAATAATGGGACGAATAATTCAGGTGGCCAATACTATCAATCTCAAAGGTCACCACCTGTAAATTATACCACACCATCCGATCCGTTTGCTCCGACTGGTCTATTTGGGAACAATAATAATGGTGGTAATAATGGCAATAGTAAAGGTGGGCGGGGTTTCTTCCACATTTCGTCCTCTTTATCAGCGGCGGCACAACATACTGGGCGACTATTTAGATCGGAATACTTTCATAGTAACAATTCTTCTAAGTCTTCCTTCCCATCTGGAAATTCTTCTGGTGGAGCAACACGTTACCAGTCACAACCTCCTTCCCAACAACAAGGTCCATCAACGGATGGTATAGTGGGTATTAAGCCAGATGGTTCCCGTCATTATAATGCTTTCAGTAATAACGCAACGCCGACAACAAATCCAGCTAATTCTAATGACTTACTGGGTGGATTTGGCGGATCTTTTTCAGTCCAAAATGATACTACTGTGTCTTCTACGGATGAATTTGGCTTCAACAAACTCGGTGCCTTGGCTGGAGGTCAAACAGCCACAAATCCAAGTTCCAATAATGCAATGTTTCTGGGGCTTTCGCGAAATAACTCCGGTCCAACCACAAATGCTAGTGGCGGAATAGTTGGGAATTCACAGGATTACTTCGTCGAGAGTGGCAAAAATTTGTATCACCAAAATTCACTTAAGATACCAGATGATAACAATATGTTCTTGCCGTCACCCACTGCAGAAGATCGCTCACATTATCGCCTGAATAGTGCAATTCCACCAGCAGCTGATTTCAATCAGCAAACCTTCGATGCAAATCATCAGAGCAACCCTCAATCCTTCAACAATTTCCGTTTTACATATTAGCAAACAGCAGTGCGCGATGTATTCTATCTGATAAATAGGTATGGTAATTTAAAAGAACTATTGTTGGGTTGGATTTTATTTTCCTTCGTTCTGTTTCGTCTTTTCTGCTGCTTACTGTGATAGGTATTTGGACGATATGAACTTGTTTGCGGCATTGTTGTGGGTGTTCTCTCCTTCCCACGAACCTATATATTGTTTTGATAAAGATGTTTTGATATAAACTTGTTGCCGCCTACAAAATAGGCACTTCTGAGTTGTGCCTTTTTGGTTTGATGTTTCTGTAGTCGTTATGTTTGGCCTAGGTGGAAGATGTCGAACTCCAAACTCCCCAAAAACAAGTGAACCACCACAACTAAAAGTTGTGGTTGATACTCCTTCTGTGCCCATATATATCTCCATTTATTGATGGATACTAATGTTACATATCTTTTCCCCTATAAAATATTAAATGATGCTAGTATATCCCGCAACTATTTTGTTATCTTATTATGCGTGAACGTTTCTTGGAAAATCGACGAGATCGTTATTAATAGTACGTATCTTTGCCCCACTATCCAATGTGTGTGGAAGAATGTGTAAATCGTTGCATCAATTATGAACGGAAAACATATTGAAAACTTAATAAAAATTTTTACTTCTTTTAACTCTTTCAAAAGCACGATGTATGTATTTTCGATACGTGTTGTAGAATTACCTTGATTATAGCTATTTCCGTGTTTGGCAACAAATCAACTTAGAATGAAAATGGCTCTCCATTTTTATCAAGTATCATGCATGTAGAGTAGTCGTGGTGCAATCTATCGTATCCCGAATTTGCTCTGCTATTCAGCTTTTTCTCTCGTCAATAGTTGTATTATTGTTGTATATTTAAAATTTTTTCTTTGCTGTTCCTGTGTGGTGGTGACTGCAAACTACAAAAGCAGTGTCGTCAACTTAGAATTCGAAGTATCTTGTACTTCCCGTATAACTATATTATTTTGAAGCCGCTCAAAGGCTGGAAAGGCGCGCAATTTACGCCATCATCTTTCTGTAAAACAATGGACGTGTAAAGGAGATTTGATAGCTTTTTCTTCTTTTTGTTATCTTCCTGGTGTCTGTGGTATTCTTATTTATTCTTGCTTTCTTTGTTTTCATCTCGTCGTTTGTTAATCGGTTGTTCTTTATCTGCCGCAATACTACTTTTAGCTTTTTTATTTTGTATATATCTAGCCTCACAATATATCATCACTGTGGGGTCGTGTGTGGTAATAAGAACCTTTTCCGCAACAACGCTACTTCACTCACCAAACAGTTGGAACTTTGCTACACTAATAAAAGAACAATTCAAAAAGCAAGATACTTCATTATTGTTAGGTATTGAAAAGCAGTGGTTTGGATTGGCTATGATTGATTACAAGTATAATATTCAATTATATTTTCATTTTGAATAAATATTCTCAGAGTTTGAAAGAGTTACCGTGTTCCTACATCTGGAAAATGTAATGTGTAGGGTGCTCTATCATTAACTATTTTTGCGGCATTTGGTGACTGTGATCGCGCATTCACTTCAATTTCGTCCCGCAGGCTCCAATTAAATGAAATAATTTATTCTTTAAGGCTCTATAATCCCTTCATGTTTGAACTATCGTCGCGAATGTTACTATTTTGCCGGTGCCAGTTCTCTACTACTTTATTAATCATGACTGTCCTGCGCGTTGTAGCGATTATCAATATGCTACTACTATTCTTCATTATTGTTTGGTATTGAAAAGCAATAATGGTTTGATTTTGTATGATCTTGAGAGTGTTGTGTCGTCCAACTTTGACCAAGAAGTACATGATCTTTAATGGTCATCATGGATGGAAGGATCCTCGTTCGTGCATATGCAATGGTGAACAGAACATACCAAATAAGGATCCTCTACCACAGTGTACGCATTATTACTTTCGCATTGTCACTTTTATGTTCTAAGCTATTTATTGCCCCCACTTCATAAATCCACTTTTTTCAGACTTGCTTGCACATATTATTTATTGGTGGAAGCTGAGTCCATTCAATCAGCAATTTATGGTCCGAAAAGATTTTTGTTTCTGGGCCTTTGAAATATTTCGTGATGCTTTTGAAGTCGTTAATGTAGCATGTTCTTCGGTCTTTGTTGCGGAAAGAGAGATATCACACATCCAGACTCATGATTGCCCTGTGCCCAACAACGTAACCAAAACATTTATGAAGTGACCAGATGCATTTGGGATGCCATTCTCCAGTTGATGTCATTTTAATTTCAGTACAATTGAGATGTATGGGAATGGTACGTCCAGTAGAAAAAGCAAGATGAGGGACAAGGAAAAGAATTAATTTAATATATTAATTTAATACATATTAAATGAAATTCTCTTCGTTGTCCCTCATCTTGCTTTTTCTACTGGATTTAGTTTACTACTGGCGGAGCAAATATCCTTTTTGTTCAATCACCCTTTTGCGTTCAAGGTTGTTACCTCTCTGTTGATAAAAATTGTATCTTTTTTTTTTATGTAAAACCCCCCATTCGATTGTTGGTTTCATAGAGCTAGACAGGACTGTGAATGTATGGTTAGGTTCACAACTAATGTAACGTGATTTGATGTAATATCTGCAAGCCTACTGATCTCAGTACAATTAAGCAAAATCGGTTTTGCTGATTGATCGTTGTGTTGTGCATAAAATGTACGTACTTTATTATCTTCAATGATATTAAGCAAGACTTGTAGCGATAAAATTATTTTTGTAATAAGCGCTTGTATCCTAAATTCGACCACTTTGTTATCATTACGGTTCAGTAATTTTTAAAAAGTTCATTATTTCTGTTTCTACGCAATATAATTCAGCGAGATATACTATTTGGTAATAGGTTACGTACTATATTATATCTATATATATGTTATAAATAATATAGTAAACCAACACTCATCAATGATCAACAAGTTGCCAAGTTATTGTTCGTCATCAACTGTATCCCATATCATGATTGAGTGAAAGAGCAAGCGAATTGAAACGTAGCATCATAAATCAAAAAGAAATCTATGTTTAAGCATATTTTACACGATGAACATTCGCTGCAAAAAGCAACTTGCTGTCAGAGTACCTAGATAACGTAACTGTAATCCTATTTTGTGGAAGTAGTTACTTTATCAAGAGTAAATATTGAGTAAAAAGATCTCATCTCATCATGATAAGCAGTAATTTGGATTGCGTACTTCCTCACACTCGCCTCGATTCTTCCAACCATTTTTATATATGCCAAGATTTTCCTTTGTTTTTCGTTCCTCCAATAAACTCCAATTCGGTACTCTTCTGTCATAACCAATAAGTTTGGTTTGAAGGAATAAGACTTACAATAAAGAGCATGATTGATGATGAAATGGGCAGGCCGGATCAATAAGCGAACAGCAGCGACCCGAGCCCAGCAGAGCCGAGAAGCAGCAGCACCCCACACAGCAGAGAGGTACTTGGTAGTAGAGCAGCAGCAGCAGCACAAGAGAGGAGCAAGTATGCGGGAGCACCGCCAGCAGCAGCAGCGCAGCACAGGAGGCGCACAGCAGAGCAGGGCCAGGCGCCAGCAGCAGCATTCGAGACGATTTGAAAAATATTCAATATATTCTGGGTTCGTGTGGAGTGACCATTCTCGGAAAGCATTACCACAGCGGATACATAGGGCAGAATGATTGCGAGCTCATCCAAGAGCTTGTCGAAACAGTCTCGTGAACCCGACCCGGTGGAACAACCAGCCAGTAAATTGATCGAGAAGGTTATGACCAACAAGGAAATCAACCTCTCTTCATTAACAATAAAGCGAATTGGATAGCATCAAGTTATCGGCCAACTAAGCCTTCCTGGTGAAGAGTATTAGTATGAACCACACCCATCAACACATTTAATTTACCAAAGCAGCGTTTCGAAATACCACGTCACAAGCGATAGTCTCCAGGGATAGTGGGAATACTACTAGAACAGCTCCGGAGGATCGACTATATTACCGCTCTCGTCCTGTATAACATGTGTATTTATGTACAAACAAAACTTTCTGTTGTTGCTATTATTTTAGTGGCGGTCAAGATCGTTTTTTCTTATTGGCTGCGTTTACAACATCGGATTATAAGATTAATATGATGCGTACTGTGAACGAAGAGTTCATCGTTGGTATCAAGATATTCCTCCAAATGCAGATCCTGGTGGTTTGGAGACTACTCCACTTATTATTAATCGCCCTAAGAGGGTGATGATGTAGTGGTATTTATCATGATAAGTACGTAATTCTGATTTCTGTCCTTTGCTTTGAATCAGTTTCATAATCGATCCGAATCACGCAGCGTTTTATGGTCAGCGTAATACTTTCTTGATGCCAAATATGATTAAAGCCCTTAGCGTCAAACTTTCATGAAATTTTCGGAATTGGATATGGGAGTATGCCTACATCACTCAGTTTTGAATATTATGCCCCTTCGTCCTTCAGGAAGACCAGCATCACGTCGTTCACCACTCGTTCGACCACCAAAAAGTTGTTGTTACAATAATCATGAAACATTCGTCTCCCTTCAATTCTGAAACCTGAGATGTTTGTATGATTGGACGACTAACTTATCACCTGTGACTCATGTGTGTTGTTTCCATGTTTCATTGGCCTCATTCAATACCTTAATTGAAATTTGGCAGGTAGGTGGGTATCTTGGGTAGAGTAACTCTTTAACTGGATTACGCATACTACGCTATAATTTCTAACAATGTTCTGGTAATACGGTTTCAATGTTTACGTGATGGCTGTCATTCTAGAATAGTTGCATCTCATATGCTCTTAATTAATCGTTCAGCGTTATTATCCAAGATGTCGATTACTCACCGACTGGGCAAGAAGTTCCATTATTGCTAACCATTTTTTGTATGGCCTCTCTGATTTTTGTGAAGAGCAGAATCTTATGAACTTTTCTCGAAACACTATCGCTGCTCTAGATAGCAATATATGACCCCCATGTAATTAAGATTTTTCTCCGGTCCGTTTCATCTATAGTGATATTAACTGCATCGCTCTTTGATGGTTGGATTTGTAATATTGAATAATATTAATGCTACCTACACAGTGGAACAACCACAGACTTGTTCATGGACAGAAAACTCAAGTAAGGGTCTAGATTGAACAGTATTATGTCCTATGATTTGTGATTTATTAGAATCCATTTTAGTGGTACCCAAGGAAGTAAATCTGTTGATGAAGAAGCTAGAATGGTCTCCAGTTCACGTGTCCTTTCAATCCCTTTTCCGTGAGCAAAGTCTTGGTAGTGAATGAAATGTTCGGATTCAAGCAGAAAACTTTTTACTACTGTAGGAGGATGATATCAAGAAATCTTCTGAAGAGTTTCTTCGTGTAATCTTTGAAATTTTGGTGATATACTTGATATTGCGCAGGAATACCCTACGATCCAAGTTCCTCTTCAACAAGAAGGCTATGGTTTTGTAGCATTTTTTCTGAGCAGAGTGCGGAAGAAGCAATTCTGAAATATTAGAAGAATCGCTGGACTGCACCAGGAGCAATCGCAGCCTCATCTAACGCAAGAGCAATAATAGCCTCAGTAATATTTATCGCGTTGGTTTGTCAACGTCACCCAAACATGTCCACTTCCCCTTCGGATCCAGCCGTGAATTTATTGCCAAGCCGCCAAAATTCGGTCGCTTTTCCAGATGAACTTGACCTTCTGCATTGTTAATTTTCGATATATTCTAAACTTCCTCCTTGGCGAGAGGATCGTTGTCCACAACAGGCTCTCACTCTTTGAGCAGCAGCAATGTCGTGTTACACGTAGAGGAAGCCCAACTCGGCAACTCCAACTTCTATCTACCTATTGATCCATTTTGCCAAATTGAAATATCTACCGACGTGTCCACATTGTTATACAAGTAATAATTTACTTTTGGTCATTGGGTATATAGTTGGATTTATTGTCTGTCATTATTTATTCTAGTCGTTTAATGTTCTTGCTGTATTTGGTATTCCATTCTCACCCTATTTGGTGAGTATAGATTGATTCCATGTCCTATACCTCACATCCTCGTTTGTTGTACTAGCCTCGCGACTTAAAAATACTGTTACGAGATTTGTGCTATATGATAGAATGCTCGTTCATTAATGGTGTTTGTCTTGGTGTATCCGAGATCTTTTGAGTCAGTGCTACTTAAGTTTCCCATTGTACTATAATGTTTTTTGTTGTATTTCTATTTATTAAAGTAAAGAGGAGTAGATTTCAAGAACATTTTCTGGGCATTCATGTCTTTGTCTGATGAACTATAGGGTGAACTGATGACAGAGATAGTACTATATCTAGTTGGCAGGTTCTACTTGTTTTTTTTCTTGTATGATTGTGATTTAAGTTTATTTTCACACAGGATTCTTAGTTGGTAGTATTTATGATAATATTGAAGAAGACGTTGAAGAACAGTAGATTGGGAATATCCTTCTACTTCCTCGCGATATATAATTCCTACCGGGTTATATGGTACACTTAAATAATTTAAGCAGGTTTTCAAATTCAAACACCGGACCGCCGGATCCATCCTTTTTCTGGCGTTTATAATAAAGGAATTGCTGTAGCGATGGAGATTATTGTTTGAATAATGCAGCTTTCTTGGGAATGTGGAAATTTTGCATAAGTTGGAACCACTTAACATTTGAGTGGTTCCGAGCCACCGGTATATTTTAGTATAGTAGAAGATTTGTCTTATTAGTAGTACTTTTTATTTAGTTTGTATCCAGAATGTAGAATTAGTGATAATTGTAGAGCTTGTATTTTAGTCACTTGAGCGGTTGGTTGGTTGATACGTATATTTTAGCTACGTAGTGAGGCGATCTAGCAGAGAATACACCGTAGAGAATAATTTTCTATCCGTGTTGTATATGTTGCGGCCCATGATTAGTGTTTGGGAATACAATTTAGTTGCTCAGGATCTTTTAAGTACATACGGTCCCCCCTGCTATTATTATGGGTTTCCGACCGTAGTGACTTAGTGCGTACGTCACATAATTCAAACAAGCATTTGTGAAAAAAGAGAAAAGAAGCAAATAAATAAATTATGTATAGTATTGTAACCCAGCATCCTTAATTAAAAAAAAAAAAAAAAGAAAGAAGCAAACTTATTATATCGTATCATTATATCGTGGTATCGAAGTAAACTTGCTCTTTGCTCAAACATTGTTCAGTTTGATCGCTCCCCCCAGTCACCTCTTCCTCAATCTTGTCGAAAAATATGGGAGACCTTGACGATGTGGACTGGCCATTGGATCATAAACTCGGTCGCAAGGCGGACCAATTGGAAGAAGATATGCATTGCCCGATTTGTACAGACTTTTATGATAACCCACATTTGTTGTTGACTTGTGGGCATTCATTTTGTTCGATTTGTATACGTAAGCATTTTGATGCAAAGCTAAATCCAACCAACAGTGGCATATGTCCTACCTGTCGAAAGAAAGGTCAATCAGCGGATCTAATAAAAAATGTTTCGCTCGCAGCAGTGGTCGATCGATATAAGGCATTGCGGGATGATATTTACAAGCTGCTTATAAGCTCATTGAAGGAACCTGAACCTTTGAAGGCCAACGTTCAAAATAATTCAACGGATGGAACCTCTACGAAGCGTCGAAGCTATAGGCGCAATGGAGATATCACTCCTCCTCTACCAACTTGCTCTGCATCTAAAGGAGAGCCAATATTATGTCGCATTCCGCAATTCAATAGTCATGGTGCGACGTTACAGAAGATAAAGAATCACATAGACTATGTTACTAAGAGATCTAAAGTTAAGCTGCGGCTGGATGGGGACAAAGATGTTTTGGATAGAAGATTACGTGAACTTATTCATCAAATCAACGCCCAAGTGGATCATCATTGTCCTCTTACTCTTGATGAAGTTATTGGTAAAGTGAACAACGAAGAGAAAATGTTTGAAGAAGAACAATTGAAAGCTAAAAAACACTCAAAATCTCTGGTATGGACTATTTAAGATTCTGTTTGATGTTATTGATTTTATCCTTTTACTTATAATTTAAGAATCATGATATCTTTGAGGATCTTATTCAAAAAGCGCTTTCTTCGAAAAAGAGAACATCAGAAGAAATCAATATCGCCAGTGAGTGTGATAGTGATAAAGTAGCAGATACAGATGGTGTTGATACTGACGTTCATAGTGGACAAAATTATTTTCTCAGTCATTCAGGACCACCTACACGTAAAACCCTCGAATACAATGGATTTTCAGTTCTTCAAAATGATGATTCTCTTATATTTCCCCTCACTCAAGAGGTTAGACAATCTAATGATCATACGCAAGCTACTCTATTGGATCCACCAACAGTGCTCACAAACGGTATAGAATTAGCTCATTTGCACTCTGAGGAGTCCATAACAATACGGTCATCAATTGAAGTGATTGATATTGACAACACTCTTGCTGCCACCCACAATAGCTCCAATCTTCCGAAGAAAAGTCAGTGGCATTGCTCAATCTGTACATTTATCAATGATAAATTGCGAAGTTGCTGTGTTATGTGTGGTGGTCACAATCCAAATCATTCTAAAGCAACAAGACGAAGTTCTCGAGGATCCACTCTGTCGTTGAAGCAGCAGCGCCTCTCTAGTTTCTCGTAGTACACATTCATTTTACTTCAGAGTTTACTCACTGGTGTACAAATTAACTACGTAGATGTCTAACAACTTGTGAATGCGAGGAGAATATCATTTTGGTTGTAGGTTATCATCGCAAATTGTGCTCAGGTATTGACAGGTATCGCATGGTGATTTATCCTGCGATGTATTGCTTGTAAAAATGCTATAGTATTATAACATATCAAGAGGAAGTATAAAAATACCTGGATTGGGGGTTGGATATCATTGGTCCCCAATCCAAGTCAATGTAAAGTGAATTATGATAGATTTTCGTAGTATGGTTCCAACAATTCAAGGTTAACGTCTATTCTATTATTGTTTTGTATAAGTATTTTTTATACGAGGCAGCAAAAAAATGATATTTCCAGGAAATTTGGTGGAATTTAGTTTGCCGTTTCATTTTGGCCTCGGCGTGGCGTGCTCCAAGTTGTTGCTTGTCGATTTTCTTGTTGTTCGACACAGTGATCTATATATGTGTTTGTGCTGGTGTATATTGTTCTAATTGTGTACATAACCATAGTTTTGTCAATCGTTTACATTTTCACTTGGGACAGGTATAAGCGCAATAAGGGAATGGCAGCTTCATCTTCGTCGGTGAAGCCTGATGTCTTGTCTTCCAATGACATCATTTCTGCATTGCATTCAAACCATGCTTCGGAGAAGTGCCGTTTGGGATTAGCTGATGCTATCATCTATGAAAATGGAACACCTGTACGTTGGTATGTAACTGGTTCAATGGGCGAAGTGAAGCTGAAGCGCAATGTTGATATGACTTCTCTCTCTCGCCGTTGGCAATCCATCTCTCAACAGTTAGAGACAAATTACGTTGCAGCGATTCGTCAAGACGGAGGAATCATCAAATATCTTACCAAAGAAGCATGGAGTTCATTTTTGGAAGATAGAAGACCTGATCCTGCAATTCGGTCGATACATTGTTTTCTGGGCTGTGGCTCGAAGACTATAATTTACAGATCTTTTTATGTCTATTACCCTTCAACTAACCGATGGACAATCAACACTAGCACGTATGTCCTTCCTGTCGTAGAACCAATACATATATCGTATGAAGATAAAGAGCAAATGAATGAATCTAGAGCTACTACCATCACCAAAGTTACCGATCTAGCTACCACAACCGTTGTAAAATATGTGGAGCGCATGTTGCGCATTACCATGTTGGAATTCTCATGCGATTATGTGATTGATAAAAAATCTCAAATTTGGATGTTGTGGTCAAACAAGGCAACATTTTTTCGCGGAGGAGATCATTCGAAAGTTGATGTTGGTGATTCTGGTTCAGCAACCAGCAGTGATTTTGTTGAATTGGAGGGAGGTGGATCGTTTGTAAAAGCAGGTGGTGAAGAGAATGCTCATTTATTATCGCAGCAGCTTCGTCAAATGGCCCAAACATCATATATTCGAAAAGAGTCTCATGCTCCCCAATTGCAGGCTGTAAATCTGACGCATCAGTTTAGCTATCCAGAAGATAGCCCAAAGCGGAAAGTGAAAGAGCACAATTATCCTCATCCTTTTAAGTGCAATGGTGATTTTTGTAGCTTAGAAATTGCAAATACTGGTCAATTGGTAGTTGATTCCAAGGAAGCACCTCTTCATATTGCGAAGAAACTATTTACAGAAGACGAGATTCTTAAGCTACGAAAAGATGCGCGTTTTGGTAAAATGTTTGAGTTTGGACAATCGGGTTTAGCCACTGCAATGATTAATCAGCGCACTATTAATTTGGCCAAGAAAGAGCGGCGTGGTTTGGTTAATTCAAATAGTACAGACTTGACTTCGTGGAAAGTCTATCCGGATACTTCAAGTAAAATAATCAATTTCCCCAGCACCAAGGATGTCCTTAATGAGCTGGAATCCACTGACAAGAGTAATTCCGTGAGTGGTTTAATGGAGCCCGAGTCATTGGTAAGTATCTTATGTCTTGATTTGAATTTTCCTCTTCATATTTCTTTCGTTATATCTGCAGTCTTCCACAGTACAAGACCCTCTATTTGAAAATTTGAAGCCTGACAACATCAGCTTGCACTACGATCAAGTGAGAGTATGTGGTGTATGTTATGATGTCTATCAATGCCTTGACTGGGCTAGAAATTTATTAAACAAAAAATTTCAATTTCCTGATGAAACTATTTCTCATTCAAGTCACAAACGAAGTAAATCCTCTGTGGATAGTATAAACAGCGCTGATGAACTTCGAAAAGATTCGGTTGTCTCCGCAATTACTTTCAATGAAAGCGGTATTCAAGATATTCCCCTTGACCAATCTGTTCGATCTGGGGAGAATTCTGCTTCGAGAGGAGGAAGTGTCAAAAGAGGAAGGCGTCAACCGGTAGTGCGATCTTCATCGTCTGCAGCCCCCAATAAAGCGACATGGAAAACTCAATTAGAAAATTCAACAAGTCCAGAGCGACGTCAAATAAAGCGCAGTGAAATTGCGGTTTTAGATAATTACATTCGTGGGACCGGCAACGGCAAGATCAGCAACCAACGTCCTGGATCTCCAAGTCTTGATGGGACATCCACCATTACTTCCGCTAAGTCCCCTGGTGGTTCTGTGAACACTTTGAGCAATGCCAGTGGGAATCCAAACTCAAAGAGCCCTGACCTTGAGAATAAATATATCGGCAATATTTTGCTTGCTTGTGGTGATCGTGAACATGCAGATCTGGTGCGTATCATCCTAGAAGAGAGTTTTTTTCATGTACATTGGGTAAAAGATGGTCGAGAAGCATCAAATGATATGCTCACTCAATGGGACACCTATGACTGTGTTATCATGGAGCGTGATTTACCTTTAGTTAACTCTTTCGAACTTTGTAAGTCTGTAAGAAGTTACGAAAAGGCACTTCGTAACCAACGAAGCAGTATTTCCAACACGAAGGATGGATATGGAAATAAATTTTTAAATCATCGCATGCCAATGATCTGTTTCACGGATGCAACCACTCCCCAAGACTTAACAAAATACATGAAAGCGGATATGGATGGTTGTATCTCGGTACCCGTAGATCGCATGTCATTGATCAGCACAATTCGTGCAGCAATTCCACAGCATCTTGCGCCCATTACGAAAATCACTGAACCCCCTGCCCCAAAAAATCCGCAAAAAGTTATGAAAGTCGGCCTGTTGGGCGAAGTTGAGGATAGTGTGGATTCGGCGACTATGGCTTTGAAAACTCTTCCTATTGTTCAGAATGATGTTGGTTCTGAAGTTCAAGGAATTGCTCAGTTAGATGCAGATACGAAAATTCCTTTTTTGGTTATGAATGGGTCTAAATTCACTCGCATTCGTCATGCAATGACCGGAGAAAGATTTTTCAACCTTGTTGTGTGTCAAGATATATTTGATCATTTTGAACGCATGAAGATTATGTTACAGCCAATCGTTCAACGTTATCAAGGTATTCAAATCTTGGTTTGGAACTACCCTGGACAGGCTTTAACAGAGTGGAGATCGACTCAAGTTCTAAACAATGAATATTTAGGAGCTTGCCTGAATGAATTGTTGGGACAGGTTGGTGATAAAGGTACTAAAGACTTTTCAACCGATCAGCCGTTTTACTTATTGGGGTTTGGATATGGAGCAAATATCGCATCGTACTACATGGCAAGCTATCGTGCTCCAAATGTACGCGCATTGATTAATATGAATGGATTTGCCTTTGTGGACTCTTATCTGGCTGGAGTTATGCATGACTGCATAAATGTATTCCAATCCACACCGGAAACACGCCCAGATCTGCCAGTTTACTTTTTCTCTCGTTTTTTATTTTCCAAAGACTACTTAGCGAAGGTATCAGTACCACTCGCATTAAATATTTACACCGCTGTGTACAATGCCATTACTATCAAAGGCCGCATTCAGCTATGTAATGGGCTTTTAAAGTCACCAGATATTCGACCACTTCTTAAAGCCATTGATATCCCTCTCATCTGTTTTCACAGTAACCAGGACTCGCTTACAAGACCTTTGCATGTGGAGCCCTTCGTTACTTATCGCTTTGGTGAAGTTAAAAATATTTACCGTTGCTTGCAACACACCAATAAAACATGCATTGTGTGGTTTAATGGCGGGCATGAAATTTTCCAAGAGAATAAAAAGCAAGTTGTTTTGCTTCTCGAACAGATCTTGACTGGTTATCATGAAGTTAACGAAGTTACATATCCTACTGCTGCACATCTCTTAAAAGACCCAAAGTTCGCACTAACTGTTCCTGGTGGTGCATCAATGGCTGGAAGCCTTAAAGGAGAGGAGTTAAATAGTTCCTCTTTAGAGGATAAATTTACAAAGAGTGTGTTGAGTTTTACGACTTCGGGGTCTTTTATATCAGGGGCTGGACCGGGAACAACTTCCGTTCCGGGTGGTAGCAGTGGAGTAAGTACCATAAACACTAGACCAACCACATCTGGATCTCCAAACAGAGCCAAAACTGCAGCTGGAGAGAGTGGAAGATCATCAAGTTCGGGCATGTTGGATAATACAGCTCTCCAACACTCACAATCAGAGTCAGTTATTCATCATGGTCCTCGTGGTCCAACACAAGGAGACGGTTGGCAGTCATATTCCGACACAATCTTGAAAAAGCAGAATACTGTTCTTACTATGGATGCTAAATCCCAAGCCGCAGCGAAGACAAAAGGATCAAATGTTTCCATAGGTGGAGAAACAAAGAATGGTCGCGCCAAACCAGATTTAATTACTGAATTGTCATACTTGACTGATGCCCAATCCTTTCCCGAAGTGAAAGAATACATGTCTTGGCGCTTAAAACGTAACAAGAAGCGTTTGCAACGCTTGCAGTTGGCTGCTCAAAGTATTCAAAGCGCTTTCCGTGCTTATTTAGCGAGAAAAATGGTTCGCAACATACGACGAATCCACGCTGCGCAAACGATCCAGAGAATTTTCCGTGGATGGTTGGGTCGTCGTAAATTCTTCAACCATGTGAAGCAATTGTGGGGAACTATCATGATCCAAAAGACATGGAGAGGTTACTCTGCTAGACTTTGGTACTTCAATGTTAGAGTGAAGATTGCAGCTGCAGCGAACATCCAGCGGATGTTCCGCGGTCACAGAGCGCGAGAGCGTGTTAAGCGCATACGCAAACAACGTCATGATGCGGCTTGTATTATCCAAGCAATGCTTCGGAGGTATAAAGCAAGGAAGGAAGCCTGGCTTAAACGTCATTTTCGCAATTGTGCAATTACAATTCAACGTATTTTCCGTGGTTATCTTGGCAAAAAGCGAGCTGCGAATGAGAGAGACAAATATATTTTCAGCAAAAGTCAGTCTCAAGGGATCGAATTTGGTCGCCAGATGTTGCTAGAACACAAATTGCACGTCACCAAGTTACAAAGT
>JACCEA010695722.1_pt1 | contig 16943 bp, 17 predicted proteins | sample 7449851 | NCBI WGS metagenome assembly JACCEA01 (sample SAMN15323453, study PRJNA562643) | freshwater metagenome | isolation source: river surface water | place: USA:Blue River Watershed | collected 2017-08-18 | reverse complement strand
ATGCGCCTCTCTTTCTCCAACAACTCGAAAAGTTTTGCGAGAATGTAAAGCTCGATTGGGACGTGCTTATCGTGTCTGGCAATATTTGCCCGCCATACCAGGCCATCGGCGACTACTGTGTCCGTTTGGTGAACTGCCAAACCACCACCGGCTACATTGTACAACGTCACTACTATGATACATTGATTGCCAACATTAAAGAGGGCATCAAGCTACTTTTATCGAATCCCGCGAATAAACGCGAATATGCCATTGACATCTATTGGAAGCGTCTCCAAGCGAGCGGCAAATGGTTCATGATCACACCACCCACGGTGGTTCAGATGGAAGGGTTTAGTGATGTCGAGGGACACAATACGAACTACAAACATTTGATGACCGACATGAACAAAGAGTGGTTGTTCAAACAGCCAAGTACTATTAACTTTAATCACGCGACACCGTCACCCAGACGGTTTGACCTCGGAATCAAACACCGCGCCGTTTTCAATGGGTCTCTGAATCTTAAATAAATATATATCTCTCTACTATAAATAAATAACATGAATAACGGGACTCTATCTTCAATCAAAGCCATGCCTCAGAAAGACAGCACTTCCGACAGTACGACGAATTTCGCAACCAGTAGAAAGATTTATGCCGAAACACTGAATGCCGCGCCGAGCATCGCGGTGCTTAAACAAAAGAAGTTTATTGGGGGCAATCGCGATGCATCCTCCGTCGTGGCTCGGAGACGTGCTGTCGAGGTGGGTGTGGGGACGTTGAATGCAGGTGCTAAGCCACTCTCATTTACTACAACTCGAGATGTAAACGTGACCAACAATGCTTTGCGCAGGGTTCGCGCCGGAGGCGCCTATGTGCCGCCCCAAAAACGGTCATCGTCGATTGATCCGCGAAATTATATCTTTTAAGGGAACCCATGGTTCCCTTATGATCCCTCCTTTTTTGATCCTTCCCTTTTTGATCCTTCCCTTTTTGATCCTTCCCTTTTTAATTAAAAAAATATTTTATTAATTAAAAAAATAAATTATAAGTTAATTTAAAAAAATTGTTATCAATTAAAAAATAATCATAACAGGAAAAAAGGAAGGATCATAAGGAAACCATTGGTTTCCTTATTTAACGCTTACGCTTCTTACTTTCTTCTTCGGTCATTGCAGAGGTTCGTATAAATTTTTGCGCAAACTGCTCATTTTGTTCAATCTCTTTCTCGAGCTGCTTGATCAAGACATTATTGGTTTCACAAAACTCAACAATTTCTTGCTGTTCTTCGAAAAAAGGGATGGGAATTTTGATTTCAGCCAAAGACTTTTTGTTGAGCGAACCATTTCCGAGTAAACCCGACCCCAGCTTTGTGAAATCGTGATTCGACAAATAGTGGTACAAATATTGGTTAGACAATGTTTCAGGGGTTTTGCTGAATATACCCGCAATCGCTTCATTCGTGTACAAAGGAGTGCCAACAATGGCCGTTTTTCCAATACTCAGTTTAAAAGAAAAGAGCACCGTATCTTTCGGAAACAATTTGACACTACTGTTTTGCACCCCCGCGTCCGTTATTTTTTCCTTCGAGTCGTTGATATAACCTCCATTTAATTCGCTCACGGAAACCCAGAGATTCGTGCCGTTTTGATAATATTCGTTGACACTTCGCGAAGGTGTTCCGCCAATATCAAATTTGCAAACTTCACCCAACGTTTTGATCGGTGCGCCAAACACAACCGGCGTCTGGAAACACAGCTCATTTAACCGCACCAAGTCGTTTATTTTGAGACGACTCATTGTGTTACAGTGCTCCATGACAAAATCAAGTCGGTCCACGATTTCTTGCTGTTTTTCGAGTGGAGGAATTGGGATACCGATACTGTAATAATTCGCTTTGCTAATCATCGGGATGGCAGTCCCAGTAATGTGTTTTTTAAATAACTCGGGATTCAATTTCAAGTAGTAAAAAACATATTTCGTAAGAACACCATTTCCGTCAATCACTTTGCTCATCATCATACTGGTGCCGATTGCGAATTTTTCATTTACTTTGGTCACGTGTGTGCTACCAATAATCGTGCCACGTCCACCTTGAATTATATAAGAACCTTCGTGAAAAAATTCGTTATGTGTCTTGACCTCGGGCGAACACGTAAAAAATTTGTAGTCACCCGACACTCGTTGAGAGGATGCAATACTTTTCGTTGAAGACACATCTTTGCAAATTTCGCCCAATGTTTTTACGACAATCTTATCACGAAGTGCACCGTCATCACTATCGCTATAGCGAAGCGCACCATCATCGCTTACACCCCCAATTTTTGTTTCCAAGTACTCCGCAAAATTCAATGAATAATTGTTCTTGGCAATGTCGGCGATTCCCACTTCGACCAAGAATCGCTTGTTCGTGCCGTCAAATTCGGAAAAAACAACTTTCTCGGTTTGATGCCCTTCTGTGAAAACATAAGACCGATCCGTCTCTTTTCCATCCGAATGTTTGATTTTTAAATCGAGAACTTCGTTGCCTTCCTTTCTCTTGTAAAAATAGAAAACACAAGTTTTGATGGTTGTATGTGTAAACATTCCGGGAGGTAAATAAATCACTTCTTTCAAGTCGCACGTTTTCATCAAATACTCGCGCACTATAAGCAATGATTTTGATTTGCTAAATAAATCTTGACCATCAGGCAAAACCACCGCGCACCGACCGTTTATTTTGAGCATACAAATAATCGCCTGGATGAAAAGAGATGTCGAACTTTTGGACCGGATGGGGATGTACTGTTGCTTGAGCGGATGCCGGATTTCGTCGTATTCGAGTCCCTTGATGCCGAAAGGAGGGTTCGCAATAATAATGTCATATTTGGCCGCAATGGGGTCGCGAATGCTGTCGCCGTGTTCCAAGTGAAACATTTTGCCAGACGAAATCAACATGTTCGATACCGCCAACTGAAAAGTATCGGGTTCGCACTCGCGTCCGCTGATGACGCGGTTTCTCGTGATGTGCTCCCAGTTCAAAGGGATTTTTGCCGCTCTCGATTTGTTTATCAAACTCCGCACACAAGTGATCAAGAAACCGCCGGTCCCCATCGCCGGATCGAATATTGTTTCGGTTGTTCCGTCTGGATATAACTGCGGGTCTATCAGGTCAATCATCATCCGCTTGATGATTGGCGGCGTAAAGAACTGACCGAGTGTTTTCCCAGTCATGACATCTTTCATCACTTCTTCATAGGTCTCGCCGAGAATGTCTTCGTCGATGTTTTCGAAATCAACTGCCGCAAGTTTGTCGATGATCTTTTTATATGTCGACTGCTTTTTCAGTTGGAAACTGCCTCCTTTCAAAAAAACGTCCTTTGTATCTGGATGCACCGACAAAATGTCGTTCCACAAGTATTCCATGAATGTTTTCAGATTGTCTTCTTTCACTTTCGACAAGTAGGAAAATCGTGCAAGTCTCAAAAGTTCCGCGAGATGTTTGTCGCAGAGCTCCTTGTTGTCGGCAAACTCGTACTCTCGGAAATCATAGTAAATGGGGTTGTCAATATCAATTTGTTTGCCAAATTGAGATTCGAGGAGGCGCAACTGCAAAAAGTAGCCGAGAGGACGGAGAGCTTTGTCCCCAATGAGGTGCTCCGAGTCGCGCAAAATATCGAGACATGCTCGAAAAGTTTCACGGATAAAGTTTTTGATTGACATGTTTTTTAATTTATGATTAAGGGAACTCGTCGTTAAGGCGGAACGCCTTCGCCGTTCATCCCTTATGATCCCATACTATGTTTGTTTATTACGGATAAGTCTTTGAAACATTTTAGAGCTATATCTAAAATGTTTTTTTTTTACAATGCGTTTTCTTTCGCTGTTTTTCTACCAGGGATCATAAGGCATAGGCCCTTCGGGCTGAACACCTTGGTTCCCTTACTCTAGTCGCCAGTAATTATTTTCCTCTTTTATCAACTTTCCAAATGGCTTTTGAGAGCCTGGTTCGTAAACATTGTTTGCATCATCTCTCTTGTACCGCTTTCCACCAATGATCATATTGCTCTCCGGTTCTTCGTGGTCTTTGCTATCCAACTTGTAGCAGACTGCATTCTTTTCATAAACCCCGCAATCAATCGCCGTCTCCTTCACCGCTCTCAGTACCTCTCTTATCAAATGATCTTTTTCATTTGCCTCTCTGAAAACTTTTTCGTCGACGGAATCGCCTTCTGGCATCGTTGACATGTACAAGTAAGCCTTGACCGTGCGCAACTCTTCGGGCAAATCGATGTGACTGCATACCCTACGCGCTCTCCCAATCACTTGTTCGACGCGACTCGCATTCTCGCTGGGCTCTACGATATGAACAAATCGCGTATTCTTGAGTCCAATGCCTTCGGCATCTCTCGGTGATATCATAAACACTTTGATGATTTCTTTGTCTGTCTTTGCCATTCTCTCCAATCTCTCTTGCAACACTGGATTCAAGTCTTTCCAATTGTGGTTGTAAATATTCAGAATCGTTTCGCGTTCCTCGTCGTCCTTTATTTCCGAAAACAACACGAAACGTGATTTCTTTTTTCTTTTGTCCTCTTCTTTTTCTTTTTCTTTTTCTTTGTCTCCTTCTTCTTTTTCTTCTTCGATACTAAACATACCAGCCGTACCTCTTGACAACCTGAACTCTTGAAACCCGTTCGCCAAAAATATCTCTCGAATTATCTTTGTTGAGAGCTCGCTATAAACCAAGTGCAAACCATCGTCTTCCTCAATATTCTCCAACATGTGCAAACACTTGGGACTAAAGGTTTGTAGTGCGTCTTTATTCAAATCTGGCTGATTATTGTCGTTCGGTGGAGCTACAAAATTTGCAATCTCTCGATCACCTTCCTTTTTCAAAGATTCCTTCATCTGATACTCGCTCATCGGCACTCTCACAATGATAAAATCCCGGTTCTTATCAAACCTCGGAAGCAATTCGTCCGGCGCCCCTTTGAAAAACGAGGTCAGTCCCAAAATTCGCCGCTGGAACGCATCTCGATCCGTCATGCGGTCCTTTTCAATAAATTTGCTATTGAACGAGCTCTCTTCGTCCGGCAATATTTTAAAATTGGTTAGGGTCGGATCACTTTCTGCGTTCAACGTCTGTAAAATCTCTTTCACATTGACTGCAGGATTCTGTGTAATAATCGCCTTGTTGTCTTTGTACTCGACGCCCGAAATTTTCGGTTTCTTGTTCTCACCCCGGAGAGGCACCGACCACTGTCGGATATATCCATGCAACATGTTGAAAATGATGGCGATTTCGTGCGGGCTCTCGACAATTGGCGTACCCGACAAAAACACGAGCTTGCAATGTTCCGCACCCATCAAATAATGGTACATGCGCACAGACATCGGATCCTTGTCTTTTGTGATTTGTCGAACAAAATTGTGGGCTTCGTCCATGATGACGACACTGTTGTCGAACGGGTTCTTCGTTTCATTTTCCGTGAGTTTTTTCATTTGCTCTTCCGACAATTTGTTGTAAGCGATGCTCTTGTATTTCGCGCGAATCATTTTGTCAATCTGTTTGTCGACATCTTCTTGGTCTTTCGATGATAATTCCGAAAAGGGCACGCCGTCGTCTTCTAAACCGAGCCAAATACCTTTCTCCAAAATCGTGTCTTCATCCATGGAGACAACTTTCGACAATTCTTCGGCCTCTTTTCTGTCGCTGATCTTTTTATAAGTCCACCGCTGATCTCTCCTGAAATTCTCGTCTCCACACTTTTTGATTTCATTGAAAAAATTGGTCTTGAGAGATTCGGGGGTTAGTACTAAAATCTTTTTCTCCGTTTTAAGACCCTCTGCCGCCACAATCGCCGTGCATGTTTTGCCAGATCCCATGCCGTGGAAAACCAAGATGCCTCTCGTGTATGCATTCATCGAGAGATACTCGGCAACGACCTTTTGCTGGATTCGGCTCTCGTAGTTTTCACATGTGTATTCTTTGTCTTTGTCTTTGTCTAGGTCTCCTTCTTCTCTCAGTAACTTCTTTAAATTCTCTCGAATATCGGTAAGTGACGGAGCGGCGTGGACAATTTTTTTCGAGTGGCTGGATTTCTTTTTCTTGTTCTCATTATCGTTCCTTATATCGTTCCTTATATCGTCCCTAAATGTGATTGATCGAATACTCTCTTGGATGGATGTCTGTTTTTTCGTCAGGCGTTTCTTATCCTTCTTTTCTTTTTCTTCGTTTCCATCGGCATCCTTGTACTTGTCCTCGATTGACTCTTCTTCTTCTTTTCGAATCTTGAGAGGCTCTACACTAAGCCCCTTCATCAATCGCTGCAATCTCTCCATAATCTCCGCTCGATTAATCAGCTTCTCCTCTCGCAAATCCTCGTTTTTAACATTTATAATCACGTCCTCCATTTTTTTGGGAACAGGTTTCACTATGAATTCATTTATATTAACCATTTTGTAATAATAATACATTATAAAAAATAAAACGATTGTTTGCGCGAATTTATAAAATTGTTTTTTTTTTAATTTAGCGCCCGTATAGCAGACTCGCACGCAATCTGCTCTGCCTTCTTTTTTATTTTGTGCTTCCCCTCTCCCAAGAAGATGAATGCCTTTGAATTCACCGACATGTACTGATGCACCTCATCGAAATTCGCAAACTTCGTAAAAGGTATCGAGTGCTGGTGCATGAGCCCAAATACCGGCTGCCCTAAACAAAGATAGACGCCCATGTGGTATCCCGTCTCGGGGTGCTGCTCGCTCACCTCGATATATTCCGGCGTCGTCTTGAACTCCTTCTGAATCTTCACCTGCAAAATATTCTTGAAATTGTCGTCGTTCCGGATCAGCGCCATCCAGTCCACATGTCTCTCGAACACGTTCTCCACGAAGATTTGCGCCATCTGGAACCCAGGTCCCGACAAAAACATGTTTTGAAAAAGCCCCGCGTCGTCTTTCACCTCCATCTTGTTGTAATCCAGGAAAATTGCACCTAAAAACGCCTCAAATACGCACCCCAACTTCTTGAAATTCGTTCGCGTCTCTTTGGACTCGGCGTGCTTCGATAACACTACCCATTTATGTAGGCCCATCTCGTACGCCAATTTGCCAATCGCTTCGTTCTTGACAAGCGCGATTTTCTTCTCGGTCATGAAGCCCTCATTCTCTTTAGGGAAACGCAAGTAGAGGACCCATTTCGCAATCAGTTCGAGGACCCCGTCCCCGACGAATTCGAGGCGTTCGTTGGATTTCGTGTGCAGCGGCATGCAATCCGGTGGTTTAGGCACAATTACAATATTGTTCTGCTGGTTCTCGATGTCGGGCCGGCGCAAATACGACTGATTGATGAACGCGCGGCGGTACAATTTGATGTTGGTGATCGGCAAATAAATCCCGTACGTTCGCAAAATCCCTTCCACATCTTCTGGTTGGATCTCCTTGTTTAGCGGATTGTAGGGATCAAATACATAAATCTCTTTTCCGAATTCATTTTTCTCCACGCGAATATCTTCGTCGGACATTTGTTTTTTTTATGATATTCGAAAAAAAAACTTTTCTTTTGTTTATATATAAAAAATGACCTTGTATAACGCCGCATCAAGAGCTCGAAATGCCACATCATTAGTTAATCGTAATTCTGGAGGAGGAGACAAGAAGATGGGATTGTATCCCTCGGTTGGTCTCGATTCTTGGACCAGTCTCGCCTACGGCACACGCCCTGGCTGCTGCTTCAGTTTAGGTAGATCTCGCGTCAACAGAAACCCTGCCGTTTGCGCTGTTTCCAGACCTATTGGATCTACTGTTTTGGTTGGCTGGAACTGCAGACGCTAATCTTTCGGTAAATAATATAATTTTTTTCATATTATTTCACTTTTAACGGTGCTTCTGCTGTCGCTTCTTCGTTTGCTTCCGCTTCTGTCGCTTGCCGCCTTTCTTCCCCGTACACCACTCGGTCATTGCTTTCGCCTCTCGATTGCCCCCATAGTACTCCACTTTTGTATTGTCTGGTTCGACCTTGAACAATGTAGGATATCCGCTTTGCACCGCAATATCTGTATTTAATCTCTGATTTAATTTGTCTAAATCGCTCTCCATATTCTCACTCTCAATCTCAACAAACTCGACACCATTTTTATAAAATTTTGTCACGGACGTTTTCATTTTGTCCCACTCAGGCTCCAGTGTCTTACAATGTCCGCACCATGTTGCGTACAATTTGCCGATCACTTTCGGTCTACGCTTTTTTGAACTGCTCTTTCTGTTTTTTTTTGTTTGCATTATATTTTATGCCCATATTATATTATGAACTCGAAATTAATTATCTTCTGCATATTCACATTTTTAGCAGGTTTATATTTTTATACAACAATCGAGGGGTTTGAGCAACAACCAATCACCAAGTCTCCGTCGTGTCCGGACATCTTGATTCGCAAGGGCGGCTCTCTCTTGCTCTATAATTCGAAAGACCCCAACGCAGAAGTGATCCCGTTCTACAATATCGACGAATATATTAATTATTTAGAAATCCAACGCCGAGCAGGATCGCGCTGCCCCGTTTTGTTTTTACAGTACGAGAGCACCGCGCAGGGCACCGACGTGTATCGCATGCGACCCAGTCCTTTCGACTTGCAGGGCGGCGTGCCGCCCAATATCGACCCCACTCTCTTCCAACCCTCGTTTGATCCTACTCAAATCCGCTCCATCGGCGGCAGACCCGTCGAAATTCTTGACGCTAGCAGAGACAATGGCTATAATCAAAATATGTATGCCGGGTTTGATCCATATGGGCTGCACGTCGGTCAACGAACTGAACTCGATGTCGTCCACGAGAGCACATCGGCTGGGAAAGTCGAGAGCGAAAATCCCATGGACCATAATTGGGGTGGCGTCCAAGTGACCGAAAATGCCGTCCGGAGTGGCAAGTATGCCGACCGTTACGTGAGCAAGCCTTTGTACTTTCAGCCCAAAACCACTTATTTGCCCGATATTTACGGGGCGGGCTCTCGCCCCCCCAACGAAGTTCCCGATGCTCTCAAGCCTCAGTCCTCTAAATAAGTGCAAATGTCATAAAAAAATTTTTGTAATCTAATTTTCGTAAAAAAAATTACATTACATACATATTTTTTCAGAAAAAAGATGTCTTCCTCCTTTGACGCGAACGCCGAGCACGCCTGGTGCCAACAACTTATACAAAATAAGGAACGCAAAATTTTTGCACTTTTGAATTACGAGACTTTTGTGCCTTCGATGTCTGTAAAACGCCAACGATTCGACTGCCGCACGGCCGAGGCCAAACTGCAACGAGATGTTTTGAAATTGTACGAGAATCGGTTATTGGAGCTCGACGCCAGAATTGAAGAAATTACTAAAACCCGATTTGCATCCATGTGCAATCGCCAAGCAAGTCAGCATTTTATTGACTTTGTGGGAGGCAACGATATTTATGAGAAATTCGAGAGACGGCTTTCTACACAAAATTTATCAAATAGGGAACTAAATATGTGAAAACAATCAGCAGAATGATGTTTTGGTTGAGAGATACGGTTTCGAAGTAAGAGCCGAATAAACATGCCAGAATCATCATGACGCTGTCGCCTACAATTGCCATGCCGCCTTTTTCTTTTGCATAGTCTTTGAAAAAGTCGAGCATAGCGTTGTATCCGATAGGGAGTGATTTGAAAAATAAATAAAATAAAATGTCGTGTATTATTTGAATGACTACGGCCAGGCCGGTGAATTTCACTATACTGAACGAGTCAAATATGTATTTGTATAAAAATCTTGCAATAATTATGCCTATAACTAAAATTAAAACATCTGCAATAACCGCACTTAATTGATATTTTTTGTACCATTTCCTTAAATAAAATGAATTGATGATGCCATGGTATGCGAAAAATATGATAAACAGGTCCGAGAGGAGAGCGCCATTCAAAATTGGCAAGTAGTCAGAAACTTTTGAGAAATTGGAAATGTCGCCGAAAATCATTGTCTATATACTATATAACTCTCATAAATTTAATGTCAGAAGATTATCAAAGAAAAAAACAAATGTAAAATTGTCGATGGGCCAAATCCACTCAAAAAAACAACAAAAAGAAATGTCCGAGTTCATCCAGTGGCAGGACATGTGCAAAAAATTGGATCGGTCTGCTCTCGGACGTATATTTTTCGATGAGTTCCGTACGGTCTGCGAGTTATGGAACGCCGGTTTACTCAAAGGCAAACATTTCAATCGTTGCACTTTTTTGGTTGATCGTCTCGAGAATGAAGAGCTGCAAGACCGCTATGTTTATCTTCTCACTCAATGGAATGCCGGGAAGATTTTGAGCGACGACTTTGAGTACGTCATTGAGCTCATAGCTTCTGTGCCAGTGTGAAAGCCTTTTTCTTATGGTCGCATCCTTTCTCTAAAATATCGTAGTCGATTTTTGCCGCGTTCCCCGACGTGATTGCGCTTGCGAGCCGTGCAAGACCCCATGATTGCGGGGTTTGATTGGGTCTCGAACCGGACGAATAATAGGCGCCCTCACCTTTGTTTACGATTTTCTTCAGTGCCCACAGTTTGCACCCTGTTTTCTTCGCCAGTTCGGGGGTCGGCGCGACATGGTCAACACCATAAATGCGCTTGGCATTATTGATGTGGTTTGATTTACGGGATTTGAACGAGCCCACTCTCTTGCGCGTATAATATTTGTGCTTTTTGTACAGTTTGCGGGATTTGTTTAGCATCGCGAGCTGTTTTTTCTTGTCTCTCGGTGTCAACATTTTGGGTAAATACCGCGTTGGAAACATTGGCTATATACAGGATAGAGAGATAATCAAAAAAATACGATGTGGTTGGTTTTTTGTTGTTGCCTCGTGGTTCTTTTTTTTGGTCGCGCGTTTTCCGTACCGCAAATTTGTCCATCGGTTGTGCCTTCAACAATGTCGGCATTGAGGCTAAACTTATCCACGTCTTCCGATATCCCTTCATCAAGACCTTCTCTGGTGCCTTCATCCAAGCCATCTCTCGTGCCTTTGTCCAACCTTTCTTCGTTTAAAACAAAGATAAAAACGTCACTAATTATTGGTTTCGGAGTCTTTGGTGGTCTTGTTATTCTTGCCGCATTCATTTACAAAATACATAATGAACATATATTTTGTAAAAAAAAAGCTGCACTCTCCGACTATGATTTCGCAAACGATAAAGATGTTGACGATTTCGAAATCATCTTGTAATTCTATCATCCAACTGTTTTATCTGTTTCGAAATCCGTGTGTGCCAAGGAACCAGGACGAATACCTGGATCCCCCAACTAATTGATCCAAACATTAAATTTAAGTACGGTATTATTGTGCGCATGTTTTTTTTGTTAATGTATAAATACTTTTAAGTATTTTTTTTATGTGTTTGTATTGTATATAAATAAGTATGTCTGACGACAAGCCTGATATTTTACAAAGTAAAGAATACCTTGAAAGTGTTGCGAATTGGAGAAATAATCCTTATTATGTGCAAAACGATGAGGAGGAACTGATTGATGAGGAACCTGTTAAACCTGTTGCACCAGATATTAGCGAACAAAAAAGAAAAAAATTCCTTGAAGACATGCGATTAAAGGGGGAGGCAAATAAAAAAAAATCTCAACAATTTTTTGCAGAAATGGCAGAGAAGAGAGAAGAAATTAGAAAACAAAAGGAAAAAGATGCACAAGCTGAACAAAAACACAGAGAAATGGTTCAACAAATGAATGAACGGTCGCGTCCTAGTTATAATGTGGTATCTAGATATTCGCGAAAAGTTCTCACAGAGTACAAAACTATAAAATACAATTTTTTAGAAGAAATCCGCGAAAAAATAAAGTTATTTGATCAAACTTTAGTACAATGTGAATACCACTGCCGACAGGATTGCCCTGCGAACTATGCCAAAAATAGGCTGAATCGACAGAGTCTCGAAATCCAGGGCGGTCAATTGCCGGAAGAAGATGGCTCTGACGACGAAAACACAAGCGTTTTGGGTTCATTATGGGACAAAGCAAGATCGGGCTTCGCAAAATTTACCGCTAACGCAAATTCGGCTATAGAAAATGTAAGCACAAGGGCAAGACAAGGTAGTGAAGCAAGCAGTGAAGCAAGCAGTGAAGCAAGCAGTGAAGCAAGCAGTGAAGCAAGCAGCGCACCAAGCACTGCATCGGGTAATATTATAACAAGAGCAATTAGCGATTATAAAAAAGGTGTCGACGAAAAAAAAAAAGTTGCCGACGAAGAAAAGAGCGAATTATTTTGCGACAACACTTTTAAAAACAAAACAATCAGTCGTCAAATTCCTTCTTTGTGTTCAATGCCTGAAAGCATTTCAAGTGAAGGAACACAACAAATCTGTAAATTGGTTGTAGACATGGAAAATGATATTAGAGACTTAATCAACATCTACAAAAACGACACGAAGGAAGAGGCGGCAAGTGTAGCAAGAGAAAAGGCCAATTTTTTACGATTGATCGATGATAATGGAAGAGCTGGCGGGGCCAAAAGAACAAAGAAACGACGCCGACAGCAACGCCGACAATAGTATGATTTAGCGCATGAATAAAAATATCCAAAGATATAATATACACACATGGACGAAGAATATAAACGAATTCGGAGCAACTTTGTTGTTGAAATGCAGAATAAAATCGACAAATACAAACTTATGAAACAAGATGTTGTTGCAAAGTGTGTTGAAGACTGTCAAAAGAATCTGAAACTGCGGGAGAGCGAGAAACCAAAAAAAACCATTTGGTCGAGGATGTCGCAAAAAAGTAGAGAGGCCGACAAACAAGTCATTAAGGACGAGAAATGCGCACATCTTGCCAATAAACCGTTTAACTGCCTAAGAGAACCAACCACAACCAACGATACAAAAGTGCTTTTCGGCAAACTCGAGGATTTTGAGAACGAGATACGAGAACTTTTTGAGATGTATGAAAAAGAACAAAGTGATGTCGCTAACGAAGAGAGAAAGTTTACAAAGGGTTTGATTGATATCCGATTCCAAAATGTTGAAGGCGAATTTAAAACTGCTCCAGTGTCACAATACGCTTCGGTGCTCGATGTAAAGAATCAATACGATATTACAGGCGATCTTGTGTTCAATGACAAGATACTCGAAGACGACGAAACTCTCCGTAGCTACTTGATCAAATCCGGTTCTGTCCTTCTTATAATTCCGAAAATGGGCGGTGCGGCGAAAAAGAAAAGAAAAACTTTGCGACGCCCCCGTAAACTTTTCTAAGAATTTTAGAAATATATATCTTCTCCGTTTTATAATATATAAAGAATGTCGGCAAAAAAGAAAACGAAAACGGCTACAAATAAAAAGAGAATATCTACAAAAAAAGCGTCACCATCCGCTTCGGTCTCTAAACCAGAATTAATACAGAAATGTAAACATAATTTGGTTGCAAAAAATCCAAACATTTCACAAGGAACTGTTGAAAGCATTTGTTCGGCAATGAACAACATTTTGTTAACTCAAAACCGCGATCATATTCCCGAAATATTTGAGTCGATTTTACATTTATGGTTTAAAAATATTTCTATCATCGAAGAGATATTTAAAACAATTAAGTCAAAGGATCTTTGTTTCTTGCACACGCTTAGGTATAGTTTTGAGGACAAAGAATGGACTATTTCAAAACATATTGGAAGAAATGAAGCGGCTCAAGAAAAGTTTGATTTCCAAAAATACTATAACGATGAAATTAAAGGGTGTCAATCTAATTTGATTGCAATTCCTCTAACCTATCTGAAAATTTTGGGATTTGGTGATGATGCTGCACATGCAACCATGATTATAGTTGAAAAAGGCTCTATTCAACAAAATGGAAAACAATTGATTGAAGTTGAGCATTTCGATTCGAGCAATATAAGCGGAAACGAAATAAAAGAGCCAATCGAAAATTTAATAAAATCATTATTTGGCGAAGACAAATATGTTTTTCGATTCCATCATAACGACGAAGTGTGTAACTCAAGAATGCAGGCTAGGGTATTTTCTGCAAATCAAAAATATCAAGGTAGTTGTACACATTTTGCAGTATGGTATGCGTTTAAACGATTACTTGAACCTGAAAAAAAGAGAGAACAAGTTATTCGTGAAATGGACGAATTATTTGTAGGGAAAGACAGTGATGAAGTTATGATTGGTTTAGTTCATACTTTTCAAACTTTATTAAAGATTAATATTAAAGTATCTGATGACAACATTGAATTCAAGGTAAACGATCGGAATGCACCCATAAGAAATACAGTAAAAAAACATTTTTTATTTTCAAAAATTAAAGAATTTAAAGAGGCGCGAAAAATTTGTCGAAATAAATGTCTCGAAAATAATGTTGAAAAACATAAACTACTGTCGGAAATAAAAACAGACAAAGAGTTTGAAGAAGTCTGCACTGAAAAAGGCCAAAGTGAAGATGTAATCAATAACTGCAACAATGCAAAGACATTGCGTGAAAAGGTTGAGAGCATGTTCGCCAAACAGAAGAAGAATAAAGACCACGAGATCGTATTTGAAAAGATTGATTTCGATGATTTAATTGATCGCAATAGAGTCCCCTTTGGGGCGACCTTTGGGACCTATGGGACTTTTAAGTGGGGCGGAAAGAAAAGAAAAACAATGCGAAAAAAACAAGCTCATGTATGGTAAAAAGGTCTCTACAAAGTTGTAGAGAGGTTTTTATAGATAAAACAATAAAACGTTGGTTCTAGATGGACTTTTTTAGAAAACCCTTGTAAAACCCCCAAAATAAAATCGGGGTTGAAATTTCTGAAATGGACATTTTTAAAAATGTCCAAAAATGAAAACTGCAAGATTATCTTTTTTTTCGAAAAAAAAATTTTCAGAAATTGGAAATTTTTTATTTCCGCTGCATTTATGGTAAGGAGTTTGGAAAGTTTTGAAAAATATTTTTTTTGAATTTTTTTTAAGAGGGTGGACAAAAATGGACAAAAATTGTCTGTGTAAAAATCTTCGAAAATGTGAGAGAAAAAGAGAGAAAAAGTCCCTACAAAGATTCGTTTGGGAATGTACACAAAATAAAACGACACATGTTCGCTGCCAGTGTTGCGCATATAATTCGGATAACTATCCTCCATTTTGTAGAGAGTTTTTTTACAAAAATCGTTGAAAAAAATGCAAAAAAATACACACGCATCGTTTTATTTATTTTTCTCTCTACAAAGTTGTAGGGGCTTTTTTTACAAAGAATCTTGGAATTTCTAGTTCAAAGGGATTTTCAAAAAAATCCTTGAAAACCCCCAAAATAAAATCGGGGTCAAAATTTGTGAAATGGACATTTTTAAAAATGTCCAAAAATGAAAACTGCGAGATTATCTTTTTTTTTGAAAAAAAATTTTTTAGAAATTCAAAAAATTTTGTTTCCGCTGCATAACTGGTAAGGAGTTTGAAAATTTTCAAAAAGTGATTTTTTTGAAAAAGTTTTTTAAGAATGGACAAAAATTGGCAGAATTTTTCTGTGTCGATTTTTTGAAGGAAAAGAGAGAAAAAAGTCCCTACAAAGATTCGTTGACAAACGTGTAAAAAAATGAACAATGAAAACGGTTGATATGTATAGGTTCTGTGTTGTATGTAAATTCTCTCCCCAAGTTGTAGGGGCGATTTTAAGAAAAAAATGTGGAAAAAAATGCAAAAATTACACACTTCAATTTTTGAAATTCTTTCTCTCTACAAAGTTGTAGAGACTTTTTTTCCAAAGATTTTTAAAAACTCTTAGAAAAAAAGCGTCGAAAGTTTTTGTAATTATATATAAATGACACCGAAAACGTTTGAAGAACAAACTATCTCTTACAACGATGCGTTGAAAAACGAATACGAAAGGATTCAATCCAACTTTTTACAAGAGATTCGCGCGAAAATCGAAGAGTTCAAAGTCACAATAAAAATGTGTAAAACAAAATGTCTCTCGCACTATTGTGACGACAATATATTTAGTAAACTCGTAGGCAACAAGAAAGATCCAATGGTTTGCAAACAATTAGGAGAAATGATGAACTCAAAGGGCGACTATGATGTTGCGACATTTTGCAGAGTTAGTCAAACCGAAAAGGTTGTGGAACCATGTACTGCTGCAAACAGTATGCAGAGGATGATTCAAGACTTGTTCAATATGCACAAAAAGAATGGATCGGATCCTATTGTGTCAAAAGAAGAAAGTGATTTTTATGCGTTAACAACTAAACCAAAGTCGAATATTGGAGGTAAATTTACTAAGGACCGTAAAAAAAAACGGTTATCAAAAAGGAAACGTACAAATAAAAAACGTTGTTAAAAACCCCCAAAATAAAATCGGGGTTGAAATTTCTAAAATGGACATTTTTAAAAATGTCCAAAAATGAAAACTGCGAGATTATCTTTTTTTTCGAAAAAAAATTTTTCAGAAATTCAAAAAATTTTGTTTCCGCTGCATAACTGGTAAGGAGTGTGAAAATTTTCAAAAAGTGATTTTTTTAAAAAAGTTTTTTAAGAATGGACAAAAATTGGAAGATTTTTTCTGTGTCGATTTTTTGAAGAAAGAGAGAATAAAAAGTCCCTACAAAGATTCGTTGGCAAATGTGTTAAAAAATGAACATCAAAAATACACGATTTGTATATTTTCTGTGTTGTGCATAAATTCTTTCTCCAATTTGTAGAGGCGATTTTATTAAAAAAAAGATGAAAAAAATACAAAAATTACACACTTCATATTTTTACCAACCTTTCTCTCTACAAAGTTGTAAGGACTTTTTTACAAAGAATCTTGGAATTTCTATAAAAAAGGGATTTTGTAAAAAACCCTTGTAAAAACCCCCAAAATAAAATCGGGGTCAAAATTTGTGAATTGGACATTTTTAAAAATGTCCAAAAATGAAAACTGCGAGATTATCTTTTTTTTTGAAAAAAAATTTTTTAGAAATTCAAAAAATTTTGTTTCCGCTGCATAACTGGT
>JACCEA010058559.1_pt1 | contig 16948 bp, 14 predicted proteins | sample 7449851 | NCBI WGS metagenome assembly JACCEA01 (sample SAMN15323453, study PRJNA562643) | freshwater metagenome | isolation source: river surface water | place: USA:Blue River Watershed | collected 2017-08-18 | reverse complement strand
CTTTTAATTTCTAAAGAACTTTTCTTTACTTTTCCGTTACCTCGTTTCGGTAAGGGAGTGCAAAGGTAGAGAAGCATTTTCAAACCACCAAATTGTTTTTGAAAATTTATTTTCACTATCCGTTACCACTACTCCCTTTCAAAATCAACCATTACACTCAACTAAAGATCTTCGCTTATTCTGTTCCCCTTATCGCTAAGGGAGTGCAAATATAGAGCACCTTTCCGACTCAGCAAAATCATTTTCAGATTTATTCTCGAAATAGTGCATCAACACACTACGCCATGCATCTGAACTATCTCATGAAGCCCGCTGTGGTAAAGGGATACAGAATACGCTCACAATATTGACACCACTCCAAAATAATTTCAAAATTCATGGAGCACACCTCGTAAATCATTCATTTTACTGCTCAAACAGACGTTTACTATGCTGCATGTATCACACACACTTCCCTATTACCGATCATTCCTCAGGGAAGTTATAGTGAACACCTTTGTCCGCTATATAGGCACCGATGCGTAAATAAGACAGTACTGCAGGGTCATCCGCTTCGCTAATGATAATAATGACATCAAATTCCGCCCCCTCGTGATCGGCTAAAAGCGCAGCCACGTCTGCACCGACCACACACTTAGAGAAGAACTCCTCGCACTGCTCTGCACCGTAAGGTGCCACCAGCACACGCTCGGCCATCAACAACCTACCTTCAAAATGAAACTCGGTATCTATAAGGTCTTCAAAGTCTTCGCAGATCTCTTCTGCAACGCTAAAACTATATGCCATCATTTACAATAATTATTACACTAAATAGAAATGGCCCGCATTAAACGGGCCAAATGCAATATCGAAACTGCATAGTATTATACTGCAAACGAACTACCACAACCACAAGAACTGCTTGCATTCGGATTCTTAAACACAAACCCACGTGCATTAAGTCCGTCAGAATAGTCAACTTCCATGCCCATAAGGTATATTCCATGCGCATCCTTCATCAACACTGGTATACCATCAATGTCATAGGCGGTATCGTCATCTTCCATTTTATCGAAGCCCAACACATAACTCAACCCCGAACATCCTCCACCCTTCACACCAATCCGCAGGTGCTGGCCGGCTTCAAAACCAGGCTCTCCCATCAACCGCTTCACTTCCGCGATCGCGTTTGAACTCAATTTCACAGGGGCGCTTACAATAGTATCCATCAGTAGTGATTTTTTACAAAATTACGACTACCATTCAGCCCCACCAAATCCACAAACGCCAATAATCAGCAAAATCAATCCCGCAATCAACACCAATGATCCATCACCACAACCCCGATCACAGCAAACAAATAATCATATCAGTCTATTTCCTGTTTCCACATTTGCAGTTAAATATTACATTTGCAGCCTGAAAAAAATCAACATCCGTGACTGTAGACAGTATTATAAGCGACCTGACAGCCTCTATGCAAAGGGCGATCGCACACCTGGAGGTAGAGATCAGCAAGATCCGTGCCGGCAAAGCAACGCCACAGATCCTCGATGGCATATTTGTTGACTATTATGGCAACGCCACTCCCATCAATCAAGTTGCCAACATCACTACCCCCGACGCTCGCACCATTTCGCTGCAACCTTGGGAAAGGAATATGCTCGGCCCTATTGAAAAAGCGATAATTGCATCAAACATCGGCCTCAACCCACAGAACGACGGCAACTATATCCGCCTTTTCCTGCCACCGCTTACCGAAGAGCGTCGTAAAGAACTGGTGAAACGCGTATATGGCGAAGGTGAGCAAGCCAAGATCGCTGTGCGCAATCTGCGTCGCGACAGTATTGAGCAAGTAAAAAAACTGCAGAAAGACGGCCTTAGCGAAGATATTGCCAAAGACGCAGAAACAAGGATACAGGGTATCACCGACAAGAACATCTTAGTGGTGGACCAACACTGTAAAGAGAAAGAAAAAGACATCATGACGGTATAATGCCTCCCGTCTTATACGATACTGTATTCCTGCAAACTCATGCCCTGTGCATGAGTTTGCAGTTTTAACTCACTGCGAATGAACGAACTGCAACAACGGATACTCACACTCTTTTCAGCACCGATCTACGCGATCCTGATTCCGCTGGAAATAGTCCTCTCCAACTTCCGAAACCTTGGCTTTTACTCGCTAAAAGAATCGTTCTTAAACATCTACCTTAATCTACTCAACGCAGGTATCGATCTGCTGCTGCGTTTTCTGATCGGTCTTTCAGTTCTATACTTCTTCTATAAGTACAGGATAGACCTGCACCTGCCTCCCGTTGCATATTGGGCAATTCTGTTACTCGGAGAGGATTTCATGTTCTGGCTCGAACATTTTGTCGACCATCACTGCCGGCTGTTCTGGGCGGTACATGTCACCCACCATTCCAGCCCTGAATACAATCTGTCCACCGGTTTCAGGTCGTCCGTGTTCATGCCTGCCTACAAATACTTCTATTTTATCCCGCTTGTACTATTGGGCTTCCACCCGGCAGATGTCATCTTCATGTACTCGATTACCCAGGTCTATGGTATTCTCGTTCACACCCAATTTATCAAAAAGGTACCCGCCTGGGTTGAGTACATATTCGTCACTCCCGGACTGCACAGAGTGCATCACGCCAGCAACATTCCCTACCTGGACAAGAATATGGGCATGGTATTCATTATTTGGGACCGCCTTTTCGGCACCTACTCACCCGAGCTCCCCGAAGAAAAACCTCATTACGGCATCACCAAGCCCATCGATCAGCCACATCACCCCATCCGCATTGTCACACATGAGTGGGAAGCACTGGCAAAAGACCTGAACAAACCTGTATCACTGACGACAAAACTAAAGTACATCTTCAATCCCCCCGGCTGGAGCCACGATGGCAGCACCAAAACTTCAAAGCAATTGCAACAGGAAACAAGATTTTGACAATTGTCAATTCCCGGCAACCCACGTGTATGTAATCTTGCACTGTAAAATCAAAACACAAGTTTATGAACACAAAAAGATCGTTGCTCTACTGGGCTCCACGTATCCTCGGCCTCGCCGCCATCGGCTTTATCAGCATGTTCGCGCTCGACTCATTCGAAGCCGGCCAACCATTAACTACCCAACTGCTGCATTTTGCGCAGCATCTCACCCCCTCATTTATTCTTCTGGCATTACTGGCACTGGCCTGGAAATGGGAGAAGATCGGCGGGATTGCATTTATCGCCATCGGCATCATATTCAGTCCTCTTGTGTATATGCTCAACCACGGGCGAAACCACTTTTCCATTGCACAAAGCCTGCTGGTCGTCCTCATCATCACCGTACCTTTCATCATCACCGGCGCACTGTTCCTGCTGAGCCACAGCAAACGCAACACTGCAACAGCCTGATATTCAGGACACCACACTTATCCACACAAACCCAACATGCGCCACTTTCAAGTAGCTATTGCGCCCTGCAAAGGGTAAATTTGCAATGTGGCAAAAAAAGAAGTAGCGGAAACGCCCTTAATGAAGCAGCACAAGGAGATCAAGTCCCGATACCCCGATGCTGTGTTACTGTTTCGCGTAGGCGATTTTTACGAAACTTTCAGTGAAGACGCGCACATAGCTTCGCGCGTGTTGGGTATTACGCTTACCAAGCGTTCCAATGGAGCTGCTTCCTCGGTAGACCTTGCCGGCTTTCCGCACCACTCGTTGGAAACGTACCTGCACAAGCTGGTGAAAGCAGGATACCGTGTCGCCATTTGCGACCAATTGGAAGACCCTAAACTCACAAAAGGCATTGTAAAACGCGGGGTAACAGAGTTAGTCACTCCTGGCGTTGCCACCAGTGACAAACTCCTCGAAAACCGCACCAACAACTTCCTTGCTGTACTGCACCTCGCCGACCCATTGTCCGGTATTGCCTTCCTCGACATAACCACGGGCGAGTTCTATACCGCCGAGGGTAATATCGAGTACATGGACAAGCTCATGCAGAGCTTTCAGCCTTCAGAAGTTATCCTGTCCAAATCTCAGGGCAAACGTTTCCGCGAGCAGTTCGATACCCGCGTTTATACGTTTCAGCTGGATGAATGGATTTTTCGCGAACAGTATGCATACGAACTGCTTTTGCAACACTTTCAGACCCAATCACTGAAGGGTTATGGCATTGAGGAAATGAAAGCCGCTATAACTGCATGCGGCGTAGCAATTCACTACCTCAAAGACACAGAACACGCCAACCTGCAGCACCTGAATACTTTGCAAAGGATCACTGCCACCGACTTCTTGTGGATGGACAGGTTCACGATCCGCAATCTGGAGCTCATAAACAGCACCTACGAACAGGGAAGCAATCTGCTACAGGCTATAGACCACACGCACACGCCTATGGGCGCACGCCTCATGAAGCGCTGGATGATATTCCCGCTTTACGACATGCACCGCATCAACCAGCGACTGGATCTTGTCAGCATGTTCCTTCTCGATCAGGACCTGAATATTTCCCTTACCAACCTGGTAAAGCAGACCGGCGACGTGGAACGCCTTGTGGGCAAGATACCGCTCAAGAAGGCAAACCCTCGAGAGGTATTGCAACTGGCACGCAGTCTGCACTTCATGCAGCAGTCGCGCGAAATATGCCTTGCATCCGACAACGACTCCCTCCGGGCAATGGCAGAGCCTATGCAACCATTGGAGGAAATAAGGAAAAAGATAATTGAGACGATCAGCGAGGACGCACCTGCCATTGCCGCAAAAGGAGGAATGATCAGAGAAGGTGTGTCTGAAGAATTAGATCACCTGCGCACCATTTCGCGCAGTGGCAAAGATTATCTCCTTCAGATCCAGCAGCAGGAATCACAGCGCACGGGTATATCTTCCCTCAAGATATCCTACAACAATGTCTTCGGATACTACCTCGAGGTAACCAACTCCCACAAAGACAAGGTGCCGCAAGACTGGATTCGCAAGCAAACGCTTGCCAACGCCGAACGATACATCACACCCGAACTAAAGGAATACGAAGAGAAGATACTCGGGGCCGAAGACCGCATATTGGCCATAGAAATGGACCTGTACCAGAAACTACTGGCGGCTATCGAACCGTATATCGCCCCTATACAACACAACGCCAATATTACCGCTCAGCTCGACTGCCTCCTCTGTTTCGCCTATAACGCCAAACAATACGGCTACCACCGCCCGCAACTGGTGAGCGACCCTATCCTCGATATCCGCGAAGGGCGCCACCCGGTGATTGAACAGCGTTTGCCTCCCGGAGAAAGCTATATCACCAACGACATACATCTGGACAAGACCGAACAACAGGCCATCATACTCACCGGCCCCAACATGAGTGGTAAGAGCGCATTATTGCGCCAAACTGCCATCATCACCCTTATGGCGCACATGGGCAGCTTCGTACCCGCGGCAGCAGCTACCATCGGCCTTACAGATAAGATATTCACTCGTGTTGGCGCATCCGACAACCTCAGCGGGGGCGAAAGTACGTTCATGGTTGAGATGAACGAAACCGCCAGCATCATCAACAACCTCAGCGAGCGTAGCCTCGTATTGCTCGACGAGATCGGTCGGGGCACAAGTACCTACGACGGTATATCACTGGCATGGAGCATTGTCGAATACCTGCACAATAGCCCCGCACGACCAAAGACGCTCTTCGCTACCCACTACCACGAGATCAACGAGCTGGAAAAACAGCTCCCCCGCGTACGCAACTACCATATCACCCACAAAGAGACCGGGAATAAGGTCATTTTCCTGCGAAAGCTGGCACCCGGCGGCAGTCGCCACAGCTTCGGTATCCAGGTGGCGCGCATGGCCGGTATGCCACCAAAACTACTGGACCGCGCCAACGAGATATTGGCGCAACTAGAAGAAAAACATACAGGCACAGGAAATGCAGAAACAATACTGCAAAAAGTAAAGAACATCAAACCCGCACCTAATTTCCAGCTCAACATTTTCGATGGTGTCACCGACGACATCCGTCGCATTCAGCAATTGCTCGAAGAGACCGATATCAATACACTCACTCCTGTACAGGCGCTGATGAAGCTAAACGAGATGAAGGAAATTGTGAAGCAATACGCTAAATAGCACTGAAAGCTATTCTGCCTCATTTAAGCCGACGTGAACTGTAATATCTGTCCATCGCGGCGTAAGCTACGATGGTCCCGAAAACACCCACAACACTCCCGGCGTACACATCTTCTACAAAGTGAGCAGTAAGATAAACGCGAGAATACCCAACGGCCATTGCTAAAATAAAAAATACAGCTCCCACCCAGCGAAATCTGTAAGGCAAGATCATAGCCAGGAAGCAAAACAAGGCGAATGCACCCTCGCTATGTCCCGACGGAAAACTCTGTTCAAATAGTCGTTCCCAATGCGGCAGAATGTGCACCCACTTGGTGTGCTCAAAAAAATGCATGGGGCGCGGCATGTCAAAATAGTGCTTCAACGCATGCAGCAAAAGAAATGGCAACATTGTACACGTCAGAGCAAGTAAGAAATATTGCTTGTTCCTTTTTTCCCTACCCAACATTGGCATCAATAACGCAGGAATGATAAACCCTGCCGTACCCATGTAGGTCACATAGTACATCACCTCATTGAGCCAGGGAGAATAATTCCCGTTGATATAGGTAAACATTGCCACTTTCCCATACTTGAAGTGTAGCACAGGACCGGTCACCAACCACAGTGCGAAGGGGACAAGAAAAAACGGATTATATGGATGCGCTTTCAGCTCTTTCACGCTTACCGGTTTTGTGCAGGCTTTATTTTCAGGAAGCCGTTAAACGATCTGAGCATCATCAGGTACCACTCTTTCGCAAACAGCCGTGAATCACGACGCACAGAAAACACCAGCCAGATCGCCAACGGCATTAAAATGAACGATGCCATCCACATGCCCAGCCACGGAGCTACCGCCTCAGACTTAGCCAGCTTCTCGCCGGAAATATTGAGAATGTGAAAGATCACAAAGAAAACTACCGCCACTACCATAGGCATACCCAGCCCGCCTTTTCTGATGATAGCTCCAAGTGGCGCTCCTATCAGAAACAACAACAGACACGCAAACGACAACGTGAACTTCCTATGGAGTTCTATCTCGTACTTCATGTAATTTTCTGTCTGTATCTTGTTGTCAAGGGCCATCACATCAATGAGCGACTTCAGGTTGCGCACATTATTCGCAAGCGATTGCGCCAACGCTGTTCGGTCACTTGCGGGCACCAGCTCCATAAACGAACTATCATACTTCCTCGGCACATACTTTCCGGCTTTCAAACCATCGATAACAACTTCCCGCTCTTTGTTCCCCGACTGCAATGTGACGTAGGGGGCAACATATGACCCGATGGTAGCTGCCGACCGGGACTTCTGGCGCTTCAAACTATCAATACTTTCCGCCAGTTGCGCCACATTCATCATTTGGTTGGCATTCCGGAACATATCCTCATTAGAACGGGTGAACTTCATCCCCGACAGGTCGAAAACCTTATCCCATTCGTCAAAGTGCATACGCACCTGTGTGTAATTGTGATTGCCGTTCTCATAACCCTCATGGTACTGCCAGCCGTCCTTCAGTCGGAATATCAGAGATTGTTTGTCGTCCGAGGCCAGCATTTGCCCCTCCCGCGCCATCACTACCTTGTTGTTCCCAACCATATCCGTATGGTCATAGATCACAACATCGTGTATGGTCTTGCCGTCTTCGCTCTTACTGCCCACTCTTATCGAATAGCCCTGAATATCATTATTGAATTGCTCAGGCCTTATACTCAAAGTCGGTTTCTTGTTACGCACATCATACAATAGTGATAGTGCTTTTAGATTGGCGACAGGTATCACATTATTGGCGAACACAAACGCCATACATGATATAAAGAAAACAAAGATCACCAACGGTTGCATGAACCGTAACAACGAGATCCCAGATGACTTGATGGCAACCAACTCAAAATTCTCCCCCAAATTACCAAAAGTCATAATGGATGAAAGCAACACCGAAAGTGGCAATGCCAGGGGAATAAGCGCCGCAGACATGTACACCAATAACTCCACCAAAAGCAACACACCAACGCCCTTGCCTATCATCTCATCCATATATAGCCAGAAAAACTGCATCACCAGCACAAAAAGCGACACGAAGAACGTTACGATGAACGGCCCGATAAAGCTTCTTATCAGTAATAAATCCAGTTTTTTGATCAATCTATGGTCTATTGAGGCTGCAAACCTACACAAAACATCGGCTGATGCCCTCGATTCGTGGGTACGATTAACGTTTTATTTCAAAAGAAAAGCCTGCATCCCTGGTCGGGAAGCAAGCTTATAAATAGTTTTTTCACCTGTCAGAACTCTTTAAGCGGCCCCAATGCGATGCTTCAGGTCGTGTACCTGAGAATTCCACAAACGCTCCTGGTCTTTTATGTCGGCCTTGTCTGCAAAGTCTGTGATACGCAGGATAGTCTCGTTTGTCACCGGACTCTGCTCAATGCTGAATTCAAAGAACTCATCCTTGGCCATATGATCCCACTTATACCTAATAAACTCATTGTCCACGTGCTCTACCATGTGTGCGGTGTCAGTACTGCCGTTCCACGTGAAGTAAAACTGAGTGTCACGCTGATCTACTTTGTCAGCAAACCACTCTTGCAATCCCACCGGAGTCGATAAAAACTCATATAAAATAGTAGGAGAGCATCGTATCGGGAACTCCACAGAGTACATTATCTTCTTTTTACTCATTGTCGTACTATCGCTTGTTGATCTGTTAGGGTGCAATAATAAAAAAATGCCGTTAGAAACAAAATAATATTCGGCACAGTTTCAACTTTTTTCTCAAAACGCCCGCCCAAACACGCTTTTTTTCGTGTTAATACAATCATAATTTTTTTTGGGTTGCATTGTTCAGAACCTTAGCTTTGTGATATAATGTCAACTTTTATTGATGCCATTAGTTTTGAGTTAATTTTTTCACACCCCTCAATTCATTGCTTATGTCGATGCGTCAGCTAAAGATCACCAAATCAATTACCAACCGCGAAAGTCAGTCCCTGGAAAAATACCTGCAGGAGATTGGAAAAGTTGATCTGATAACCCCGGAAGAAGAAGTACAACTCGCCATCCGGATCAAACAAGGCGACCAGTACGCACTGGAAAAACTCACTAAGGCCAATTTGCGCTTTGTGGTTTCTGTTGCCAAACAATACCAGAATCAGGGCCTTTCATTGAGCGACCTTATCAACGAAGGTAACCTGGGCCTCATTAAAGCGGCTCAGCGCTTCGACGAGACCCGAGGCTTCAAATTCATCTCCTATGCCGTTTGGTGGATCCGTCAGTCTATCCTTCAGGCATTGGCCGAGCAATCTCGCATCGTTCGCCTGCCACTCAACAAGGTGGGCCTGTCCAACAAAATAAGCAAAGCATACTCTCAACTGGAACAGGAGTACGAACGCGAACCATCCACTGAGGAGCTCGCCGAACTGCTGGACATAGGCACCGAAGAGGTGGAGACAACCCTGGGTGTGGCAGCTCGTCACGTATCGGTTGATGCGCCTTTTGTTGACAGTGAAGACAATACACTGCTCGACATTCTTGAGAATCCTAACTCTGACTCGGCCGACGCCGAATTGTACCACAGCGAATCGCTTCGTTGCGAGATCGAGCGCTCACTCAGCACACTCACCGATCGCCAGCGCGATGTCATCAAGCTGTATTTTGGTATCGGCGTGGCCAACCCCATGAGTTTGGAAGATATCGGCGAGAAGTTCTCGCTCACTCGCGAACGCGTTCGCCAGATCAAAGACAAAGCAATTACAAAACTGCGCACAGCCAGCCGTTGTCAATTGTTGAAAACTTACCTGGGCAACTAAGCGTAGCCACACTATTCATTATCAGTCAGCCACCCTCCGGGTGGCTGCTTTTTTTATAAAAAATCTTCATAATCCCAACTTTCAGCAACTGCCACACGTCTATCTATTAACTATCCATAAAAATATACCCAATGAAAAAACTCCGATTCGCGTCTTTGCTTATTATCTTTCTGATAAGTGGCACCCTGGCGAGGGCTCAAGCTGACACTGTCCCCTGCCCTCCCGGCATCGACTTTGAGACCGGGCTCAGCGCTTGGTCTTATTATGTAGGCACGTGCTGCCCGTTGGTTGCAACTACGCCCACAGCACCTATTTCCTGCCGGCACACGCTCACATCCGCCTCCGGGCTTGTAGGTTGTACCGCCGGCGCATCAGCTACCGACCAATACGGCGGCTTCCCCATCGTTTGCCCGGCGGGTGGCACGCAATCACTTCGAATCGGCGACCTGGTTAACGGAGCACAGGCCGAAAAAGCCAGGTATTATGTCACAGTACCCACCGGCACATCCAGCTACGCACTACTATACCACTATGCTATTGTTTTCCAAAATCCCAGCCACGCCCCCTCTATGCAGCCCCGTTTCGAAACGAACGCGTTCGACACAACAGCAGGATGGGCACCCCTTGCAGGCGCACACCACACCTATATTGCAGGTGGTGTTTTGCCGGGCTTCATTACCAATTCGGCATGCCCTACCTGCGTGCCTGCAGCTACTGCGGGTCAACCGGTTCAATATCGCGATTGGGCCACTGCCACTATCGATCTCTCGGGCTTAGGTGGCCATGTAGTTGCCGTAGATTTTATGAACGGCGATTGCTCCCCGGGCGGCCACTTCTCCTATGGATATGTCGACGTTGCCTGTGGCCTCTTCGAGATATCAGCTGCAGTTTCCTGCGACACCACATGGACCCTCCTGTCTGCACCTCCCGGCTACGAGAACTACACTTGGTACGATGGCGCATCCTTCACCACCACATATTCAAATGGATGGGTACCTATCAGCCCTACCCCCACATCCTATGCGGTCATTCTCCAACCCTACCCCGGATTCGGCCCAACTGACACCCTATATACAACCATTTCTTGCCCAACCACCGGCATACAAACCGACATCGATCGGCCAGGTTCTGTCCGCTTGTTTCCCAATCCGGCAGGCAACGAGTTAATGGTAGGCAACCGCACCCCATGCGAAACGGATGTTACCATCTCAAATTCGGTTGGGCAGACCGTTGCTCGCCATCATCTATCGGCCGGCGAAGACAAGATCAGTATCGAACAGCTGCCGTCCGGCATATATACTGCCACCATAAAGACTCCGGCAGGCACTGAGCTCAAACGGTTTCTGAAACAATAAAAGCTACAGCCTATAAAAACAGAAGGGCGCTCCCTCACAGGAACGCCCTTCTCAATGTACACCTTCCTGCTTACTGCGCGCAGCAACCCGGAGCATCGTCACAAGTACACTCACTACTGCTTCCACCACAGTCACAGGCACCACAACCGGTAACAGTTGCCGTAGCCACTGTTTGGCGTAGTCTCCGACTACGTCATCGCGGCTGCCAATCTCCGGATTGGCGAAATTCTCTCATTTGGTTATCGTTGTAATTTACCGCAATACATTTTCTATCATACTCCCCAAAACGCAATATCATAAAACGCGTAATTGCGAGAAGCCGTATGAAAAAGTGTGTCGGGCGGCGACAAAGCAATCTAGCAACAGTAAACTTTATTATCCTACTATCTTGAAGACTTATCAATCCTGTCTTGCCGTCCGTAGGTGGGCCTGCCGACCGTAGGTGGGTTCGGACAAATACCCAAATTCAGACAACCCGATGCCCCCAACAATTTTCTATCATACCCCAAAAAACGCACTGTCATAAAACTTTCTTTTGCTCGTCTACTTTCGTAGGTGTAACTTGAATAGAAGTTGAAGAAAATGGGAGCCTAAATGCTCATATTGCAAAATATCTACACTTCTCAGGTGCGCAGAAGTGGGAAGTTTTTGCGCAGTTTTGAGAAGTAGTGGGAAGGAGAACTTCCCATCTTTTTATTGACAATCAAGCAAGTACGTAAAAAGTGCGCAAAAGAAAAAAATGAGCGGAATATAATCGGGATCATTTCCACAATGCTGGGCAACATGCATTACCCCCCTCATATCCGCCTCGCACCGAACATATTATCTCCGCAATTAACGTTATTTTCGCACCCGCAAACAATGGAATTCAAGCTACACACAACCGATACTGCTTCTTCTGCACGTGCAGGCACACTCACCACTGCACATGGCGATATACAAACGCCCATTTTTATGCCGGTAGGCACTGTGGGCAGCGTAAAAGCAGTTACCCAGCAGCAGCTCAAAGATGAAGTGAACGCTCAGATCATCCTCGGCAATACCTACCACCTCTACCTTCGCCCCGGCACAAAGATCATAGAACAGGCAGGTGGCCTGCATAAATTCAACGGCTGGGACCGCCCTATCCTCACCGATAGCGGAGGATATCAGGTATTTTCATTGGCAGCCAACCGCAAGATCAAGGAGGAAGGAGTAATGTTCCAGTCGCACATAGACGGATCAAAACACCTGTTCACACCAGAAAATGTGATCGACACCCAACGCACCATCGGTGCAGATATTATTATGGCATTCGATGAATGTCCTCCATATCCGTCTGAATACAGCTATGCCAAAACATCAATGGAGTTAACTCACCGCTGGTTGGCACGCTGCGTTCAGCAAATGAATAGTACCGAACCAAAATACGGATACGAACAATCACTTTTCCCCATCGTGCAGGGAAGCACCTACAAGGACCTCCGCATAGCGTCATCCGAGTTTGTAGCCGGCATGGAGTGTGATGGCAACGCCATTGGCGGCCTTTCAGTAGGCGAACCGGAAGATATGATGTACGAAATGTGTGGTCTTTGTTGCGAACGACTACCCGTAGATAAGCCACGCTACCTGATGGGCGTAGGCACTCCCTGGAACATCCTTGAGAACATCGCACTCGGCATAGATATGTTCGACTGTGTAATGCCTACCCGAAACGGACGTAACGGCATGCTTTTCACCACACAAGGTGTTATTAACATCCGCAACAAAAAGTGGGAGAACGATTTCACCCCCATCGACGAAGGACTGGACTGCAGCACTAGTAGATATTACACAAAAGCCTACCTGCGCCATCTGTTCATATCCTCAGAGATACTCGGCCTCACCATCGCGAGTATCCACAACCTGTCGTTCTACCTGCACCTCGTGAAGCAAGCCCGCGAACATATCATTGCAGGCGACTATACAGCGTGGAAGAACACTATGATCCCGATTCTGAAACAACGCCTTTAAATAAGTTGGGCCACCTGAAAAGGTGGCCCGTGGGTATATTCCAAAAGGAGGTATTCATTAAATACAACAAGGGTCTGGTGATTGCCGTACCTGGCTGTATGGTCTTTAGGGGCTGTCTGCCAACCGCTGTCAAAGCGGTCATGAATACGTCGCATTTGCAACTTGAGTGCAAGATAAATCGCCCATTTGTAGCCTCGACTTACATTCCGACGAACGGTAGCTTTTTTCCGACGAACGGTAAGATCAAGGCATCAAACCACACTATGAACCATAAAAAACAAGAAAAACTATAACTATGTGCTACTTAGAATCGTTTGGACTAAACAGTCGTAGGAACTCATGCCTGATGTTTCGCGCGACAGGGATCTCTTTTTTATCCTGCATGATCACAACCCCACCCGCCTCATAACGGGTAATACAATTGAGATTGATGATGAACGATCGGTGAACCTGAAAAAATGCACCGCCTTCGGTTAGATATTTATAGGTACCCAGATTAGTAGAACACAAGTATTTTGAATTACCGGTAGCGATCTGCGTACACTTATTAACACTTTCAAGGTAAAGGATGTCACTTACATTTACATAGTCGACCCCTTGCTTACCCGGAATCCTTATTTTCTCATTAACGACCGATGAAACCTTCTGATTTTGCGCCGCAAGCATTTTGTGATTGATCCGCTCCAACGCCCTATCTACCGCAGCACTCAATTCCTGATCGTCAATTGGCTTCAGTATATACCCTGTGGCTGCGAATGAAAAAGCCTTTAAAGCATAATTATCATGAGCCGTCACAAAAATGATCTCGCACTCTATACCCGGCAATAACTTCAACAGATCCAGGCCGTTCTTGCCCGGCATAGAGATATCAATAAACAACAGATCATATCGGTTGGCTTTCAGCGCAGCTAATGCATCCTGCCAATTTGAAAAGGCATCCGCAATGTGAATGTTGCTGTATAACTGACCGATCCGCAAACTCAAAAGATCGATAGCATCCTGCTCATCATCTACGATCACACAGTTTATTTTACGGTTCATAATTAGGGTTTTTGATAGTTATTGTTACTGTTGTCCCCGTTTCAGGAGCCTTTTTATCATAATAATCAATGAAAATATTCATCCTCTCATACTTGTTAAAAACAGCGACCAGATCCCTGATCATAACGTCCCCATATGAGTCTTTCACCTCTTCAGCTCCGGCATTGTTCCGCCTGCTCTGTTCCCGGCCTATTCCATTATCGTCAATAACACAAACAATACTTCCTTCGTTCAGCGACTTAAGAAACCTTACCGCGATCACTCCCGGCCCCGTCATTGGCAGAATACCATGATTGATCGCATTCTCAACAAACGGCTGGATCAATAGAGAAGGGATCTTTGTACGTGTTGCATCGATCTCCGCATCTACCTCAATTTCATAGGTGAACCTGCTTTTAAATCGGGCCTGCTGTAACTCTACATAATTGTTCAAATTTGCCACCTCCTCTTCAATAGAGACATACTTGTTTCTGGACGACTTTAGGTAGCTCCGCAACAACCGTGAGAACTTCGAAATATGTATGTAGGCCTCATCCATTCTATTCTTGCTCACTAACAGTAGTGCTGAATTAAGCGAGTTGAATATAAAATGCGGATTGATCTGAGAATAGATAGCTTTCAGTTCTAGTTCCATTTGAAGCTGCTTTCTCGTCGTTGCTTTCAATACGATCCTGCGAGTCACAAAAACTACGACTGCAATGAATAGCAACACCAGAAAAACAACTCCGATCTTAAATACTGACCGTGCAAGCTTCGTCTGCCACCACTTAGGAACAGGGTACACATACACTCGATAGATTTTGCTCTTCCATGAATCATCACTTGCAAAAACATACATTACATAGTACTCATCACGCTCAAAATACCTCGGCACATCTATATATTCTCCCCCATCTGCATCTACCCAATTTACACTATCAAAAGAGTAATGGAATGCCGATTTCCCGACACCAATAGGATTGACAAGATCCAGTCCAATCCGCCCGTCATTGTTGATCCTTATCGTATCTCTGTCGTATAGCGAACACATACGGCCATTATTCAAATACACAAACCGGTATACTCCGTCTGCACGATTACGCAACGACTCCACTTCTTTCGAACTCGGTATCCCAACACTATAAAGGCCTCGATCAGTATTGATAAACAGCTTATCGCCCATCACAACACAACTGTTAAGGTATTTATACTTCAACGATCTGACATTCAAATAAACCAATGGATCTGTAACCTCCATGTTTCCCTTTATCGCACTGAATAATATCCCATATTTCCAGGCGACTATCAAAACATCTCCTTTTATATATACGAACGCGCCATCCTTGAACCGAATATTCCGAAACAGCAACTTGGCATTTCTTTTAAGCTTATCATAAACCAGAATGTTGTCGTAACCGGCAATAAATACATTGCCAAAGAGTGAGTCAAGTGTTACACTTAATAATTTTTTTACTCCAAGTGCATTCAAAGTTCGTCTGGAGATCGTCTCCCTCCTGCTTGAATCGAACGGATCGTAAACCAATATCGAAGAGTTATTGTATGCCCAATACTCCTTTCCGCGAGCATCCCACTTCAAGGCTTTATATATGGTATAATCATGTACGTCCCGCTTATATTCACCTTCAACTTCCTTTATCGTCATGCAGCCAAAACCAGTCACCTCTTCTATGTCGCCATTGCTATTCCGATACATTGTATTAATAGAAGTCCCGAACCTCGAGATATCTGTACGCATTAAACGACCGGATCGCAGAAAAAGAAAGTAGGGATATGGCCCCGAAACAAAGAATGTATCCCCGGCATACTGCTTGATATCACTCACCCCGGACAAATCACCAGCCTCAATTCGCATACGGACCGCAGACCGGTCAAGTATTGCTATCTTTCGCTCTTCGTCGCTCCACCAAAAACTCAAAGAATCGCCATGACTCCCCACACAATAATACCCCTTCAGATCGATATCGCATTCATTTATTGCCGGCGCGTTGGCGCTCTCGAGATAAGCCCCGGACTCATTCGTACCAATGCACGCCCCCCAGGCACTGGTAGAATGAAACGTATTCAGATCGCCTCCGGTCACAGATGGCTCGGCCAAATATTCCGGTAAATAATAACTGGCTACAACGTGAATTGAGTCTGAAAAAACACACTTATAAACATATTTTTCCGTGAAAACGAAAAATGCATTCTTGCGATCTTGGCTCTTTTCAATGTAAACATACTGCACATGATTTCCGCTTGCCGAACCAAATTCGCGGCGCAACGTTACACCTGTTTTGATATTAGTTGCCAGAACGTAATTTGATTTCTGCTGATACGGGTAACTCACTATAACACTATCAACAACCGTAAGTAAGTTATCATAAAAATATCGTTGCGGTAATTCAATACCATCCTGAAATCTAGCCCTGCGCCCATGTTGCAACTGATTGGTTCTGACATCACAATCAAATATGTCGTTCCCGATAATAACAAACATCTGTCCATGCTCATCAATTATCGGAATACAACCATGTCGCAATTGGCTATGAATCCACTTCGAACTATTAACATCTATTGTCTTTATCGAATCATTAGCATCAAAACAATACCTCATCGGTTTCTCGAGACTCTTGAACCCCAATAGAAATCTAAAGCCGCTATCTACCGGACGGGCATGAATAG
>JACCEA012338591.1_pt1 | contig 16953 bp, 15 predicted proteins | sample 7449851 | NCBI WGS metagenome assembly JACCEA01 (sample SAMN15323453, study PRJNA562643) | freshwater metagenome | isolation source: river surface water | place: USA:Blue River Watershed | collected 2017-08-18 | reverse complement strand
GGAGTGGCTTTTTTATTCATTTCATTAAGCAGGCGACTTATTTTTACGGTAATGTCCAGCGCATGGGTACCGTAAACTCAAAGCGCGCGCCGCTAATAGCGTCAGGTAAAGCGGGGAAGGGCGCCGAGCGTTTGACAGCTTCCAGTGCCTCTTTGTTAAGTATCTCGTGAGCGCTATTTTCGAGAATATTTGTATTCAAAATATTACCATTGCGATCAATCACAACGGCAACGCGCACACTACCAGCTTGACCTCGTTCTAATGCCCGAGGGGGGTACTTGGTTTTACTGCGGATTTTTTTGATCGCATCGGAAACATAGAATTGACGTGCTAACAGTGTTTGCGCTGTTAATGCCGGGCCTTCATCTTCATCCTCTTCTGCTTTTGGCTGTACCGGTGTTGGCGTAACCGCAACAGGTTTGGCTGCCGCTGAAGAGGCAGCTGCAGGGGCTGCAACTTGAGCCGCAGGTGCAGGAACATCTAGCTGTGGCTTTTCAATTTCTAACGCAGGTAATTTAACCTCGGGCCGCTCAGCGACAAGTTCTTCTTTCGCTCGCGCACTCGATTTGGCGGCTGCGGATTTAGCCGGAGTAGAGGATTTGGTATTTTGTGCGACAAGTTCACCACCCTGAATCCACGCGCGCACTTCCGCAACTCTGGTCGCGGAGGGCGTTATGGTTGAATAGCGGGTACGCAACGCGGTGTTGACATCCCCGACCTTTAACAAACTGTCGCGGTAATCGGACGATAAAGGAACGCTCCCAATCCAGGTGGCCAAGAGCATAGAAAAGAAGTTGTCGTCTTTAATAGTGCCTAAAAGCACATCATTAAGGGTAACGCTCACGCCTTTGCCTGGCGTGTAGCTAATTTTGACAAAGTCGTCTGGCACCAGCCGACCTTTAAACATAGCGTCAAAAGCAACGGTGTTATCTGCTTGCGCCATCAACGCGTCGGCCTTACTGTTAACTGCCAAACCTTCAATCCACAGGCGGCTGAATCTGCGCGCCGTAATTCCTTCCGGACTGACAATTTTAAGTTCCATTCGCATGGGTTGCTGATTACGCAATAGTGTTCCAGGATCGTTGCTCAATGACTCGGAAAAGAGTGCACCGATAAAGATCTCTCTGCCTAATTCCTGGTGGACCCCAATACCATTGAGCATTGGTTCGGCACGTGAAATGTGGGAAAAAATCAGTAGTGTGATACTTATGAGTACTCGGAATAGATGGTTGAAGCGCATAGTCTTGCTACTCTCTATTATTACGGACATTGGTGTCCTGCGTTTTAGTCCTGTGGGGTATACAGCGGTTTGTGGTTAGCCCCATAGGTATAATATAGAAAAAAGAGCGGTGCGCGTACTTTGTCTGTAATTTAGCTATAGTTGTTCTATAGATTTTCAGTAGTATCATACGCGCAGGGAGTGTTAGGGGCGGGGTTGCTTATTGCCTGGTGTATGAGTTGAGTAATTTTTAATAAAAATAGTATTACGGGTAGATGATGGAAACGAAACCTCTGCATAAAATCCCCAAAGATACCCTGGAGCATTTACTCTCCGGGATCCCGTTTTTTAAAGTTGTTAAGCAGCAAGACGCAAAGCAACTCGAAATACTCTTACAAGCCTCCCGAATCCTGTCATTTGTTCCTGGTGAAGTTGTGCTACAAAAAGGTGACACAGGAAATTGGCTGTATTTTTTACTCAAGGGAAAACTGGCGGTTTATGTTGATCAGGCGCTCAAGGGCGACTTGGTGAACTACGTTACTCCGGGCGAAGTGTTTGGGGATTTGGCTCAGTTGGTTGGTCAGGCGCGTACTGCCACAGTTATTTCAGATGCGTCAGCCAAGGAATCAATGGTGTTAGCCTTGGATTTTAATGTTTTTGGCCCGCTTAACTCAGTCACACCCATTTCATTGCAGACCAAATTAGCTTATTACCGCAATACAGCGCATAACCTGCGCTGGAAACTGGAGGTATACCGGTCGCAACATTTGCAGCATGAGTTGGCCAACAAGCATAGGCAGATCAAACTCTATCACGGCCCGAAAGACAGCCATGACGAACTGGTTTCACTCTATGAGCAATCGCAGGCGCTGGCATTATTGCTAATGGAATGGAACAAAGAGTTTGGTGTCTTGGCTGCTGAATCATTGGGCTAGTCGTTCTAAATTATTTTGAGTTCTCGTCACGCGCGACTCTTCGGCGCGTTAAGGCGCAATTGCCCACAACTGCTACACTGCTGAACACAACATCAATAATTTTCAGTGAAGCACCATGAAATTCGAAGAATTGAAACTGTCTTATGGCTACCCTCTACAACTGCAGACAAGCAGTCTTGCGGGCCAACCTGAACGTTTTTCATGTCGGCTCATTGGATGTTTGCCTGGGCGAGCGCTTTTATTATCTGTCCCCAAGCAAGCTGGCAAATTAGTTAAATTCAGGCCTGGTCAAAAAATAGTTGTACGACTAATGATTGATAATGGTATTGGAATATTTGCGGGCATCGTAGAAAGTCAGACCCTTGACCCTTATCCCATACTTCACTTGAGCTATCCCGATTCGGTGACATTCAAAGGTATTCGGGGCGCTACTCGCGTAGCTGTTTATGAAAAAGTTGATGTCGTTAACATTGGTCTGGAGTCGATCCCCTCTACCAGCGGCATTATGTTAGATGTCAGTATTTCGGGCGTGCGTATAGAGCTTGCGAATGATATTGCGGAAATTGGTGATTTACTGGAAATCAGAGCGCCTGTCGAGATTCGCGAGATAAAGCGGGAGCTGGTGCTTACGGGGAGGGTCCGCTCTCGCGTTGATCCCCAGGATGGACAATTGCAATCAATGTTGGTGAATTATGGCTTGGAGTTCGTCGAGCAAACTGAAGAACAGCGCCTGCTAATGTACACCTACGTATTCAATCAAATGGTGATACAGGAACAGGCATCTAATTAAATCGTGTTTGTATTTAAATTAAATTCGAATGCATCAATAAAAAAGGCACCCTAAGGTGCCTTTTTTATTGCGAGTAAATCGCTAATTACGCTGCTGGTGCAGCGGCCTTTGGCTTGCGACCGCGTTTTGCAGGCGCAGCGCCGGCTGGCTTCTTAGCTACTGCTTTTTTAGCAGCAGGAGCTTTTTTAGCAGCTGGAGCCTTTTTGGCTACTGCTTTTTTAGCAGCAGGAGCTTTTTTAGCAGCTGGAGCCTTTTTGGCTACTGCTTTTTTAACAGCAGGAGCTTTTTTAGCTTTAGCGGCAGTTTTCTTGGCTGCTGCTTTAGCTTTAGCTGCAGTTTTCTTGGCCGCCGCTTTCGCTTTTACAGCCGCTTTCTTGGCAGCTGCTTTCGCTTTAACAGCAGCTTTCTTGTCAGCAACTTTTTTCTTCAAAGCCGCTTTTTTAGCAGCTGCTTTCGCTTTTACTGCTTGCTTCTTAGCAGCAGCTTTTGCTTTAGCGGCAGCTTTTTTAGCCGCTACTTTAGCTTTTGCAGCAGCCTTTTTCTCAGCAGCTTTGGTTTTTACTGCAGCTTTCTTAGCTGAAGCTTTCAAGCGTTTTGCAACTGCACCTTCCGCTTTAGCAACTGCTTTGTCGTGCGCAGCAGCCAATTTAGCAGCAGCTTTAGCAGCTGCAGCTTCTTTTTTGGCAGCAGCAACGGCAGCTTTCGCAGCAGCGGCATCTTTCTTGGCGGCAGCAACAGCAGCTTTAGCAGCGGCTACAACTTTAGCTGAACCAGGGGTTTTCTTTTTACTAGCAGCAGCCAACTTGCTTTGAGCAGCTTTCAGAGCTGCAGCAGCTTTAGCAGCGTCTTTAGCCAAACCAGCAACAGCTTTACCGGCATCTGCCGCTTGAGCTGCGCGAGCTTTTGCCAGTTGCGCTTTCAGTTGAGCTAATTGCTGTTCCAAACTTGCAACAGTATTAACAGCGGTTTGTTTACGTGCAGCCATGGTGTGCTTCCTTTATAGTTTTCGAAAGGTCGATAAATGGATTAAAAAGTCCAACATGTATAAGTTAAAACTTTATTAAAAAAATTCAAGTTTTTTGCGCTAAATAGTCAATAAAAATGCGTTTTTTTGACAATTTTTAGTAAAAAAATGTGTTTTTTCGATTTTAAGGGAAAGTTTTTCTGTTTGAAGCGCCTTCAATCAGACTGTTTACTGAAAACAATTTTGCTCTTCTGCAATTGCAATTGGACGTAATTGGTTTTGTTTTTCCCTTTTTCACTTGCCATTAACGATGCTATCAACGGTGAGAAAAGGTCTTGTTGAGCGTTCCTTTTTGCCTCTCAAGATTCGCCTTATCAAAATTTTTTTGTGATTTGTGATCGCTTCGGTGACGTAGTGAATGACTCAGTGATGGCTAACTGGATCACGATTTTAAACTTTGGCGAGGTTTGAATACCCGCCAGCCCCATAATCAAACTGAGTTGCTTACCGATGAATGTTGTCAGTGATTGTGTTTGAAGCGCGAGACAGTTGGCTTTGTGAGTTGGGCGATGCGGTTTAGTCTCAGGCAATTTTTCGGTATCAATATCGTCCCTGTTGTTTTCGCATAGGGTGATGCAATGTGCAAAGGGTTGCTGGGCAAATCCCTCTCCTGGCTATCGAGACTAGCTATTTCGTCATCATGAGGGAGATATTTAACGGAATGAGTTCCTTGTCGGCAACTGCATCAATGAGCTTGTCGCGTTTAGTCTATCAAGTATCAATGATTGATTTTCGTTGAATTACAACTTTCACGTTGGCTCGTTAATTCGTCGACATCATTGTCCAACGCAATGCCTTGAATGGGCTCATGGACACTGCGTTATCTCGTTAACTCAAATGACTTCCTGAAAACGATTAATTGAAGGGCATCTTAATGTGCAGTTAATTGCTCGTTGGATGCTCGTGAGCAACGAATATATTCAGTTTGGTTTAGGACTGCTTGAATCAACCATATCAATCTCAGTTCGCATGCGATCCGTTGGCGACGATTGATTTAAAAATCCATAAACGCGCTCTTGTGAATCTGCTGCTAACAAACACGCTAATCGACTTTTAGGTCTGCTGTAAATATTGTCTTTTCCAGCACTATATTTCATATCCAGAGTGGGAGTGATGAAGTTTAGTGGGAATAAGATATTCGTTTTGTTTTGACGTTGGCGCAGTGATAAGTTGCTAGTGAAATTGGCGCCCCTTGATGGTGATTGTCGATCAACGGTGTGTCAGACCGAATGGTACATAATAGTTGGGGGGATTTTTTGGGGCGGGCCGGCGACAGGTGGGCGACGTTTTTTTGACGAGAAGGGTCGCCTCAAACTGGTCGGACATTAACCAAACAGTCAATTGACGGTCGAATATTTCCCGTAAATTCCCCCCTTTGGGGGTTACAAAGAGTTGGTCTTTGCCCGGCCAAAACTGCTAGAATTGGGAACTTTCAGTTAGACCTAACGATAATGTTCAAATAACACGAGGAGTACCCAGAGTGAGCCGTAGAAAAAAAGGCCAAGCCGGTGATGATGGTAACGAAATTGACTTGACCCCCATGCTCGACGTGGTGTTCATTATGTTGATCTTCTTTATCGTAACTGCGTCGTTCGTTAAAGAAGCGGGTTTTAACCCCAATGTTCCTGAGCCAAACAACAATCCTCCGCCAGATGATGCTGAACCAAATATTCTGGTTCGTATTTCCGCTGATGACCAAATCTGGTTGATGGAGAAAGAAGGTGAGCGCCGTGTAGATACTCGCTCAGTTCGTTCTAACCTGGAGCGTCTGCGTGCTGAGTTGCCTAAGGCTGCGGTGATTATTTCTGCAAGTGGTCGTGCAAGCACTGGTACCTACGTTGCTGTTGCCGATGCTGCCCGCGAAGCCAATGCACCTAACGTAGTATTGGTGCCGAGCAAGGATTAATTCCTTCGGTAATGAAAAAGCCGCCTTGGCAACAAGGCGGCTTTTTTTGTGCCCGCAATTCGTCTCTTTGGGTTGTAATGCGGTTAAAGCTCATACTCCTGACGAACATACTTTTTCGGGAGCTTGCTGTGGTGGGTTCGCTCTGCACTGAAGTGATCGTGCAACTTGTCTTGCATGAGTTGCGCAAAGTCAGGCTGCTTTAAACGGATCAAGTGGCGATGATCACCGGCCTCAATATAAACCTCTTCGACTCCCATTAATTCCTCATCCCAGATTACATCCAGGCCATAGGCTTCACCTAGTGCAGGTATAGCCCCTTCGGCACAGTCTTTAAAAATCTCCGCAAGCTCTTCCTCTTCGACCAGCTCCATGTGACGATCAAAAATCTGGTTCAAGGTGTGGCGTAATATTTTATTGCGTGTGGGGAGAACACAAAGCGTGTAATGAAAATCCTCATCACGTAATAGTACGCCTTTGGCCAGGCAATGATCATCAATCTTGGCGACACGTGCTGTGTTGTATGAACCCTCGCAATATTCATGTTCCAGCAGCGTGAACTCGACCTGTTTTGCTTTTAAATATTTTTCTACCGTTGTAGCAACACCCATAAACAATCTCCTGTGGCAAAAGCGCAGAGAAAAAGGGTTAAACAGTCTTCAGGTTTAAAGGTAATCGGATTAAAGGTAATAGGGTTAATGGAATGGGTTAGCGCACGCGCTTATTTCTGTCGTGCTAATTTGAGTATAGAAAGAAAAACGATAACGAACCAAGTGTTTTGGAATTAATCTGCGTTGATTAGATCGGTTGGTTTGTTGCGCAGTGAATAGCGATAAAACAAAAAAGCCGCTTAAAAGCGGCTTTTTTGTAGAGAGGGGAATAAACGATTAGCTGAGGCTGGCGAGCTTTTGCTTTACTGATGCCAGTTTCACGCAGGTTACGAACACTTCCATAGCCCCAACGACTTCTGGTACGGTTGGAACGGATGGTGCGATACGGATATTGCGATCTTCCGGATCTTTGCCGTAGGGATAGGTTGCGCCGGCAGGTGTCAGTTTTACACCGGCTTCAGCCGCAAGGCGAACAGTTTCTTTAGCGCAACCTTTGCGGGTATCGAAAGAAACAAAGTAACCGCCCACAGGTTTTTCCCACGCGCCTAAATCGGTACCATCGAACGCTTTACTCAATGCACTCAACACTGCTTCAAAACGTGGATTTAATAATTCTGCGTGTTTGCTCATGTGCGCCATGAGTGCATCTTTGCCAGGCAAGAAGCGTGAGTGGCGAATTTGGTTAACTTTGTCCGGGCCGATGGTGCAGCTGTTCAAAAACTTTTTGAAGCCCGCGAGGTTTGCTGCGCTCGCTGCTACGAAAGCAACGCCGGAACCTGCGTGGGTAATTTTTGACGTAGATGCAAATTGTACAACTGAGTCTTCAGTGCCATTGCGACGGGTTGCTTCCAAAATGCTGGCCAATTGCGGTGCGTTTGGAACCAGGTCATGCACAGAGTAGGCGTTATCCCAAAATACGCGGAAGTTGGCACTGGCAATTTGGCCGAGTTTGGCGATACGCTCTACGGTTTCATCGCTGTACACCACTCCGGTCGGGTTGGAGTACTTGGGCACACACCACATACCTTTGATGGATTTGTCGGCTTTCACCAGTGACTCAACAACGTCCATATCGGGACCGGTTGACGTCATGGGAACATTGATCATTTTGATGCCGAGTTGCTCGCACACGGTGTAGTGGCGATCATAGCCAGGAACCGGGCACAGGAACTTCACGTCGCCTTCATTTTTCCAGGCACTGGCGGCATCCTTCAGGCCAAATTGGTAAGCGGTCAGCATCACTTGGAACATCAGCGTCAGGCTGGAGTTACCGCCTACCAGCACATTGGCTGGCTCCACACCCATAATGTGTGCCCCGAGTTGCTTGGCTTCAGGCAAGCCGTCCAAACCGCCGTAGTTACGGGTGTCAGTGCCGTCCGCCGCTATGTAGTTGCCTTGCAACAACCCGTCCATTGCATCAGACAGATTTAATTGCTCGGCAGAAGGTTTACCGCGGGTCAGATCCAGATTCAGCTTCTTGGCGAGAATCGCCTGATATTGCTCGGTGAGTTGACTTTCCAATTCGCGCAGTTGCGCAGCAGATGCGTTGTCCAGTTGCAAGGTAATTACCTCATTTGGTTGGCAGGATTAGCGGATTAAGTGCGCGGCATTATACCCGTTAGTCACCTGCTTGTTGTAGAGCATCCGGTCGCTGGAATGAGATTGGTTTGCGCTAGCGCAACAAATTTAGCGGCGTTCGTCCATGATTAGCGGTGGTACGGGGCAGTCCAGGCTGTCCGCGATAGCGCGGAAGAGCTCGGCCTCTGCCAGTGTTACGCGATTGTCTTGCAGGACGCACTGGCTCATGGCTTTTAATAGCTGCGGCTTTTGCAGCGGTTTTACCCGGTTAAGTTGAAGCAGTGCTTTGTCCAGATCAGCAAGTTGTACCTGATCCTGCGGGAGCAATACCAGATTGGAGAATTTCAATTCGGCCTCTCCACGTGCAAATGCAGCTTCCGCATCGGTACTGGATGCAGCGCCTGCGTAAGCAAGTAGCGATAAAAGAATGGCACATTCGCCGGGTAATTGTTTCAGATTGAGGTCGCGTTCAATGCGTGGGACGTGATGGTTATTGTGCAAAACAATTCGATGCAACGCCCACTCCATTAAACTGATTTTTTTGTCCGCGCGGATTAATACATTCATGCAATCTAAAAATAATTGTTGCTGCTCGCCCGATAATTGTTTTAGCGCGGAGAGGCAGAGCTCAACCAATGGCAAGCGCAATCCGGCGTGTTGGGCTGCCGCTGCTGAAATGATTGGACGCAGCTGTTGAAATTCCGCTTCAGGCAAATGTTCGCTGAGCAATGCTAGCTGATGCTGGGCGATTTGCGCATGGCGATCCAGCAACAAGCCAAAAATAATACCGCGCGCACTATAGCTTTCGTGCGCGGCATTTTTTAATTGTTCAGGAATTTCTGCGAGACGCGCGCGCGCATAACTGAGTTGCGCTCGCGAAGGTTGAGCGATTTGATTGAGTGCCTGGTCTATATCGATACTGGTTTGCGTCGGTGTTACGGTTGCAGAGTCCAAGATTGCACTAGTGCTATTAAACCCCGAAACAACTTCGATCAAGTCATCCGCTGTTGTTGCGGCAGTGTCTGTACTATCTGTTTGTGTAACTGCTGAAGTCTTCCTTCCTTTATATACACTTGTGGCAAATTCACCATCCCAGTTGGGCTGAATACGTTTGATGCGTTCTTCTAATGGTGGATGAGTCGCCATTAAGTTAAAAAAGGATTTCACTCCTTGGCCAAAATACATATGGCTGAATTCGGCGGCATGTTCATTGTGTAGTTCGGAACCAAAAGTACTGCCGCCAATTTTTTTCAGGGCGCCCGAAATACCCTCCGGGTTGCGAGTAAATTGCACAGCCGATGCATCGGCGAGAAATTCGCGCTGGCGACTCACGGCGGCTTTGATCAGGTTGCCAAAAAATATTCCTGTATAGCCTATTACCAACAGTCCAACACCTAGTGCCAACAGGGCGGCAGGCGAATTATCTTTACTGGAGCGAGTGCTGCTGCGATTACTGGCGATGCGAATAAGAAACTCACCAATCAAACCAATTACCAGAATACCGTACAACAGTGAGATCAAACGCATGTTGATGCGCATATCGCCGTGAAAGACATGGCTGAACTCATGGGCAATTACACCTTGGAGTTCATCGCGAGATAAACGTTGAATACAACCGCGAGTAATACCGATAACGGCATCCTGGGGGTGATAGCCAGCGGCAAACGCATTAATACTTTCTTCTTCCATTAAATATACAGGGGGGACGGCGGTACCCGAGGCAATTGCCATTTCTTCTACCACGTTTAAAATTTTGCGCTCATCCGCATCCTGAGTGTTGCCTACTAGCAGGCGCCCCCCCATGGCTTCCGCGACGGCTTTGCCTCCGCCACCTAATTGCAAAAAACGAAATAGACTTCCCAGTGCCACCACACTACTCACACCTAATGTGATCCATAAAAATGTGGTAGGGCTAAGTGCATGCAAAATTCCTTGCCATGCTGTTTGCGCAGATTGCTGACGATGCTCGTCAGTGAAGTAGGCGAGTGATGCAAATAGCAAGGTGGTAATGGCGACCAGTGATATCACCGCCGCAATTAGCAGCAATATCAAATAGTGTGTATTGCGGCGGGCACGATCCTGGTGTTCAAAGAAATTCATAGGCGCAACCTGTTGCTGATGAGTGATTGCTATATATAAAGAAGGAAGACTTGCCCGTATCTGAGCTGGAAAAAATCTTCCTTCTATATATAGAAGGAAGATTTTGTAGGGGATGTGCTAAAACTGCACTTTGGGTGCCGACTGGATTTCGGCGCTATCGGCAAACACTAGCAAGCTTGCATCGTCTCTGTGACCAAAACTGGCTGCTAACACCACGGGTGGAAAGCTTTGTTTGTAAGTGTTGTACGCGGTTACTGCATCATTGAATGCCTGACGAGCGAAGGCAACTTTGTTTTCGGTGCTGGTCAACTCTTCGGACACTTGCATCATATTTTGTGATGCCTTCAAATCCGGATAAGCCTCCATCACCACATTTAAACGCCCGATGGCATTGGTTAATAAATTTTCTGCGCCGGCTAATTCAGTCATTGCTGCGGCGCTACCAGGATTTGCTGCTGCCGCTTGCAAACCATTCATTGCTTGATTGCGCGCGCTGATCACCGCTTCCAAGGTTTCGCGCTCGTGTTTGATATAGCCTTTCGCTGTTTCTACCAAATTGGGAATAAGGTCATAACGGCGTTTTAATTGCACTTCAATTTGAGAGAATCCATTTTGATAGCGATTTTTCAAAGCGACCAGTTTGTTGTAAATCCCGATAACGTAGAACACTAACAGGGCAATTATCACCAGCGTAACGATGGTAGAAATCATGATGTTTTCCTTTGCGTGTCAATAAATGGTGATCGGCCACAACTGACAAAGTACCAGTTGCCGTTGCGCAAGATACTAACAGGATAGGATGATATTTCCAGCGGGAAATCTTGTTGCAGGGTGAGCGGGCGATAAACGCGCGAATTCGGTGATAAAAGACCGGTAATAACCGCGACTGAAAAGTGGGGCTGAACGCTAATCGACGTATTCAAAAACCTTAACAACTTGTTGCACTCCGTCGCTGGTACGTGCAACTTCAGCGATACTGTCCGCTTCGTGACGCGATACCAAACCCATCAAAAAAACAGTTTGGGCTTCGGTAATGATGTGAATGCGACGGCTTTGAACGCTACTGGCAACCAGGCGTGATTTTATTTTTGTGGTAATCCAGGCATCCAGGCTTTGAGACCCAAAGCGCGCTATTTGCCCTACTTGCAATTCATTATGTACCTGACGTACGGAGTTGATAGCACCTACGGTGCTGCCGGCAAGTTGGCGTAAATGCTCGGAGGAGACCTGACCGGTCAGCAACACATAGCCGTTAAAACTGTCGATATTTACGCGCGCATTTTCAAAGGCCGGGTCAGCTTTGAGCAAATTTACGCGTGCGTAGGTTTCCAACCGTTCGTCGTTCAGTTTGGTGCCCAGCGAGCGCTTGTTGTTGCTGATTTGCACCGGGTCACTGGTGGTTGCATGAATGACTCGCGCGCAGCCGCTTAATTGAAATGCCATTACACTTAATGCCAAAAGTGTCAGGACGTAACAGGTTTGCGCACGAAATATCTGCATTAAAAGCCTCCAAACAACTGCTGCTCAATCAAGTCACACAAGCAAAATAAACTAAGCAAGTGCACTTCGTGGATACGGGGTTTGGCAAATAATGGCACGCGAAGTTCAATATCACCATGGGTCAATAAGGCCGCTACATCACCACCATCAGCGGCAGTGAGTGCTATCACTTGCATCTCTTTATCGTGTGCGGCGCTGATGGCTTGCAATAAGTTGCTTGCTTTACCCGTACTGGTGAGCAGCAACAAAATATCGCCCGTTTGCCCGAGCGCGCGAATTTGTTTAGCGTAGATGTCATTAAAACTCGAGTCGCTACCAATTGCTGTTTGGGTAGTGAAATCAGAACCGAGATTTAGTGCGGGTAAACTGGGGCGCTCTTGTTCAAACCGATTAACCAGGCTGGCGGTAAAAATTTGCGCTTGCGCCGCAGAAATACCGTTGCCGCAGGTCAGTATCTTTTTCTCATTCAAGAGGGCGTGCACAATAAATTCACTGGCATTGGCGAGTAGGGGGGCAAGTTGTTCGCCGGCTTGCATCTTGGCTTCAATACTTTCGTGAAACAGGGTAATTACACGTTGTTCCATAAATGGGTCGCTATAGTCATTCGAATAATTTCAGGGGCATTGGTGACCTTGTTCAGGTGGTAAATGCATTTTTAATCCACTGGACGGGTGGTGCTGTGCCGGTCTGATCCAATGCTATCACATCAAAGCGGCAGGCGATTTTGTCGTAGAGCTTGTGCTCTTGTAAAAAGCGCTGGGCGGTTTTGATAATTTTTTGCTGTTTGCGGTAATCCACCGTTTCCAGCGCGGGCGCAAAACGCTTATTGGTACGCAGGCGCACTTCCACAAAAACCAGCGTGGTTCCGCGCGGATTTTTTTCCAACATTATTAAATCAATTTCGCCCAGTTTGCAGCGGTAATTGCGCGTGCGGGTGATGAGCCCTTGCTGATGTAAATACTGTTCGGCGTAGTGCTCCGCGGTAGCACCGATGATTACGCTGGTGTCTATACCGGGTGTTGCAGCGTCCTTGTTGCTGTTGTTCATTATCTTCCCTTTATATTGATGGATACTTAGTATTGTAGTTCGTTTTCGTTAATAACCATGGGCAGTGGCTGAGCGTCGCCGTTGCGGAACCTTACCCAGATTTGCTCGCGTTCGATGCGGCCTGCATTCATACGCAACGCACCAGTAGCGCCGAAAATTCGCATTTGGGGTACTTGCTCCAATTGCGGCAAGCGCGCGTACAAACGAAATGCATCCGCGCCCAGTGCATGCAGGCGGCCATATACCGCCGCGGATTTAGTGTACTGCGCAACGGCTTGTTTTTCCGGGCTGGTTGAATCAAACAACCACGGCATAGTGTTAAAGCGAATTCCATTTAGATCGCGGTCGGCTTTAACGTTGGGCTCGCCAGAGTAAACCTGACTGGTGGCGTATACCGGAATTTTTCCCGCATAGTGAAACGCAAATGTCGGTTTGATTTGGCGCGCTTGTGCCGGGTCGGCGATCAGGAAAATCATGTCCACATCACTGCGGCTGCGTGGTGAGGCAATTAAATTGACTCCGAGCAAACTTTGCAATTCGCGCGTGCGTATCTGGCTTTGTTCAATCAACATCGCATCTTTCACCAGTCCTGAGTAATTTACGCCGGGCTGAAATTGAGTGCGATTTACGATTACGCCGCCGAGCTTTTCCCACTCATCGGCAAAAGCGCGTGCGCTGCGTTCGCTCCACTCCTGCGAGGGAATAATGACCATCGCCTGGCGATGGCCCTCTACAAATGCTTGCCGCGCAACTTGGCGCGCTTCGTCTTCGACCGCCAAACCAAATTGATAAAAACCTTTTAGCGGTTGTGCTGGCTGTGCATCGGGATAATTCAGTGCTAACACCGGTACTTCCAGTGTAGGCATCAGACTGAGTTCAGTGACTTTTTCTTTATCAATGGGGCCGATTACCAGGTCGGCACCTTCGGTAACCGCTTGTTGGTAAGCAGCTAACGCATCACCACTGCTGTCATATTGGCGCACTTCTGGCGCATTGCGGCCATTACTGAGCGCCTGATAATAGGCGGCAAAAAAACCGTCGCGTACCGCTTCACCGGCTTCGGCCAATTTGCCTTGCATAGGCAGTAACAGTGCAATTTGTTTAGGTTGTTGATCGATTAAGCTTTGCAGCAGCCGTAAATCATTGGGCAAATTGTCACGCGCGGGATGTTGGCGCCAATCATTAATCCAGCGTTGTAATTGTTCGCGCTGTTGCTCTAAATCGATTTGGTTGTTTTTGCTGATGGCAGCGAGGCTATACCAGCCGCGTGCCGCTTCTCCGAACTCATCCTGTGCGAGTTGCTGTAATTCAGCGAAGGGAATACTCATCAGGTTTTGCCAGATAGCATCCTGATTTTGTTGGCGCTGTTGTTTGTTGTTAATTAACGCCGCGAGTTGGATGCGCTCATTCACACTCTGTTGCGCTTCACCCAGCAAGGTAAAAACCTGTGCGCGTTTTTCACGCAGTGCAATTTCCGTTGCGGGTTCCATGGCTTGCCATTGTTGTTCCAGGCGCGGCTTGGTTAGAATGCCGTGCGCGAGGAAATTGGAGCCCTCTTGCAATGCCAGGGTGCTGAGTAAATCGGTGTATTTTACGTAGGACTGATCAGGCAAGTCATCGGGATTCATGTCGCTAATCAAATCGCGTGCTCGGCTGAATTTACTGGCGTCTACATAAACCTGTGCCGCTTGCAGCGCCAGACTCTCGCGCTCGGGCGACTGGCTCTGGCGTGCAAGCTCCAGCAGTTGGCTGGCGCTGGGGGCTTTGGCCTGGGCCTTGGTGGCTGGTGCCTTGCGCTTTTCCGGTTGGGTTGGATTGCTGCCACAGCTGCTCAGGCCAAGCGCCAGGGCAGCGGCCAGTAATCCGGTTGCAGTGTGGTGAAGGAACTTGCGCGCAAAAGGCCGTATCGGCATGAAAACCTCGGTAAAAAACCAGCAAAAGTAATGAATTCAACAGAGTCTGACGCTCGGCGTCTGGCTCCCTTATCCGGAAAGCGGTATGTCAACAACAGCCTCAAACCAGGGCATTTTGTATGTCGTGGCAACACCCATCGGCAATTTGGGCGATATGGTACCGCGAGCGGTAGAAACTCTACAAACAGTAGCCTTGATTGCCGCTGAAGATACGCGACACAGTTCCCGCCTCTTGTCCCATTTTGCTATCAAAACCCCCTGTATTGCCTACCACGACCACAGTGATGATTCGCGCGTAGATCAGCTGGTTGCCAAAATGCAGGCAGGGGAATCCATTGCCCTGATTTCCGATGCCGGGACTCCATTGGTATCTGACCCAGGTTATCGTTTGGTACGCAGTGCTCGCCAGGCAGGCATTCAGGTGGTTCCCATTCCCGGCGCCTGCGCCATGATTGCCGCGCTCAGTGCTGCAGGTTTACCTTCAGACCGTTTTGCCTTTGAAGGTTTCCTGCCCGCCAAACAGATTGCTCGCTGCACTCAATTGCAATCGCTCGCAGCAGATTCGCGCACACTGATTTTTTATGAGGCGCCGCATCGTATTCTTGAAACCCTGCAAGACATAGTGCAGGTATTTGGCCCTGAACGCGAAGTCGTTATCGCGCGCGAAATTACCAAAACGTTTGAAACGATTAAGGGGGATAGCGTTGCTGCATTAGTTGATTGGGTGGCTGCTGATTCCAATCAGCAGCGCGGCGAAATTGTGCTGCTCGTTCACGGCGCTCCCAAACAGGAAAATGAAATGCTTACACCCGAGCAAATTCACATCATGAAAGTTCTGCTCGACGAATTACCGGTAAAACAAGCGGCCAGTATCGGCGCAAAATTAACGGGATTGAAAAAGAATTTTTTGTACGATTGGGCGTTGCAGAATAGTAAATAAATTTTTGCTGTTCGCTTTTGTATAGATGTCACTGTTAACTTTTTTAGCGCAGTAAAACATCCGGCAATACACTGGACCGCGTTCCCGGTTTAGGTAAGTTGCTGGCATCGCGATAAGTAAACACCATCGAATATTTGGTATTGCCGGTCATATTCCTTCCTGCGGCATGAAATAGATTGCTGTGAAACAACAACAAATCCCCTTGATTCAAAGGCACTGCAATCGCTTGATCCAGCAATGGTTTGTTGCACTCTAAATCGGTACGTAAAAATTGCAATTCATCCAGTTGTGTTGCGTCTATATCAAGTTGATGTGAGCCGGGAATCACCCATAAGCATCCGTTCTCATGGTGTTCATTGCCCAAGGCTAACCACGCCGAGACCAGTGCCGGACGTGCAAAGCTCCAGTAGCGGCTGTCGCGATGCCAGCCGGTGCGGCTGGAGTAGGCGGGTTGTTTGGTCATGATGCAGTTGTGATGGCATTGGGATAAGTACACATCGTCGCCCAATAATTGTTGCAACGGAATTCGCAAGTTTGCGCCGGTTGCCCAATTGGCGAGGAGTTGGCTGCGCGCATAAGCGCCGAGTAGACGGCGCGCGGTTTTGCCGCCTTCTGCTTCGCGTGAGCTGGGCGCTCCCGGGTATTGGGTATCAGCCTCGTATTCAATGGGGGCGGCATGCTTTTGTAGTTCTTCTTTTGCCAAGACGATAATCGATTCGCAAAATGCTGCTGCTTCAAACTGCGGTAGAACCAGATAGCCTTGGGTATGAAAATTCAGAACTTGTTCAGCAGATAACATCGCGCAGGCCTGCAGAAATGTGCAATTGAAGAAAAAGTAGAGCGGGTATGTCTAGTATAACACTGCCACAAAAAACGCTGTCAGCACTATTTATTGTTAGCTTGGTATTCAAAAGCATTATCTTGATCTGACTCAATAGGCACCGGGGCTTTTAATAAATTCCCAAAGGATTTTGCACCCAATGGTCCAGCTCCGTGCGCGCTGTTCTACCAGTTGTTCGATGCTATTGAGCTTGCTGCGCGGGTAAATATTGCCATTAAAAACCACCGCCTCGATTGATAAGCTATGGCGGATGTTCTCTAGCGGGCTTTTGTTTAGCAGAATTAAATCTGCCATTCGCCCCGGCTTAACCTCGCCATAGTCCCGGGTGCGACCAAAATATTCTGCGGGGGATAGTGTGGCAGCCCGTAACGCTTCTGCTGGCGATAGCCCAGCCAACACTAACTCTTGTAATTCATCGTGCACAGTCGCACCGGCAACAATATAGTCAGTGCCGACTAGAATCTTTACTCCTGCTTTATGGGCATCGCCGGTGAGTGTTAAGCCTTTTTGATAAAATTCACGGTAGGTTTTGCGTGCTTCTGGTGATGGATC
>JACCEA010902196.1_pt1 | contig 16954 bp, 13 predicted proteins | sample 7449851 | NCBI WGS metagenome assembly JACCEA01 (sample SAMN15323453, study PRJNA562643) | freshwater metagenome | isolation source: river surface water | place: USA:Blue River Watershed | collected 2017-08-18 | reverse complement strand
TTGCTCATGCCAAGACTCTATCCAACGCCTTTGTCGATGCCACTATCATTTTGCCAAGCGTAAGGCGGGCCATGGCAAGAATCCTCTGTATCTCCCCCCAGCGCGAAAATCCGCTCCCACCACTTGAGGTGCTAGGGCATCAACTGCACCTGGTTGACTTTGAACCGCAGTCCTTAGCAGCTGCCCCCAGGCACGATCTGATCGTTCTCGACTGTCGTGCGAACCTAGTTGAAGCAAGAGCAGTTTCCAGAATCTTGCAAGCAGCAAACTGGCAAACTCCGCTGCTGCTAGTTCTGTCGGAGGGTGGGCTACCTGCAGTGAATGGTGAATGGGGTAGTCAGGATTTCATACTCGACGGAGCATCTCTTGCCGAAGTCGATGCAAGAATTCGAATGCTCAGTCGCCCGATTGCACAAGTTTCTCCCGCTGATTCAAATAGTGGACTTTTGATTGACATTGGAACTTTCACAGCCAAAATAAATGGAAAGACCCTTGATCTGACTTTCAAGGAATTCGAACTTCTCAGATACCTCCATGAACACCCGAATCAGGTCTTTAGTCGAGAGCAGCTGCTGAGCGAGGTTTGGGGATACGACTACTTTGGTGGAACCCGAACAGTCGATGTCCACATCCGGCGTCTGAGAGCAAAACTGGGCGAATTTGAGGGACTCATTGGAACAGTGCGCAACGTTGGCTATCGCCTTGATCCAAGCGGCAGTTCAGAAAATTAAGCCTTAACCACAGCCCATGAATTAGTGGGAAGATATTGCCATGGCTGATGAGACAACGACAATCTTCACGCCTGCTGTAAATCCAGAACTGCCAGAAGACCGATTTCTTGAAAGAGAACTGAGCTGGCTGGATTTCAACCAGCGGGTGCTTGAACTCGCTGAAGATGTAACTACTCCGCTGTTGGAGCGCATCAACTACCTTTCAATCTTTGCCTCTAACCTCGACGAGTTCTTCATGGTCAGAGTTGCGTCTCTCAAACGACGCATAGCAACCGGCATCGCTGTGACCTCTCCGTCTGGCCTGAGTCCGCAACAGGTCTTGCAAGCAATCTCGGAGCGCACGAGAGTCTTGCAGCAGCGACACTCCGCCCTGTTCATAAATGAACTGCTGCCTAAGCTTGCTGAAGCAGACATTAACTTGGTGCACATCTCCTCACTGAATGAGGATGAAAAGAAGAAGCTCCACGAATACTTCACAATGCAGGTGTTTCCTGTTCTGACGCCACTTGCCGTTGATCCTGCTCACCCATTCCCTTATATCTCAGGACTATCCCTCAACCTGGCTGTTGTTCTTAGAAACCCAAAGACAAAAGGGGAGCACTTTGCCAGAGTCAAAGTTCCGCCACTTTTACCAAGATTTGTTTCAGTTCCTGACTCCACCAATCGCTACATCCCGCTTGAGGATGTCATGGGTGAATTCTTGGGCGAGCTTTTCCCCGGCATGGAGGTTATTCAGCACCACACCTTCCGAGTTACAAGAAATGAAGATCTAGAGGTCGATGAAGAAGAAGGGGAAAATCTCCTTATTCAGCTTGAAAAAGAACTTCTTCGTAGACGCTTTGGTCCACCGGTCAGGCTCGAGGTTGCTCAAGACATAGATGAAAAAGTGCTGAAACTGCTACAGCGTGAACTAGACATCGAAATCAGCGAAGTTTATTCTCTGCCAGAGCCACTTGATCTCAGAAGTTTGAACTCTTTCTACAGATTGAAAAGACCTGAACTCAAGTTCGAACCTCATCAAATAACTACAAATCCTTACCTCGAAGCAGACGAAGATGAGGCGGCTGACATTTTTGCCGCTCTTCGAGAGCGCGAGGTTTTAGTGCATCACCCATATGAATCTTTTTCGACTAGCGTCCAAGCATTTCTAGAGCAGGCAGCCCAAGATCCTCAAGTCTTGGCTATCAAGCAAACCCTCTACCGAACTTCCGGTGACTCCCCCATCATGGACGCTCTAATTGAAGCTGCCGAGGCAGGTAAGCAGGTTCTAGCGCTAGTAGAAATCAAAGCTCGATTTGACGAACAAAACAACATCAGCTGGGCTAGAAAATTAGAAAGCGCTGGAGTGCACGTTGTTTACGGTTTGGTTGGTCTCAAAACCCACTGCAAACTTTCTTTGGTGATTAGGCAAGAGGGTGATCAGCTTCGTCGCTATTGCCACGTTGGGACCGGAAACTACAACCCAAAGACTGCTCGCTACTACGAAGATCTCGGCCTTCTTACAGCCAGATCGGAAGTCGGCGAAGACTTAACCAAGCTTTTCAATTTGTTATCGGGTTATGCATCAGAACCTAAATACAAGGCGATGCTGACTTCTCCAGGAGGAGTGCGCGAGGGACTTGCAGAGCGAATCCAACGTGAGGTCGATAACCACCAGGCGGGCAAGCCGGCCAGAGTTGCACTAAAACTGAACTCTTTGGTCGACGAGAGAATCATTGACCAGCTCTACCTCGCCTCGCAAGCTGGTGTCCCTATCGATGTTTTGGTGCGAGGAATGTGTGCACTAAAGCCTGGCATCAAGGGCCTGAGTGAAACAATTCGAGTCCGCTCAGTTTTAGGAAGATACCTGGAGCACTCTCGAATCTTCTACTTTGAAAATGACGGTAATCCAGATGTCTTTATTGGCTCTGCCGACATGATGCACCGCAATCTAGACCGACGTGTCGAGACCCTAGTAAAAATTGTCCAGCCTGATCAAATTGAGCAGCTTAGAAATATTCTGAATCTCGGTTTCAGCGACGAGATTGCCTCTTGGCATCTGCAACCCAATGGCACCTGGCTGCGCAAATCAACTTCTGCTTCGGGCGAGCAATTGGCAGACCTGCAAGATCAAATGATGTTCCAGGCGCTTTCCAAAAAGAGAATTCGCTGATGACAATTTATGCGGCTGGAGTTGTTTGTTGGCGTGAAAAAGATGGAAACTTCGAAGTTCTCTTAGTTCGACGCGAAAAATACCAAGACTGGTCATTTCCAAAAGGTAAGCAGGACCCAGGTGAGCTTCTCCCTGAAACTGCGGTGCGTGAGGTGCTAGAAGAAACCGGCATACGACTAAAGCTGGGAAGAAAACTTTCAACCATCAGTTATCAAGTTGGGTCTGGTGAGGAAAAAGAGGTTCACTACTGGGCATCCAAGCTAAAACCAAAAGCTTGGAAGAGTGCTGTATTTGAACCAAACGAAGAGATTGCGAAAATTGGTTGGTTCACATTTGCGGAAGCCGGCAGCAAATTAACCTATGAGCATGACCGCAGTTTGTTGCAAGAAGTGGTGGATTTGCGGCGACAGGATGTGCTGGAAACTAGAGCACTAATAATTATTCGACATGCAAAAGCAACACCAAGGAGCGAGTGGAAAGGATCGGAAGCAAAGAGGCCACTGCTGCCGGAAGGGAAGGCTCAGGCTAAACGTCTGGTTAGTATTTTGAATGCTTACTCCCCCAAACTGCTTGTGACCAGCCCATGGTCTCGCTGTGATCAAACAATTGAACCTTTCGCAAAGTTTTATAAAAGAAAAATTATTTATCGTTCGCAACTTACGGAGCTATCGAGTGTGTTGAGTCCACGCAAAACGATTAGTGCGGTCGAATCACTTTTTGAATCAACCAAATCAGCTTTGATTTGCTCACACCGTCCGGCCTTACCAACTATCACGAAAACGCTCGCCAATCGAGCCACCACCGAGACGAGGGATCTAATTCTGGCTGGCACAACTCTCGAGCCCGGGGAGTTCATGGTGCTGCGACTTTCTATGGGCAAAAAGCCTAAATTCGTGGCCTTTGAGCGGGTAAGACTAGATATATAGAGAAGTTAACCTCTCGTTTACCTGGTATCTAAAGGCTGTTTGCTGGAGCTGCATAGCTTGGCCAGCGTCTACCAGACCACGAAAGGCATTACATGTCACAAATTGCAAAGCTCACTGCGATTGCAGCTGCGGGAACCCTAGTTCTCACCGGCTGCGCGGCAAATGAAGCAGCTCCTTCAGAAACAACTACTGCACTGTCCGGCACCCTAGACGGCTCTGGTGCATCATCGATGGCAGCTGGCCAGGAAGCTTGGGTCGCTGCTTTCCAGACCGCGAACCCCGGTGTCACCATTAACTACAACCCAACCGGTTCCGGAACTGGACGCGATCAGTTTGAGCAAGGGTTGACATTCTTCACCGGCTCAGATTCCTCTTTCAAAGACGAAGAGCTTGCGACAGCTCACCCAAACTGCTCTCCTGCAGATGGCGCAGTGTTTGAATTCCCAATTTGGATTTCCCCTATCGCAGTTGTCTTCAACCTAGAAGGAATCACTGCACTGAACATGACTGCGGACACCATTGCACAGATCTTCACCGGTGAAATCACTAACTGGAACGATCCAGCAATTGCGGCTTCTAACCCTGGAGTTTCACTTCCAAACCTCGCTATTACCGCAGTGCACCGCTCGGATGAATCGGGGACAACTGGTAACTTCACCGACTGGCTTGCAAAAGCTGCACCAAACAGCTGGGTGCTAAACGGTGAAAACGTTGGTTCAATCGAAGCTTGGCCAGCAGAGTTTGGTGGCGAGGGAGGCCAGGGAACTTCCGGTGTGATCTCCGCTGTTGAAGGAGGCCAGGGAACAATCGGTTATGCCGACGCTTCTCGAGCAGGCAACCTTGGAACCGTCGCGGTAGGAGTTGGTGACGCGTTCGTTCCTTACAGCGCTGAAGCTGCCGCTGCGATTGTGGATGTGTCTCCTTTGAAGTCCGGTCGCCCAGAAACAACTTTGGCATACGACCTAGCACGTGACACAACTGAGTCAGGTGTTTACCCGGTAGTACTCATTTCCTACCTGCAAGGCTGCATGGACTATGCAGATGATTCCAAGGCGGCTCTAGTGAAGGCCTACGCGTCCTTCATGGTTTCTGCCGAGGGACAGCGGGTAGCGGCCGAAGCAGCTGGATCTGCGCCTATCTCTGACGCTCTGCGCCAGAAGGCTCAGGCCATCATCGACCAAATTCAATAACGAAAAACCATAGGATTAGCCCGAGCTCGGGCGACTGGGCTCGGGCTAATCTTCTAAATTAGAAAAGACGGAGGGAAAATGACCACAACGGCCAGCCGTGGCAAATCCCAGATTCGTCTCGGAGACTTTATTTTCTCCAAGCTGGCAACCTTTGCTGGAGCCTCCATTTTGGTCACCCTCGCTGCGGTGGCCTTTTTTCTTTTCATTCAGGCCTTGCCTGCTCTATCCCCAGAAGCTGAACTTGGAGCTCAAGCTCCCGATGGTCCCCTAGCTTATGTTGCGCCGTACGTCTTTGGAACGCTCTATGGCGCGGTAATTGCACTTCTAATTGCAACTCCGCTAGCTATTGGAATTGCGCTCTACATCTCTCACTATGCGCCAAGACGCTTCGCGCAAACTCTTGGCTACATCGTCGATCTTCTAGCGGCTATTCCTTCGGTGGTTTATGGACTCTGGGGAATCTTGGTATTGGCACCGTTCTTGAATCCGACTTACCTCTGGCTCAACCAAAATCTCGGCTGGATTCCGCTATTTGAAGGTCAAGTATCGGCAACTGGTAGGACCATGCTGACTGTTGGGATAGTGCTTGCAATCATGATTTTGCCGATCATGGCGGCAATCATCCGAGAAGTTTTTCTGCAAACACCAAAACTTCATGAGGAAGCTGCGCTTGCCCTTGGTGCAACGCGCTGGGAAATGATTCGAATGGCAGTAATTCCATTTGGTAGACCTGGAATCATTTCAGCTATGATGCTCGGCTTAGGAAGAGCGCTTGGGGAAACCATGGCGGTAGCAATGGTTCTTTCTCCTGCATCAATTATCAATTTTGCACTTCTAACTTCGCAAAATTCCAACACCATTGCAGCCAACATCGCGCTTGACTTCCCAGAATCAGGTGGGGACTACAGAAGTCTGCTAATTGGAACTGGGCTAATGCTGTTTGTTATCACAATGGTCGTAAACATGATTGCGCGCTACATCATTAGCCGCAGAGCAGAATTCTCGGGGGCAAACTAATGGCAATTATCGCTTCTGGTTTGCAGGCCTCAGCCTCACTACCTCGCTGGTTTACACCCACCGTTTTGGTTGGTTCAATTGCCATCTCGCTTGCAGCCAACATTCTTTCAAGCTCCGGCTCTGAATCGGGGCCAAACATTGTGGCAACTGCGCTGGGTGGATTTGTCCTGTTTCTAGTTTCATCGGTTTTGATCTCTCGACTGGTGGAGGGACGCAGAAAGGCAGCTGACAGGTTTGTCACAGCTCTTGTTACCTCTGCATTCACACTTGCCGTTATTCCCCTAGTCTCTCTCGCCTGGACCGTAGTGACCAATGGTCTTGCAAGACTAGATATCGACTTCTTCACAATGTCGATGAGAAACATTGTCGGACCAGGTGGTGGAGCGCTTCACGCAATTGTTGGAACTTTAGAACTGACGCTGATTGCAAGCTTGATTTCCGTGCCCGTGGGAATCATGACCGCGATTTATCTGGTCGAATACGGCCGGGGAAGACTTGCCAAAGCCGTCACATTCTTTGTTGACGTGATGACCGGTATTCCGTCGATTGTGGCGGGCTTGTTCGCCTTTACTCTCTTCTTGGTTTTGCTAGGCCCGGCAGCAGCCATCAATGGCTTCGCTGGGGCAATTGCTCTTTCGGTGCTGATGATTCCAGTGGTCGTTAGAGCAACTGAAGAGATGCTGAAAATTGTTCCGAATGAGCTTCGAGAAGCTTCCTACGCTCTAGGTGTTCCAAAGTGGCTAACAATTGTCAAAGTTGTAATCCCAACCGCCCTGGCTGGTATTGCAACTGGTGTAATCATCGCCATAGCGCGTGTGATTGGAGAGACCGCACCTTTGCTTTTGGCGGCCGGTTTCACAACTTCCATGAACTACAACCCCTTCAGCGACAAGATGATGACCTTGCCGGTATTTGTCTTCACATCCTTTGCTAACCAGGGTATCGACACACAGTCTTATCTGGATCGCAGCTGGGCGGGCGCGCTCACCCTGATGCTGATTGTTATGGTGCTGAATCTGATAGCCCGATTAGTTTCTAAGTTCTTCTCACCGAAGGGATCGTAAATGGCCAAGCGCATTGAACTGAAGTCACTGGATGTCTACTACGGCAAATTTAAAGCCGTTGAAGACATCAGCATGGTAATTGAGCCACGGGCGATTACAGCATTCATTGGCCCCTCCGGTTGTGGTAAGTCGACGCTGATTAGAACCCTCAACCGAATGCATGAGGTTATTCCCGGAGCTTATGTCGAAGGCGAATTGCTGATGGATGGAGAAAACATCTACAGCGAAGATGTGGATCCTGTGAAGGTTAGACGCCAGGTCGGAATGGTTTTCCAAAGACCAAATCCTTTTCCGACGATGTCAATAAAAGAAAACGTACTCTCGGGATTCAGGCTAAATAACAACAAAATGTCTAAGAGTGACGCTGATGACCTGGTTGAGCGTTCCCTCAAAGGGGCCAACCTTTGGAATGAAGTTAAAGATCGTCTGGAAAGACCTGGTTCATCGCTATCGGGTGGACAGCAGCAAAGACTCTGCATCGCTAGAGCCATTGCTGTAGAGCCGGATGTGATCTTGATGGATGAGCCGACATCGGCCCTGGATCCAATTTCCACCGCAGCAATTGAAGACCTTGCTGTTGAACTCAAGGAAAAGTTCACCGTGGTAATTGTTACCCACAACATGCAGCAGGCCTCTCGAATCTCCGACATGACTGCCTTTTTCAACATCGCGGGCACTGGCATGCCGGGCAAGCTCATCGAATACGACAAAACGGAAAAAATCTTCTCCAACCCATCCCAGCAGCAGACCGAGGACTACGTCTCCGGTCGATTTGGCTAGAAACAAAAAGCTGGGTTTCGTGGTTTAGTTAGCCATGATCGAAACCGTTACCCAGGACCTGCCCGTTCTCAATGCGGACGACGGCAAGCCGGCAAGGGTACTGGTAACTGGCGCAACTGGCTATGTCGGAGGTCGATTAGTTAGAGAGCTCCTTACTCATAACTACCGGGTGAGGGTCCTAGTTCGCGATGCCAAACGATTGCAAGATTATCCATGGCGAGACCAGGTAGAGATTGTGGAGGGCGACGCTCTCGATACCGATGCCTTAGCCAAGGCTCTTGCCAACATTGATCTTGCTTACTACATGCTGCATGCCCTTATGACACCAAAGAACTTTGAGCAGATGGAGCAGGAGCTTGCAACAAAGTTTGGTGAGATAGCTAAAGCAGAGGGAGTCAAGAGAATTGTCTACCTGGGGGGCATAGCATCTCCTGATGACAACCTCTCCCCGCACATGTCAGCTAGAGCGATCACCGGTGAGATTCTTCGATCAAGCGGTGTTCCGACAATTGAGTTGCGCGCAGGAGTTGTGATTGGCGCAGGCTCAGCATCCTTTGAAATGCTACGCCACCTGACTGAGCGTCTTCCAATCATGGTAACCCCAAAGTGGCTAAAAAACAGAATTCAGCCAATTGCAATTAGAGATGTTCTTCGATACTTGGTTGGCAGTGCAACAATTGATTCGAGTATCAATAGAGATTTCGACATCGGTGGGCCCGAGGTTTTCACCTACATGGAAATGATGCAAATCTACGCTGAGGTCGCTGGCCTAAGACGAAGAATTATCATTCCGCTTCCTGTCTTGACCCCAAAATTGGCCTCCGGCTGGATTGGATTGGTGACGCCGGTTCCCGTAACGCTTGCGAAGCGACTGGTGGCTTCTTTGAAGCACGAGGTTGTTGCGCGTAATGACGAAATCAGAAAATATATCCCCGATCATCCAGATGGCCTAACGAATTTTAGGAAAGCAGTCTCGCTGGCTCTAACGCGCATCAAAGACTTAGAAGTTGAGACTCGTTGGTCATCAGCTCAAACACCTGGTACTCACTCACAACCCCTACCTACCGATCCTGATTGGGCCGGTGGTTCCTTATATGTGGATGAGCGCAAATACATATCGCCAGATGATGTGCAGACTGTTTGGCAAAGAGTAGAAGCAATCGGCGGGGATAACGGCTACTCGACAGCGACCTGGGCCTGGGAACTAAGAGGCGTAATGGATCGCTTTGTTGGAGGAGTTGGTCTGCGCCGTGGAAGACGTGACCCTTTCAACCTGCGTGAAGGTGAAGCTTTAGATTTTTGGCGAGTAGAAGAAATTAAAAGGCCAAACCTTCTTCGTTTACGGGCAGAAATGAAGCTGCCTGGTTTTGCATGGTTGGAATTTCGAGTTGAGAAACAAGCGGATGGAAAAACTCTTCTGACCCAACGCGCTTTGTATCATCCACGTGGACTATTTGGACACCTTTATTGGTGGGCCGTATTCCCGATGCACGGAATAGTCTTCCCTTCAATGGCAAAGAAAATGGCAGGACCAAAGTCACATAAGGCCTGAGCTATCCTTGGCGAATGACCAAGATTCGCCTTGCGGTGCTTGCCCTACTGGGGGTGGGTTTTGTTTGGGGAGCCGCCTTTGTCCTAATGAAGGATGCGATTCAGCAGCAGCCCTACATGGACTTTCTGGCTACAAGATTCACAATCGCATTTCTGGCCATGCTGCTATTGCGCCCAACCGTCTCCACCAAATTTGAAAAAGGCGATGTTAAGTTTGGCGCACTGCTTGGCGTTGTGTTGGCCCTGGGTTACATCACTCAGACGATTGGTCTAGAGCTCACAACCGCTGCAACCAGCGGCTTCCTCACTGGGCTTTACGTTGTTTTTACGCCACTGATTGCATTTGTATTTATGAGGCAAAGCATCGCCAAGCGAGTGGTGGTCGGCGTAGTTGTCGCTCTTGCTGGGCTGGCAATATTCTCAGGTGCTGCAACCGACATTCAATTTCAAGTTGGTCAGTTGTGGTTGGTGGCTTGCGCAGTCTTTTACGCGATACACATTCTTCTGCTCGGTAAACACGGCAAGGGAAGATCTGCTTACAGGTTTGCCATGTTGCAAATTGGTTGGATGGCAGTTGTTACCTGGGCTTTTGCGCTGGTGGATGGTTATCAAGCTCCACCGAATTCTGATGTCTGGTTTGCGCTTTTCTTTACCGCTATTCTCTCGACAGTTATTGCATTTTGGGTGCAAACCTGGGCTCAGACTCTGATTGATCCGGCTCGCGTGGCTCTAATCATTACTTCCGAGGTTATCTTCACTGCCTTGGTCGCTGTTGCCGTTGGTCAAGAGCCCGTGACATTTGCGATGGTATTTGGTGGTGGCTTGCTATTTGCTGCGATGTTGATTGTCGAATGGCCAAGCAAGAAACAACCTGTGAAGCTAGAGACCCAGCTCCACGAGTAACTTCTGAAGCTTCTGATTCTGAGCAATCTCCTGCTCGGACCTTGCCATGCTGATTAGAAGGCGCCGTCTTAGAAGATCTTCACGGGTCACAACCTGCTCAGTTTGAACAATGTGACGAATTTCTTGCTCGGTGATTCCCAGGCCTGGAATCAGATCCGAGAGCTGTTCCTCACCAACTATTTCGAATGCGAGCTCTCCATGTCGACGCCAGAGGCCATCTGCCAACAGCGTCGGAGTTTCGCTCGCTAGGCTGCGGACTAGGTCAAAGAATTCTTCTTTCCGGGTTTGGATACCCTCACCAAACCACCGACCAGGCACCTTTACCTTTAGTCCAAATCGATTTAGCTCCCCAACTAACTCTTCTCCGACGTTTAGGCAATCGGTAAGTTTTCCGCCAAGAATCGTTACTACTTTTCTTTCTTTATCGCCTTCCACAACATGCTTGCGCGAGAGCTGGTGCCAGTCGGCCACATTTCCCTCACCGGCACTCTCCACCACCAGTGGTCTTACTCCGCAGCGAGCGGAGACAATCTGATCTTTAGTGATTGGTTCTGTCAGCTCCATCTGGGCGTTGATTTGTCGTAGAACAAAATCAACGTCTTCATCTGTTACTTCAGTTACTGGATTATCAACGCGGGTATCGGTAGTTCCCACCATGCTTCGATCGCCCATTGGTAGAACATAAAACAATCTGCCCTGTTCATCCCAAAAAGCCAGAACCTGATACTTCTGGGTAAGTTTTCGATTTAGAACAAAGTGAACACCCTTTGAAAACACCAAGCTCGCTTTTGTGCTGGTTTGAAGCAGATCTGAGACTTTCGCTGCAAACGGTCCGGCAGCATTGATGACAGCCTTCGCTTCAATTTGCTGAACACCGTCTGCATCTCGAATACTCAGTTTCCAGGCCCCATCAAAGTTAGCTGAAACAAGTTCGGTGTAGTTTTTTGCAACAGCACCCTTAGCGGTAGCTTGCTTCACAAAATCAAAAACGAAACGTGAATCGTTGTCCGGAAGCTCGGCATCGAAATACTTAACAGCTTTTCGACCAGATATTAAGTTTGGTTCCAGCTTTTTTGCGCGCTGTGCCGAATAGGAGGCTGGCGGTTTAGTGCCAAACAGACCAATCCCCCAATAAAAAAGTGTTCCAAAGGTTCCGAGTAATCTGCCAAACGGAGCGGTTGGACCCAATGACGCAAGAAAACCAATTTGTCGAATTCGGTTTGGATATGCGCGCATTAGGCGATTTCGAGCGAGGCAAAGTTTGAAGACGAGCCAAAACTCATAGCTCTGTAGGTATTTGATTCCACCCCAAACCAGATTGGAAGACTCTTGAGAGGTGAAACCAGCAAAATCGCCCTTATCGACCAGCAGGACCCTTAAGCCTGCTGCCGAGAGGGCTGCCGCAGCGACCGCGCCGTTGATACCCGCCCCGACAATGGCAACATCAAACTGTTCGAATTTGTTCGTTTCAGTTTGATTTTGTCTGTTCACAGTGCAAGCATAATTCCAGTTCTGTATGCCTATGCAGCAATTTCAAGGAGGAAGTTGATGTCGATTCTTGCCATCGACGCTGGGACCACCGGGGTAACCGCATTAGTAATTGACGAGTCCGGCCAGATTGTCTCCCGGGGATATAGCGAGTTTGAGCAGCACTTCCCGCAGCCCGGCTGGGTTGAGCATGACCCTGAGCAGATCTGGCAGGCAACTCTGGGTGCGGTAAAAGCCTCTGGCGCACTGAATCAATCCATCAGCTGCATAGGAATTACAAACCAGAGAGAAACAGCCGTCATCTGGGATCGGCGTACCCTAACCTCCCCCACCAAAGCGATTGTTTGGCAAGACCGAAGAACATCGATTTTTACTGATGAGCTACAAGCAAAAAACGAGGGCGACTGGATACGCAAGAAAACTGGTCTAAACATTGATCCCTATTTCACCGCGAGCAAGTTTCTTTGGTGGAAAAGAAATCTGCCCGAAATTTGGTCGGGAGTTGAAAACGGTAAGTATGCCCTAGGCACTATCGATAGCTATCTGGTGGCCAGGCTTTCGGGTGGCAAGCACCACATCACAGATGCGTCAAACGCTTCCAGAACTCAGCTGATGGATCTCGTCAGTTGCCAGTGGGATGACCGGCTGATAGCTGCATTTGAGATCCCACGTATTGCTCTGCCAGAGATTGTTGCCTGTTGGGGGCCACTAGCTGCTAGTGATTCCGCTAGCTTCTTGGGAATTGAAGCACCTATCACTGGAATGGCTGGCGATCAACAAGCAGCTCTTTTCGGCCAAACCGGTTTTGATGCGGGAGCTTCAAAGTGCACCTACGGAACCGGCGCATTTATTTTGACCAACACCAAAGACAAGATTGTTATTAGTGAACGCGGTCTCTTGGCAACGGTTGCTTGGCTGGCGCCGGATGGTGAAACTACCTACGCTTCCGAGGGTTCTGTATTTGTCGCAGGAGCTGCTGTGCAGTGGTTAAGAGATCAGCTGGGGATCATTGCTTCTTCTTCGGATGTGGAAGACCTAGCCGCGAGCGCTGGTGGAAGTGAGGGTGTCGTCTTTGTTCCTGCCCTTACGGGACTGGGAGCCCCGTTTTGGAATCCAGATATAAGGGGAAGCCTGCTCGGCATTACGCGGGGTACCTCCAAGGCAAATCTTGCTTTTGCAACCTTGGAAGCGATTGCATTTCAAGTCGGTGCTGTAGTGGATGCGATGAGCAGCGATTCGGGCAAAAAAGTTGATTTGCTAAGAGTTGATGGAGGGGCTGCTGCGAATTCCCTTTTGCTGCAGATTCAGGCGGATCTGCTAAATGCAAAAGTTGTCAGAGCAAAAAACCTAGAGTCGACTGGACTGGGAGCGGGGCTGCTGGCAGGTCTAGGCAGTGGGATTTGGAATTCACTGGATCAGCTGCGAGCGCTAAACCCTGCTGATAAGTCATTTGAGCCGCTTCAAGACCGTTCGGCTTCTTTCCAACGCTGGGTCAGGGCAGTCGAAACAACCGCTAAGTTCTAAGCTTTTGCTTATGTATGAGGCCGAATCCAAGCTTGCCGCTCAGGCACTAAACGCTGGATACGCGGCAGACGATGTCATTAAGAACTTAGATCTTAACTTCGCTCCGGCCAGCATCACGGCAGTGGTGGGGGCAAATGGTGCTGGCAAGAGTGCCCTGCTAAAAGCACTGGCCAGAAAGATAAAAGTTTCAGGCGGTTCGGTGCTTCTCGATGGTGTCTCAATCACGACACTGAGCAAATCTCAGATTGAAGGCTCCATTGGATTTCTAGGCACCATCCCAGCTACTCGAAACAATGAAACTGTCTATGAGCTGGTTTCCCGAAGTGCCATGCTCGCTAATCAAATCTCTAGAGTCAGCCCGAGGCTCAAGACAGAAATTGATGACATTTTGGCTCGAACTGGCCTTGAGGGGCTGAAGAAGAAGAAAATTGGAGAGCTTTCATCGGGCTGGCGACAGGTAGCGGTGATAGCTGCAGCGCTAGTCAAAAACCCGCAGGTTCTTCTGCTGGACGAACCAACCAACTCACTGGATTATTCGCACCAGTTGCAAGTTATAAATCTTCTTTCAACACTCAAGCGTCAAAAGAAAATGACAATAATCACTGTCATCCATGATTTAAACCTCGCTGCCAGATTCGCTGACTGGGTTGTTGTTTTGAAAAATGGAAAAGTGATTTCTCAGGGAACTCCCAAAGACGTGATTACCCCCTCAAATCTGGCCGATGGATTCAACATTTTGGCAAGGGTCATTGAGGATCCGGTAGCAAAAACCCCGGTAGTTGTTCCGATTCGCCAGCTTGCCGACTAGCCAATCTGCAGTTTGTAAGTGATAATGGTCGGGTAGTTCCCAAGGTGAAGGCACAGTTACTAGCTGTGACGCCAAAGAGGCTTGTGCCTATCGGGGAATGAGGGCAAAGACTGGGCCCGTCCAAGAAATCGGTCATTTGTTTGGTTGTGAAAAACAATGCGAATCTTGCTCATTGGAGCAGGCGGTGTTGGCGACGCTATCGTCAAGATTGCCGCAGAACGTAACTTCTTCGAAAAAATGGTTGTTTCTGACTACTCGTTGGAAAGAGCCCAAAAAACCGTCGACTGGGTAAAGAAGTATCACCCAGGCGACATCGCTAGCAAATTTGAGGCAGCTCAAATTGATGCCAGCGAACCATCTCTGGTCGTTGAATTGACCAAGAAACACAAGGCAACTCACATCCTCAACGCCGTTGAGCCCAAGTTTGTTCAGTCGGTCTTCCAAGCAGCTTTGGACGCCGGCGTGAACTACTTGGACATGGCAATGAGTTTGAGCCATGCCCACCCAGAAGATCCATTTAATAAACCGGCTGAGAAGCTAGGTGATTGGCAATACGACAAGGATGAGGAGTTCAAAAAAGCAGGTCTGCTCGCCTTGATCGGAATTGGTGCCGAGCCGGGTATTTCCAATATCTTTGCCCGCTACGCCGCAGATCATCTGTTCAGCGAAATTGATGACATTTCAATTTTGGACGGTGGAAATCTGGTTGTTACAAACGATGAGGGTGAAGAGATATTTGCTCCTTCGTTTTCAATCTGGACTGTGATTGAAGAGTGTCTAAATCCACCGCTTATTTGGGAAAAAGAAAGAGGCTGGTTTACCACTAGGCCATTCAGCGAACCAGAACTTTTTGAGTTCCCTGAAGGAATTGGTCCGATTAAGTGTGTGAACGTGGAGCACGAAGAGGTAAACATGCTTCCTCGTACCATGGATGCCAAGCGAGTTACTTTCAAGTATGGTCTTGGTTCTGAATTCATCAGCGTGCTAAAGACACTAAACGCACTTGGTTTGGACAAAGTAAACCCGGTTTGGGTTCGCTCGCGTTCAGGTCGAGCAGAGGTTGCTCCCCGTGACGTAGTGGCCGCTGTGTTGCCAGATCCAGCCTCACTGGTTGATCGCATGACTGGAAAGACCTGTGCTGGAACTCTCGTTACAGGTAAGGGCAAGGATGGCAAGGATCGCGCTACCTTCCTGTACCACGTAGCTGACACTAAGTGGACCGCAGAGGAATTCGATGCTCAGGCGGTGGTTTGGCAGACAGCGCTGGTTCCAGTAGTAGCCCTGGAATTGCTGGAGAAGGGCACCTGGTCTGGAACTGGAGTCATGGCACCGGAAGAATTTGATGCCAAGGCTTTCTTGGATCTAATGTCAACCGTTTACAAGCAGCCTTATGGCGTGCAGGACAGAAATCCTGAAAACCCAAGCGTCATAGACGAGGACTGGGAATAAATCACTAATCCCCGGGGTTATTATTAGATGTTGTCTAATAATGCCCTGGGGTTCTCAGTTAAAACCCAGATGAAACCCTTAGCGTTATTGGTGAAGGGTGATGAAAATGAAAATCTCTAAGCGTTGGATTCCAGCAATCGTTGCACCTGCTGTCGTTGGCGCAGTTGCCGCGTTCCCGATGCAGGCTTCTGCAGTTGATCTGCCAGACCTAAGCCCAACTGAGCTAATGGTAATGATGCAGGGTGCGGAGGCAGTTGAGTTCACTGGAGTTGTTCTAAAGACCACTAACCTTGGCCTTCCAGCGCTCGAGCTCTCATCAATGCTGAGTGAAGAAGAAGTCGAGCGCATGCGCGAGAAGACCCCTGAAGAGTTTGCAGATTTTGTTCCTGAGGTTGTTGCCTCAGAAGAGCTCGCCAAGGCTATGGAGCTAATCACCGGCGAGCACAGAGTGAGAATATTTGTTGGAGAAACAGGTATGCGCGCTCAAATTCTTGACCGTATGTCACAAAGAGATTTGATTGTGAATCAAGAAGCAGTCTGGACATATGATTCCCGCGAACAGGTTGCTACCTATGCATCAATCGATCAGTCAAAGGTTGAGCAGGGCAAACTCAGTGCACTGGAGCAGATGGAAAAATATGCAGCTGAAATCGGAATCGACCTAACCAATCCTCAAGCAGTTGCCGACTATGTCATGTCACAAATCGGAGACAGCTCGGAAGTATCCGTTGGTGTTGACCACTTCAAAGCTGGTCGAACCGCTTATGAGCTTATTGTCAGACCAAACAGCTCGGTTTCATTAGTGGATTCAGTAGTGCTCTCGATTGACTCAGAGACTGCTGTTCCACTTGCCGCAACTGTTTATTCGGTTGAGCAATCAGAGCCTGCGATTCAGGTTGGGTTCGAATCAATCAGTTTCGCAGACCAAGACGAGAGCCTGTTCACATTCACAGCCCCTGCGGGTACTGAAGTGACAAACCTAGACGAATTGCAGTCCCCAGAATTCGATGCACCTGAGAAGCAGCCGCTTGAGGGCGAGAAGCCACAAATGGTTGGAGAAGATTGGGAAAGTGTAGTTATCATGCCAGCCAGTGAGGCGAATGTCTTGGCTGAAATTCAGGATAACCAACTGCTCAGTTCCCTATTGAAGCCGGTTGCTGGTGGCGTTGCCTTTGAAACTCCGCTTGTAAAAGTTTTGATCACAAATGATGGTCGAATTTTTGCTGGCGCTGTATCTCTCGCACACCTTCAGAAACTGGCCAACTAATCAATGACCGAGCTGGCAATAAAGACCAGCCAGCTCACCAAGCGATTTGGTGATCAGGCCGCGGTTGATGGTATAAACCTCTCTGTTCCCAAGGGATCTGTATT
>JACCEA011668316.1_pt1 | contig 16956 bp, 16 predicted proteins | sample 7449851 | NCBI WGS metagenome assembly JACCEA01 (sample SAMN15323453, study PRJNA562643) | freshwater metagenome | isolation source: river surface water | place: USA:Blue River Watershed | collected 2017-08-18 | reverse complement strand
GCCCATGGTTTGCGCATTTTCGGCCCCACCCAGGCGGCGGCACAGCTGGAAAGCTCGAAGGCTTTTTCCAAGGCCTTCATGCAGCGCCACAGCATCCCCACGGCCGCATTTGAAACTTTCACCGATGCTGCCTTGGCCCATGCCTACGTGGAGCGCCAGGGGGCACCCATCGTGGTCAAGGCCGACGGCCTGGCTGCGGGCAAAGGTGTGGTGGTGGCGATGACCTTGGCCGAGGCGCATGAGGCGATCGACTTCATGTTGCTGGACAACACCCTGGGCGTCGCGCACAACGCCGGCGGTGCACGCGTGGTGATTGAGGAATTTCTGCAAGGCGAAGAAGCCAGCTTCATGGTGCTGTGCGACGGCAAAAATGTGGTGGCTCTGGCCACCAGCCAGGACCACAAACGCCTGCAAGACGGCGATCTGGGCCCCAACACCGGAGGCATGGGGGCGTATTCACCCGCGCCCGTGGTGACCGCCGAGGTGCATGCGCGTGCCATGCGCGAAGTCATCTTGCCCACCATTCGGGGCATGGAAAAAGACGGTATCCCCTACACCGGTTTTTTGTACGCAGGCCTGATGATCGACCCGGAAGGCCGCATCAAAACGCTGGAGTTCAACTGCCGCATGGGTGACCCCGAGACCCAGCCAATCCTGATGCGCCTGAAATCGGATTTGCTGGATGTGCTGATGGCCGCCACCTCTGAAGGTCTGGACAAACTGGAGCTGGACTGGGACCGCCGCGTCGCCCTGGGCGTGGTCATGGCTGCGGCCGGTTATCCCATGAGCCCGCGCAAGGGCGATGCCATCACCGGCTTGCCCTTGGACAGCAATGAGGTCATGGTTTTCCATGCGGGAACCACCGAACAGGAGGGGCAAATCCTGACCTCGGGTGGACGCGTGTTGTGTGTCACGGCGCTGGCCGATTCGGTCAAGCAAGCACAGCAAAAGGCTTACCAGAGCGCCAGTCAGATCGCTTTTGATGGCCTGCAGATGCGCCGAGACATTGGTTATCGCGCCATCAAAAACTGAAGCCTCTTCCTTCATGAGCACCTCAACCCGCCATCCTGTGACCTTCAAAGGCTCCCGTCTGGCCCGTTGGATTTTGAGAATGCTGGGTTGGCGCGTGGACTTTGATGGTTTTCCTGCGCGACAGGGCGTGGCCATCGTTTACCCGCACACCAGCAACTGGGATTTCCCGATCGGCATGTTGGCCAAATGGGCGCTGGGCATTCCTGCACACTTTTGGGGCAAAGACGCGCTGTTCAAGTTGCCACTGCTTGGCGCCTGGATGCGTTGGGTGGGGGGCATCCCGATCGACCGCAGCTCCTCCAGGGGTGTGGTCGGTCAAATGGTGCATGTGTTTGAGCAGCACAAGCAAAAGGACCAGCTGCTGTGGCTGGGCCTGGCGCCTGAAGGGACGCGCAGCCACACACCGGGTTGGCGCAGCGGTTTTTACCAACTGGCTCTCGGGGCGCAGGTCCCCTTGGCCTTGGTCAAGCTGGACTGGGGGCAGCGACGCTTCAGCGTCGTTGATTTTTATGAATTGACAGGTCAGGTGGAGCAAGATTACGCCCACATGGCCAGTGTCTTTGCTGGTGTTCAAGGCTTCCATGCGCACCAGATGGGCCCCATTGTGCCTTGGAGCCCTGCTCAGGCAAGGCCCTCTGCAGCGCCCCCAAACACGACCATTTCCTGAGACCTTTTAACTTTCCTATTCACCATGAGCACCAGCTTCGAACTCAGCGCCGTCCAAACCTATCTGCTGGGCTTGCAGGCCCGCATCACCGGGGCCCTGACGGACCTTGACGGCACCCCCTTTTTGAGTGACGCATGGCAAAAAGACCCGGGCGAAAAACTTCAAGGCAATGGCATCACCCAGATTCTGGAAGGTGGACCTGTTTTCGAGCGGGCCGGTTGTGGTTTTTCGCATGTCACCGGGCCCCAGTTGCCACCCTCGGCCACCCAACACCGTCCTGAACTGGCCGGATCGGCCTTTGAAGCGATGGGGGTGTCTTTGGTGTTTCACCCGCGCAACCCCTATGTGCCCACGGTTCACATGAACGTGCGCATGATCGCCGCGAAACCCGAGGGCAAGTCGCCCGTGGCCTGGTTTGGCGGCGGCATGGACCTGACGCCTTACTATGGCTTTGACGAAGACGCGGTGCATTTCCACCAGACCTGCAAGGACGCCTTGACCCCGTTTGGCTCCGGTTTGCACCCGCGCTTCAAGGCCTGGTGCGATGACTATTTTTGCAACAAGCACCGACACGAGCAGCGCGGTGTGGGCGGCATCTTTTTTGACGACTTCTCCGAGCTGGGCATGGATCAAAGTTTTGCCATGTTGCAAAGCGTGGGGGACTCACTGTTGCAGGCCTACATGCCGATTGTGCTGCGTCGCATGGCTACACCCTATGGTGAGCGCGAGCGCGACTTCCAGCTGTACCGCCGCGGTCGCTATGTCGAGTTCAACCTGGTTTGGGACCGGGGCACGCATTTTGGCCTGCAGTCAGGTGGTCGCACCGAGTCGATCCTGCTGTCCATGCCCCCGGAGGTCCGCTGGTCTTACCAACGCCAAGATGAGGCTGGCTCGCCGGAGGAACGCTTACTCAGCCACTTTTTGGTGCCCAAGGACTGGGTTTGAGTCTGTCACCGGCACATCCTGTCACGCCAGGCCTTGACGGTGCGCCCCTTGTGATGCGCCTGGGTGTTTTTGGCGGTGCTTTCGATCCACCGCACTTGGCGCACTTGGCCTTGGTGGAGACGGCCATTGCACAACTGAGACTGGACCAAGTGCGCATCCTGCCCACAGGCCAGGCTTGGCACAAGCCGCGTCAATTGTCTGCGGGCGAGCACCGCTTGGCGATGACCCGATTGGCCTTTGCGCATGTGCCGCAGGTGGTGGTGGACGATCGCGAAATCCGCCGCACCGGTCCCAGCTACACGGTGGACACCCTGCACGAAATGCAAGCCCAACACCCGCAGGCCCAACTCTTTTTGCTCATCGGTGACGACCAGCGGCGGTCCTTGGCCTCGTGGCACCAAATCGGTGAAATTGACCGCATCGCTATAATCTGCGCCGCAGGCCGGGATGTGGCTGTGCCTGCCTGGGACGAAAATTCAAACAGGTCGCCATCACTGGCATCGCTTTCTGACACCCTGCAAGCGCGCATTCGACATTTGGACATGCCGCTGATGCCTCACAGTGCCACGGACATCCGTGTGCTGGCGGCCACAGACCAGAGCCTCGCCGGTCTGGTTTCACCCGAAGTTGAGCGCTATATTCACGAACACCACCTTTACAGGCCCCATTGATGACCGATAACGCTGCCAAAAAAGACATCCAAAAACTCCAGCGAGCCATCGTGGACGCCTTGGAGGACGTCAAGGCCCAAGAGATCCAGGTGTTTGACACCGAACACCTGTCCTCCCTGTTCGAGCGGGTCATCATTGCTTCGGGGACCTCAAACCGTCAGACCAAGGCGCTGTCTGCGAGCGTCCGCGACAAAGTCCGCTTGGCGGGCTTCAGCAAGCCGCGCATCGAAGGCGAGGACAACGGTGAGTGGATCATTGTGGATTGCGGCCCAGCCGTGGTGCACATCATGCAACCGACCATCCGCTCGTACTACAACCTCGAAGAAATCTGGGGGGGTACGCCTGTGCGCCTGAAGTTGGGTGCTCCCAAGCCGGCGACAGGCGCCGAAGTCAAAGGGCATATCAAGAACTCGGTGGCCAAAAAAGCGGTGACCAAAACCTCTTCGGCCAAATCACCTGCGGCCAAAAAGTCAACGCCAAAAGCTGCTGGCAAGGCCAAACCCGCTTTGAAAGCCCCTGCCAAGTTGGCGCCACCGGCAGCCAAGGCCACCGCAAAAACCGCAGTCAAAAGCGCAGCCAAGTCTGCTTCTGTCAAGGCCAGCCAGCCCAGCAGCAAGCCTGTGGTGAAAACCGTGGGCAAGCCTGCAGCCAAAAAAGCACCCGCCCGCAAGGCTGTGCAAGCGGCCACCCGTCGCAAAGCCGATTGATCCTGCATGAAGCTGCTGATCGTTGCGGTCGGCCTGCGTGTGCCGGACTGGGCTCAGACAGCCTGGGATGACTATGCCAAACGTTTTCCACCTGAGCTCAAGGTTGAGCTCAAAACGGTGAAAACCGAGCCCCGGGGCTCCAAAACCCTGCCCAACCTGTACGCGGCCGAGCGCCAGCGCATCGAAGCGGCCATTCCGCGTGGCACCCGCATCGTGGTGCTCGACGAGCGGGGCACCAACCTGACCACCCAGGCCCTGGCTGCCCGGCTGACCAGTTGGCAGCTGGGCGGTGACGATGTGGCCTTGGTCATTGGCGGCCCCGACGGGCTCGAACCAGAATTCAGGCAAGCCGCACACGAGCGCATCCGCTTGTCGGACATGACTTTGCCCCACGCCATGGCCCGGGTGCTTTTGATCGAGCAGCTCTACCGCGCCTGGTCCATCAACGCCAATCACCCCTACCACCGCGAATGAGCGACTTCATCTACCTCGCCTCTCAAAGTCCCCGACGCAGTCAGTTGCTTGACCAACTCGGTGTGTCCCACCAACTGCTGCTGGCCGGGCCTGACGAGGACGCCGAGTCTTTGGAAGACGTGCGCGGTGGTGAACCGCCTGCGCGTTACGTGGCGCGGGTCACGGACCTCAAGCTCGATGCCGCGGTCCAGCGCTGGAAGCGTCAGGGTCTGGCAGCTGCCCCTGTGTTGTGCGCCGACACCACGGTGTGCTTGGGTCGAACCATTTTGGGCAAGCCTGTGGATGCAGCCGATGCGGTGCGGATCTTGCAGCGCTTGTCGGGTCAAAGCCACCGTGTGTTGACCGCAGTGGCCGTGCAAAAGGGGGCCAAGCGGGTGTCGGCAGTGTCCGAGTCCTGGGTGCGTTTTGCCCCCATGACGACAGCCCAAATCAAGGCCTATGTGGACAGTGGTGAGCCCATGGGAAAGGCGGGCGCCTATGGGGTGCAGGGCAGGGCGGCTGCCCATATTGAACAGATCCGGGGCAGTTATTCAGGCATCATGGGCTTGCCGCTGTTTGAGACCGCTGCCTTGCTGCGCGCGCTGGGCGTGCGCTGTTGAAAGCCGGTGTTCAGGCTCGCCTGTAGGCTCTGACACAGCGCGGCAAAGCTGTTTTTCTACTGTGGCATGTCCACCTGTTTTTTCATTCAATGATTGCGATGCAACAAGATATTCTGGTCAATTGGTCCCCCCAGGAAACCCGTGTGGCCGTGGTCGAGTTGGGTGCCGTACAAGAGTTACACCTGGAGCGCACCCTGGAGCGTGGCCTCGTGGGCAATGTGTACCTCGGTAAAGTGGCCCGCGTTTTGCCGGGCATGCAATCGGCGTTCATTGACATCGGCCTGGACAAGGCGGCTTTTTTGCACGTGGCCGATGTCTGGCAAAAACATGCCGAAGGTGAGGCGGCCGCCGCCCGCACCGGTCAGCCGCTGGTGCCGATTGAAAAGCAGGTGTTCGAAGGCCGTGCCCTCATGGTGCAGGTCATCAAGGACCCGATGGGCACCAAGGGCGCCCGCCTGTCCACGCAAATCAGCATTGCGGGTCGGCATCTGGTGTTCCTGCCGCAAGACGATCACATTGGCGTGTCGCAAAAAATCCCGCTGGAGCAGCGCGATGCCCTGCGCCAAAGGCTGCAGGCTTTGGTGGGACCTGCCGGAGGTGGCTTCATTTTGCGCACCAACGCAGAAGACTCCAGCGATGAAGAGTTGCAAGACGACATCGCCTACCTGCGCAAGACCTGGGCGCGCATCAAGGAAGCCTCGGTGCGATTGCCGCCGGCGTCCTTGTTGCATCAGGACCTGACACTGCTGCAACGCGTGCTGCGCGATTTGGTCGGGGAGACCACCCAAAGCATCCGCATCGACTCGCAAGAGCAATTCGCCAAGCTGGAGGCTTTTGGCCGCGAATTCATGCCCAAAGCCGCCGAGCGTTTGCAGCTTTACAAGGGCGAGCGGCCCATTTTTGACTTGTACGCGGTCGACGAGGAAATTGCCAAGGCCTTGGGGCGCCGGGTGGACCTGAAATCGGGCGGCTACCTGATCATCGACCAGACCGAGGCGTTGACCACGGTCGATGTGAACACGGGTGCTTATGTCGGTGCGCGCAATTTTGAAGACACGATTTTCAAAACCAATCTGGAGGCTGCACAGGCCATTGCGCGCCAACTTCGTTTGCGCAACCTGGGTGGCATCATCATTGCTGACTTCATCGACATGGCCCGTGCCGACCACCAAGAGGCGGTTTTGTCCGAGTTTCGCAAGCAGTTGGCGAGGGACCGGGTCAAAACCTCATCTGGCGGCTTTTCGTCCTTGGGTCTGCTGGAGATGACGCGCAAGCGCACCCGCGATTCATTGGCCCACATGTTGTGTGAACCTTGCCCGAGTTGCCAGGGCAAGGGCATCGTCAAAACGCCGCGTTCGGTGGCCTATGACATCTTGCGTGAAATCTTGCGAGAAGCGCGTCAATTCAACCCGCGAGAGTTCAGGGTGGTGGCAGGCTCTGCCGTGATTGACATGCTGCAAGACGAGGAAAGCCAGCATTTGGCGGGCCTGTCGGACTTCATTGCCAAGCCGATTTCCCTTCAGGTGGAATCGGGCATGGGGCCCGAACAGTACGACATTGTCCTGATTTGAATCGCCTCAAGCGCGGGCGGCGTCGTCTGCGCTCTCGGCATCCCCGGACCACTCTCCACGGTGGTGCAAGCGCGCATAAGCCCCCCCATTGGCCAACAGCTGTGCAGGTGTGCCTTGCTCCACAATGCGGCCTTGCGCCATCACGATCACGCGATCAGCGTGTTCGATGGTGGACAAGCGGTGCGCCACGATCAAGGTGGTGCGGCCTTGCATGAGGCGTTGCAAGGCTTCTTGCACCAAGCGCTCGGACTCGTTGTCCAGGGCGGAAGTGGCCTCGTCCAAAATCAAAATGGGTGCATCTTTGTACAAGGCTCTGGCGATGGCCAGGCGTTGGCGTTGACCGCCTGAGAGCTGGTTGGCGTTGTGCCCCAAATCCGTGTCCATGCCTTGGGGCAGGGTTTGCACATGCCGCCATAAATTGGCCGCTTCCAGGCAGCGCTGGACTTTGTCTTTGTCGGGTGCCTGTCCCAAGCTCACATTGGCCGCCAGGCTGTCATTGAGCATGACCACATCCTGGCTGACCATGGCCAGTTGGTTTCGCAGGCTGCCCAAATGCCATTGCGCCAATGGCACGCCATCGAGCAGGACCTCGCCGCTTGTGGGGTTCAAAAACCGTGGCAAGAGCTGGATCAAAGTGGTTTTCCCAGCCCCGGATGTACCGACCAGGGCCACCGTTTCACCCGGCTTGACCGACAGGCTGATGTGCGACAACGCGGGAGCATCCTCAGGGCCAAATTGCACCGTCACGTCTTGCCATTCAATGGCACCATGGGCACGTTCGGCCCGGTGCTGTCCCTGGCTCTCTTCGGGGGTGTCGTGCAACAAGGCCAAGCCCCGCTCGAGCGCCGCCAGGCCGCGGGTGATGGGGTTGGCCACGTCCGCCAGGCGTTTGATGGGAGCGATCAGCATCAGCATGGCCGTGATGAACGCCACAAAACCGCCCACCGTGGCCCCGGATCCTGGTGCTTGGCTTTGAATCAGGGCAATCACCAACACCAGGGACAAGGCGATGGCGGCCATGATTTGGGTCAGGGGTGTCATGGCCGCTGACGCTGCCGTGGATTTGAGGGCCAATCGCCGCAACCTTTGCCCCAGGGCATTGAAGCGGCCCATTTGTTGGTCATGGGCCCCGTGCAAGCGAACCATGCGGTGAGCCAAGACATTTTCTTCCACCACATAGGCCAAATCGTCGGTGGCTTTTTGGCTTTCTTTGGTCAAGCCATACAGACGCCGAGACAAAACTTTCATGATCCAACTCAGCCCCGGGGCCACGGTGAAGACCACCAGTGTGAGTTGCCAGTTGAGCCACATCAAATAGCCCACCAAGGCCAAGAGGGTCAAGCCATCGCGGGTCAGCCCAATCAGCGCTGAGACCAACTGCGCGGCACCGATTTGAACTTCGTACACCACGGTATTGGCCAAGGCGCTGGCCGATTGACGCCTGAACAAGGTCAAATCGGCTCTGACCAGCTTGGCAAACAGGTCGCTGCGCAATTGCTCCATGCCGTCGTTCGTCACCCTGGCCAAAGCGTATTGCGCCACGAAATGTGCCATGCCACGCAAAGTGAACAAGCCAATCACGGCCAAAGGGATCGCCCACAGAGGCAACTGATTGCCTGTAAAGCCGTTGTCCAGCAAAGGCTGAAACAAGGCCGGTATCAAGGGCTCGGTCAAAGCCGCCACGAGGGTGGCACCCATCGCCAGAATCCAGACCCATTTCTCGCGCATGAAATAGGGTTTCAAGCGCAGCAGGCGTTGAGGAATGCTCGGTTGCTGAGCATCCAGAGGAGGAGAGGGGGGGTGTGCAGGCATGTTTTCTGATTGTAAGCAGGTCAATCTGGGAGGCCTGGATGCTGGAATCGCAGGCTGGCCCGGAATGTGCCCGTTCATCAGACGCAGGCCCGTGTGGTGTGTCACAGGAAACGATCAGGCACGCCGTTAGAATTGGCGCATGAGTGAATGTAGGATTGATTCTTTCAAGGGTCCCCCTGATCGTGGATGCACATGAACCTGTTTAACTCTTCTGCACGTTGCTTGGGTTGGCTGTTGAGTCTTGTCTTCTTCTCGGTTTTGAGTACTTCTGCATGGGCTCAATTCAGGGTGGAAGTCACCGGTGTGGGATTGACCCAATTGCCCATTTTGGTCACGCCTTTCAAGGCAGAAGCTCAATCCCCTCAGAAGTTGTCCTCGATTGTGCAGGCCAATTTATCCCGGACGGGTCAGATCAAGCCCTTGCCCACTGGCAATTGGGTCCTGGATGAAATGAGTCGGCCCGATTGGTCTTCTGTGCGCGCGACCTCAGCAGAGGCCTTGCTGGCGGGCTCAGTGACCCGCTTGGCCGATGGCCGTTTCGATGTGCGTGCTCGCCTTTGGGATGTGGTCAAAGGCCAAGAAAAAGCCGATTTCAGGGACACTGTGGGTGCTGCGGATTTGCGCTTGTCTGCACACCGATTGTCCGATTGGGTTTACCAGCAATTGACGGGCACGCCAGGCTTGTTCACTTCGCGCATCACTTATGTGACCAAGTCGGGGGGCCGCTACAGTCTGTGGGTGGCCGATTCCGATGGGGAGGGCGCGCGTTCCGCCATCAACAGCCCTGAGCCCATCATTTCTCCCTCATGGTCGCCCAGTGGCAGTCACTTGGCTTACGTCTCGTTTGAAAATCGCAAACCGGTGGTTTATGTCCATGAGTTGGCAACGGGTCAGCGCCGCGAGATCGCCAATTTCAAAGGGTCCAACAGTGCCCCGGCTTGGTCGCCTGATGGCCGCTCCATCGTGGCCACCTTGAGCCGCGATGGCGGCTCGCAACTTTGGCGGGTGTTTCTGCAAGGGGGAGAGCCCCAGCGATTGACCAGTGGGAGCATCAACACGGAGCCAGCCTTTTCCCCCGACGGTCAGACCTTGTACTTCGTCAGCGACCGTGGTGGCAACCCGCAAATTTACAAAATGCCCGCCTCAGGCGGGGCGGTCGAACGTGTTACCTTCAATGGCACTTACAACATTTCACCCGCTCTGAGTCCGGATGGCCGCTGGATGGCCTATGTGTCCCGCACGGGAGGCGGGTTCAAACTTCATGTGATGGATTTGGCCTCTGGTCAAACCAGCGCATTGACCGATACCAACGCCGATGAACGACCCAGTTTTGCACCCAACAGCCGTTTGTTGGTCTATGCCACGCAGCAGGGCGGAGAGGCCCTGATGACCACGACACTGGACGGGCGGATCAAAGCCCGTTTGTCAGGGCAAGTGGGCGATCTGCGTGAGCCCCATTGGGGTCCGTCGCGACCATGAGATTTTTTTCGGTTTTTATTCCACGAGGTTGTATATGAAAAAGCAAATGGGGTCTGTTTTGTTGGTTTGCGTCTTGTTGGCGGGGTGTGCCTCGGGGGTGAAGCTCGATGAAGTCCCGGTGGAGGACAGGGCGGCGACATCGACAAGGGCCGGTACGGGTTCGGGCTCGGGTGTGGCGGTACAAGGTGTGGGTGCCGGTCAAGGCGGCGCACAAACCGGGATGCCCACCGTTTCTGTGGAATCCAAGGCCCCAGGCCAAGGCCCAGTGGGTGTGGCGCACGTGGTCTTTTTTGACTATGACAGCTTTGTCATTCGGCCTGAGGCCCGTCCCGTCATCGCTTCACATGCCCAGTTTTTGCAGGCGAACAAGCAACGCAAAGCCAGCTTGGAAGGCCACACCGATGACCGCGGTGGTCGTGAATACAACTTGGCCTTGGGCCAAAAGCGTGCGGATGCCGTTCGACAGGCTTTGAGCTTGTTGGGCGTGCCTGAATCCCAGCTGGAAGCGGTGAGTTTTGGCAAAGAAAAGCTGTTGTCGGAGGGTGGCTCCGACATGGAGCAGGCTAAAAATCGCCGCGTTGAAATTCGTTATTGAGGTTCAAGATGCGCCGAACCTGTGGGATTCAAAAGTTTGTTGTGGCCCTGGTGGTGGCCTGGAGTGCACTGGGGGGAAGCGCACAGGCCGCTCTTTTTGGTGACGATGAAGCGCGCCGGGCCATATTGGACCTTCGCCAGCGCTTGGAACAATCTCAAATTGCCAACAGAACCCTGGTTGAACAAGCTGTCCAGCAACAGAGCCAACAGCAAAACCAACAAATCAACCAGGCTGTGACGCAACTGCGTTCGGCTTTGCTCGATTTGCAAGCGCAAATTGACAAACTGCGCGCGGAATTGGCCCAAAGCCTGGGGGCGCAAGAGCGCCTTGCCCGGGATTTGACCGAACTTCAACTCCGGCAAAGAGATGTTTTGTCCAGTGTGGACGACCGCTTGCGTCGTTTCGAACCCGTGCGGGTCAACATGGATGGCCGTGAGGTCATGGTGGATCCTGCTGAGAAGGCCGATTTTGACCGCGCCATGGCGCTGTTTCGTCAGGCCGACTTTGTGGCAGCGCAATCGGCCTTGGGCGCTTTCTTGCTGCGCCATCCTCAAAGCGCTTATTTGCCCTCGGTTCTTTTTTGGTTGGGCAATGCCCAGTATGCCAACAAGGCTTACCGAGAGGCGATGACGAATTTTCAGCGCTTGTTGACCGAGTCGCCCTCGCATCCGCGAGCAGCCGAAGCCATGTTGGCCATTTCCAATGTTCAAGTGGAACTCAAGGACCTCAAAGGCGCTCGAAAAACATTGGAAGACCTGATCAAAGCCCATCCTGCTTCTGAAACAGCTGGCACGGCACGTGAGCGATTGAGCCGTCTGCGCTGATGCGGCATGGAACTCATGTCGCTCGATGAACTTCAGGGACTGAAGGTTCAAATTTGGACCCTCGGTTTCGTCTTGTCCTTTTGGACGGGCGTCTGGGTTCACCGGGGTCATTTTTGCACCATGGGGGCCATCAGTGACTGGGTGGTCATGCGCGATGCCACGCGCCTTCGCCAATGGGCCCTGGCCCTTGCGGTGGCCATTTTGGGTTTTGGTGCCATGGTCGCAGCCGGGTGGATCAGCCCATTGAACACCATCTATGCCAACCACCAACTGACTTGGTTGTCTGGCCTGTCTGGCGGGGCCTTGTTTGGCGTTGGCATGGTGTTGGCTTCGGGTTGCAGCAGCAAATCGCTGGTCCGATTGGGGGCGGGTAATTTGAAATCCCTGGTGGTGTTGCTGGCCATGGCCGTTGCTGCTTTGGCCACGATGCGTGGATTGACCGCAGTTTGGCGAGTCCATTACATCGACCCTGTGGCAGTCCATTTGCAGGAAGGCCCGTTTGTCGGTCAGTGGCTGTCCGCGATCTCCGGCTTGGCCTTGCCCCATGCACTTGGCGTATCGGCCGCGGTGGCCGCTGTGATGCTTTTCATTTGGGTGCTTTGTGATCGCCGATTCAATACCCTGTCCAATTGGGTGACGGGAGCCGGTTTGGGCCTGCTGGTGGTGGCGTTCTGGTGGCTCAGTGGCGTTTGGGGCTTTGTCGCCGAACACCCGGAGACTTTGGAGCCTGTTTTCTTGACCACGCACAGTGGGCGCATGGAGGCGCTGAGCTTCACCGCGCCCGTGGGCTACTGGCTGGATGCCTTGCTTTACTTCAGCGATGGCAGCAAGCGTTTGACCTTGGGCATGGTCACGGTGCTTGGGGTGTTGTGCGGGTCCTGTGCCAGTGCCTTGTTGCAAGGCTCATTTCGTTGGGAAAGTTTCACCGATCGAGCAGATTTTGTGCGCCACTTGGTGGGAGGCTCTTTGATGGGGCTGGGTGGGGTATTGGCCATGGGCTGTACTTTTGGCCAAGGCTTGACGGGCTTGTCGACGCTCAGTGTGGGCAGCCTCCTGTCTGTCATGGGCATTTTTCTGGGGGCTTGGATCGCATTGCTTTGGCAGCTGCGGCGCGCTTGATGCTCCAGCAGATTTTTCAGCATTCGAACGCCTACACCACCATGCCCGAAACCTCCATGCCAGCCCCATCCAGTTCTGAGGACTCCGACGAGCGTCGTTTTGGTGGACTGCAACGCTTGTATGGCGTCTCCGGTGCCCAGCGTATTCGGCAAGCCCACGTGGCCGTGGTGGGTTTGGGTGGGGTGGGGTCTTGGTCTGCGGAAGCTTTGGCGCGATCCGGTGTGGGGCGCCTGACCTTGATCGACATGGACCATATTGCCGAGTCCAACATCAATCGGCAAATTCACGCCCTCAGCGTGACCACCGGGCAGTCAAAAGTGCTGGCGATGAAAGCCCGTATTGCTTTGATCAACCCGGATTGCCAAGTCGATGTGGTCGATGACTTTGTCAGCCCGGAAAATTGGCCAGCATTGATGTCAGAACAGCCAGATGCCTTGATTGATGCCTGTGACCAAGTCAAGGCCAAGGTGGCTTTGGCCCATTGGGCCATGGTGACAAAGGTGGGCTTCATCACCGTGGGGGCTGCGGGTGGTAAACGCATGGCTCACAAAGTGGACATCGATGATTTGTCGCGGATCACGCACGACCCGCTGTTGGCCCAGTTGCGCTATCGACTTCGCAAGCATCACCAGGCGGCGCGAGGGGATCAGCGGATGGGTGTTTCTGGTGTCTTCAGCCGCGAGTCCGTGGCCCCTCCCGACGCCTCATGCGCGGTCGATGGCGACGGCTCACTCAATTGCCATGGCTATGGTTCGGTGGTCAGTGTCACGGCCACCTTTGGTCTGTGTGCGGCCTCCGAAATTTTGAATTTTTTGGCCAAGCCACAAATTAAGCCGCCAAATTAAGGCTATAATCTGAGTCTTGCTGTAGTGCGCTGCTCCACAGCACAGGGACCATAGCTCAGTTGGTAGAGCAGCGGACTTTTAATCCGTTTGTCGTGGGTTCGACCCCCGCTGGTCCCACCAAATTCAAAAGCACTTTGTACTTCGGTTCAAAGTGCTTTTTCTTTGTGTGGCCCTGTCAAGTCCTCATGCCGCAGTCTGCGGGGTGCTCTGATGGCATCGACGTTCATTTGGGCACTTCTCGACCGCGACGCCAGGGACGAGAAGGACCGCGGGCTTTCAAGTCGAAGTCGCTTCTTCCAGCAAAGAAGACAACTCAAGCCAACGCTCTTCCAGGGTGCTCACCTCATCGGCCAGGGCCTTGAGTCGGCGGCCTGCTTCGGCAATTTCAGCCGGAGGCAGTGGGGTTGTCAGCAGTTGTTCAAGCTGGGCTTTTTCGGCCTCGAGGCTCGTCATGCGTTGCTCGTTTTGCGCCAATTCGCGTTTCAAGGGACGGGTTTGCTCGGCCAATTGCTGGCGTTTTTGCGCATCGAGTTTGCGTTGTTCGGCGCTGCTGAAACCGACGGCATGGGCTGTGACCAAGGGCAATGCCACGGGCGCGATCGCTGGTGAGGGCTCTTGCGTTGCTGGCTCCGTGGCCAACACGGACGGTTCGCGTGAGGCATTCTTGGCCTCTTCACGCAGGCGCTTGGATTCCTCCAGCAGGTACTTTTGATAATCGTCCAGATCGCCGTCAAACGGCTCGACCTTGCCCCGACCCACCATCCAGAACTCATCGCACACGGCGCGCAGCAAGGCGCGGTCGTGGCTGACCAACATCACAGTGCCCTCAAATTCGTTGAGGGCCATGGACAGCGCCTCGCGCGTGGCCAAGTCCAGGTGGTTGGTCGGTTCGTCCAGCAGCAGCAAATTGGGCCTTTGCCACACGATCATGGCCAGCACCAGACGGGCTTTCTCACCGCCGCTCATCGAGCCCACGGACTGCTTGACCATATCGCCCGAGAAGTTGAAGGTGCCCAGGTAGTTACGCAGGTCTTGCTCGCGGCTGGGCTCGCCGCTGCCCGGCCCCAGCTCTTTGGCCAGCCGGATCATGTGTTCCAGCGGATTGTCATTCGGGTGCAGCACATCGAGTTCTTGCTGTGCAAAGTAGCCGATGTTCAGGCCCTTGCCCTCGGTCAGCGTGCCTTCCAGCAATGGCATGGTGCGGGCAATGGTCTTGACCAGGGTGGACTTGCCCTGGCCGTTGGCCCCCAGAATGCCGATGCGCTGGCCTGCCAGCACCGATTTGCTGACGCCTTGCAAGATGGCTTTGGGTGCCTCGTTCACGGTGTAACCAAAGCTCGCCTCGCTGATGGCCAGCATCGGGTTGGGCAGGTTGTTGGGCGCCTTGAAGCCAAAGGTGAATTCGGCCTCGGCCAGCAGCGGAGCGACTTTTTCCATCCGCTCGAGCGCTTTGACGCGACTTTGCGCTTGTTTGGCTTTGCTGGCCTGCGCCTTGAAGCGGTTGATGAACTTTTGCAGGTGGGCGATCTTGTCTTGCTGTTTGGCAAAAGAGGCCTGCTGCAATTCCATTTGCTGCGCACGCAGGATTTCAAAGCCACTGTAATTGCTGCCGTAACGGGTCAGCTTGGCGTGTTCGATGTGCAAAGTCACGTTGGTCACCGCGTCCAAAAACTCGCGGTCGTGGCTGATCACGATCATGGTGCCGGCATAGCGCTGCAGCCAGGCTTCCAGCCACACCAGCGCGTCCAAGTCCAGGTGGTTGGTGGGTTCGTCCAGCAGCAAGATGTCGGAGGGGCACATCAGGGCGCGGGCCAATTGCAAGCGCATGCGCCAGCCGCCCGAAAAGCTGTTGACTGGCTTGTTCAGTTCGTCCACTCGAAAACCCAGGCCCAAAATCAGGGCCTCGGCGCGTGGCAATGCGTCATGGTCGCCTGCGTCGGCGAGGTCCGTGTACACATGGGCCATCTCCATGCCATCGCCGCTGACCTCGGCTGCCGCCAAACGCTCGCGCAGTTCGGCCAGGCGGGTGTCGCCCTCCAGCACAAAGTCCGATGCCGGCTGGTCGGTCTCGGGCATGTTTTGCGCCACCTGAGCCATGCGCCAGGCTTTGGGCATGTCGAAATCGCCACCGTCCTCGTGCAGCGTGCCGTTGAACAGCGCGAACAAGGTGGATTTGCCCGCGCCATTGCGCCCAACCAAGCCGATTTTTTCCCCGGGGTTGAGGGTGACCGAGGCCTGGTCCAGCAGCACTTTGGAGCCACGGCGGAGGGTGACGTTTTTAAGTTGAATCATGAAAAGCAGTGTCCGGAAGGGATCCGGAGGAGGGCAGGGTCAGTTGAGGGCTGACCTCAAAGGTGTCGTGCGCCATTTTCGCCGATCTGACCATCGGCTTGGTGTCAGGTTCAAAGGTTTGTGATCGCTTGACCTGTGGTGGGGTGGGCATTCACAGCGCAAGCAGGGATTCCCGGTTGACCAGCAGCACCTGATCGTCACCTGCACTGGTGTCGAGCCAGACCACTTCGAGGTCGGGAAAAGCCGCCATGAAGTGCGCGACTTCGTTGCCGATCTCCAGCACCAGAACTGCCTGTTCCGTCATCCGCGATGGCGCCGACTTGAACAGCTGGCGCACGAAATCCATGCCATCGGTGCCGCCTGCGAGCGCCAATTCAGGCTCGGCGCGGTATTCAGCGGGCAGGGCATCCATGCTGGCTTGGCACACATAGGGGGGGTTGCACAGGATCACATCAAACGGGCCGGGCAGGGCCAACAAGCCATCGCTGTTCACCAGCTTCACCCGCTCATGCAGCCCGTGGCGATCCACGTTGATGGTGGCCACGGCCAGCGCGTCATTCGAAATATCGGCCCCGGTGACTTGCACCTCGGGCCAGGCCAGCGCCGCCAGCACGGCCAGGCTGCCGTTGCCGGTGCACAAGTCCAGCACGCGGGTGGTCTGGTCAGACAACCAGGCGTCAATGGTGCCGTCGGCCAGCACCTCGGCAATCAGGCTGCGCGGCACGATGGCGCGTTCGTCGATGTAAAACGACACGCCTTGCAGCCAGGCTTCGTTGGTTAAGTAGGCGGCGGGTTTGCGGGTGGCGATGCGCTCCTCGATCAGCGACGCACACGCCGCTTGCTGCTCGGGCGTCAGGGATTGTGCTGCCAATTCGTCCAGATCGGTGTCCAGCGGCAGGCCCAGGCGCCACAGCACCAGCCAGACGGCTTCGTCAAAGGCGTTGAGTGTGCCGTGGCCAAACGAAACGCCCGCTTGCGTGAGCCGCTCGGCCGATGCCGCGATCAAACCCGAGAGGGTCAATGCGCTCATGCAGACAAGCCTGCGTTGAGTTGTTCCAGCGTGCGGCGGTAAACCCCCTTGAGCGGCGCCATGTCACTCAGCGCCACATGCTCGTTGACCTTGTGGATGGTGGCGTTGGGCGGGCCAAACTCGATGACCTGTGGGCAAATTTGCGCGATGAAGCGGCCGTCGCTGGTGCCACCGGTGGTGGACAGCTCGGGCGTGACGCCGGTCTCGGCCTGGATGGCCCCGCTCAGCGCGTCGCTGAGCGTGCCCGGCGGGGTCAGGAAGGTCTGGCCGCCCAGCGTTCAGGCCAGGCTGTAG
>JACCEA011644022.1_pt1 | contig 16956 bp, 17 predicted proteins | sample 7449851 | NCBI WGS metagenome assembly JACCEA01 (sample SAMN15323453, study PRJNA562643) | freshwater metagenome | isolation source: river surface water | place: USA:Blue River Watershed | collected 2017-08-18 | reverse complement strand
TCGGTGTTCGATGCGCGGGAGGGGTCGACGCCTTGCTACGCCTGTCTGTTTCCGCCGGCGCAGGCGCCCGAGGAAGTTCGGTGCGCGACGATGGGGGTGTTCGCGCCACTGGTGGGGATCATCGGGAGCCTCCAGGCTGCCGAAGCCCTGAAGCTGCTGGCCGGGGCGGGGACGTCACTGGCCGGGCGACTGCTGATGCTCGACTCGCTGCGGATGGAGTGGAACGAGATTCGGGTGCCCCGGCAGGAGGGGTGTCCTGTTTGCGGGGAGCATTGAGTTTTTTTATCCGGCTGGGCGATTTGGGCGGTCGTCTGTCTTTTTCTCCGGCCAAGCGCACCGCGCGCACCCGGGCCCCTTCCATTTCCTTGGCAGAGTGGCTGGCGCTCGAGCGAGGTGACACGTCAACGAAGCGAACCGCGGTGATGTGTCCGGGCGCGACACGGTCCGAACCGCGTGCGTGATGTGGGGGTGGGGAGGGTGGGCGGAGGGCCCCGTTGGGCCGGCGCGGGAGCGCCCGGCACTTCGGGAGGAGGCCACCCTCCCCACCCCCGCAGCGCGCCTGGCCGGAGAAAACACCAGCCACTCAATCAATCAGCTTGTTCTTCAGCGCGTAATAAGTGAGGTCGCTGTTCGAAGCCAGGCTCATCTTCTCCATCAGCCGCGTCCGGTAGGTGCTCACCGTCTTGACCGACAGCGACAGCGCCTTGGCAATGTCGCCGGCTGTCTCCCCCTTGGCCAGCTTGAGGAAGACCTGGAACTCGCGTTCCGACAATTGCTCGTGTGGCGCCCCACCCTCTTTGCGGTTGAGCTGCTGGGCCAACAGCTCGGCCACCGCCGGCGAAATGTACCGCCGACCCAGCGCGATGGTGCGGATCGCGTTCACGATCTCCATCGGCTCGCACTCCTTGTTGAGATACCCGCTCGCCCCCTGGCGGATCAGGTTCATCGCGTAATGCTCCTCGGGATAGCCCGAGAGGATCAGGATGCCGACGTCCGGCGCCTTCGCGCGGATCATGCCCAGCGCGTCGATGCCGCTCTGGCCGGGCATGGACAGATCCATCACCAGCACGTCCAGCTCGGTGGTGCGCACCAGATCGATGGCCTCGCGGCCGCTGGCCGCCTCGCCCACGACCCGCAGGTCGACCTGTTCCGAAAAGAACTGCTTCAACCCTGAACGCACGATGGCGTGGTCATCGACGATGCCGACTTTGATCATGTCCGAACTCTTTTCTCGCCTGGTGTATCGGAGCGGGCCCAGGCTCTACCATTAGGAATTACTGTGGCACGCGGAGGATGCGGATTCTATGCACTTCTCCCGTCGAATGGAGGCACTCCGTACTACAGAAGAGCCGGTCGGACGGCATCGGCCACGTCCTACCGCGGGTCGGCCGCGGGGACTATGAGGCACCGCTGACCTGCACGCCTAGGCTTGGCGCGCCAGTCCCATCGCCAGAGGACACCGCCATGAACGAACGCCACTTCCCCCGGGCCGCGCAGGCGGCCGCAGGTCGCCGCCTCGCTCAGGAAGCCGCCGAGACCGGCGGCAACCTGTTCGACAACACCCGCGAGTTCGCGGCGCAGGCACTCGAGCGGGCCGCCCACCGCATGCGCGACCTGCGCGAGGGCGTGGCCGACGGCGCAACCGCGGCCCAGCGCCAGGTGGGCCTCTACACCGACGCCACCCGGCGCTACGTCGCCGACCAGCCGCTGCGCTCCGCCCTCATCGCCGCCGCGATCGGCGCCCTGGTCACCGCCGCCATCCTGATGCTGCGCCGGCGCAGCGGCCGCTACTGACCGGTGCCAGCCCATGCTGCACCCGGTCTTCACGGTGCTGCTGCGCCAGCCTGAGCTGCTGATGGAGCATGCGGCCGGCTACGCCGCGCTGCTGCGCGAGGAAGCGCAGGCCACCACCGGCCAGCTGGTCAGCCGCGCCCTGGCCTGGGCCATCGCGGTGCTGGGCTTCCTGCTGTTCATCGTACTGGCCGGCACCGCCGCCATGCTGGGCGCGGTGACGCAGCACTTCCACTGGATGCTGCTGCTCGTGCCCGGCACGGCGCTGGCGCTGTCGGCGGTGGCCTTCCTGCAGGCGCGGCGCGCGCTGCCACGCCCCCTCCTGGACAGGCTGCGCGCCCAGCTCGATGCGGACGCACGGGCGCTGCGCGCCCCGGCACGGGCATGAGCCACGCGACCGACCGGCTTGAGCGCTCCCGTGCCGCCTTGGCCGAGGCGATGCAGCGCGGCGGACTCGGCCCGCCGCACGCACGAGCCCAGGCGCCGACGCCGCAGGGACCGGATGCAGCCGGGGCGGAAGGCGCGCGCGACGCCGCCCACCCGCGCAGACCACCCTGGCAACGCTGGATGGACGCCGCGCGCCGCCGCTGGCACGCGCATCCGCTGCACCTGGTGGCGGAGATCGCGGTCCCGGCGCTGGGCGCATGGGCGGCACGCAGGCCGCTGACCTTCCTGGCCATGGCCGCTGCGGCGGGTGCCGGCCTGGTCGCCACGCGGCCCTGGCGCGTGCTCTCGGCCACCGGCGTGCTGGCGATGGCCCTGCGCGCGATGGGCGTGCCCTCGTTCGCGCTGGCCGGCCTGCGTATGCGACGCAGCCCGCGGCGCATGGCCACGCGCGTAGGGCCCTGAACCGATATCCCCTTCCACCCCCGCCAAGGAGATCACCATGAAGAAGACGTCCACCCCCACCACACACGCGCGCCGCGCCACCCGCGCGCTCCTGCTGGCCATCGCCTGCGGGCTGGGGCTGTCGGCCACGCTGACTGGCTGCGCCGTCGTGCGCGGGCAGCAGAGCATGGGCACCTACATCGACGACCGCACCATCACCGCCGCGGTGAAGGCCCGGCTGCTGGAGGACAAGTCCACCAGCGGCATGACGGTGGACGTGGACACGCAGGAAGGGACCGTCATCCTCTCGGGCTTCGCGAAGACGGCCCAGGAGAAATCGCAGGCCGAGGCGCTGGCCCGCGCCACCAAGGGCGTAAAGAACGTGCGCAACCTGCTGGTCGTGCGGCCCTGAGCCGGGGCCGGGCGGCGACCCGATGCGCCTGTTCCGCTGCGACCGCTGCGGCAACGCCCTGTATTTCGAGAACTGGCGTTGCCTGCAGTGCGGCAGCGACCTGGCCTTCCTGCCGGACTGCATGGACCTGTGCGCCATCGATCCGGCGCCCGCCGACGGACCCGCGCTGTGGCGCCGCCACCAGGCCCCGGCCGGCGAGGCGGCGCGCCGCTGGCGCCTGTGCCTCCACAACGCGCAGACGCAGGCCTGCAACTTCGCCATTCCCGCCCACGACGCGAACCCGCTGTGCGTGTCCTGCCGGCAGACCCGGGTGCTGCCTGACCTGTCCGCCCCCGGCAATGCCGAGCGCTGGTACCGCCTCGAGGTGGCCAAGCGGCGCCTGTTCTTCACGCTGGCCTGCCTGGGCCTGGTGCAACCGGACCCCGCACGCGCCGGCCCTGGCCAGTCCGGCCCTGCCTACGAGTTCCTCGCCGACCTGCCCGGGCAGCCCGTCACCACCGGTCATGCCCACGGCGTGATCACCCTCAACATCGCCGAGGCCGATGACGACGAGCGCGTGCGACGGCGGGTGGCGCTCCACGAGCCCTATCGCACCCTGCTGGGACATCTGCGGCACGAGTCAGGCCACTACTACTGGGACCGGCTGGTGCAGGGCACCCCCGCCCTGCCCGCCTTCCGCGACCTGTTCGGCGACGAGCGCGCCGACTACGCGCAGGCGCTGCAGGCGCACTACGCGCGCAGCCCGCTGCCCGAGCCGGGCTGGCAGGACGCGTTCATCACCGCGTATGCCACCGCCCACCCCTGGGAGGACTGGGCCGAGACCTGGGCGCACTACCTGCACATGGTCGATCTCCTGGAGACGGCCGCCGCCTTCGAGACGCGGCAGCAGGGGTCCGCTGTCACCGGCGGCGCCGGCGACTTCGATGCGCTGGTGACGCGCTGGGTCCCCCTGACCCTGCTGGTGAACAGCCTCAACCGCAGCCTCGGCCACGGCGATGCCTACCCCTTCGCGCTGGGCCCGGGCGCGCGGACCAAGCTGCGCTTCGTCCACGACCGCATCCAGGCCTGGCGCGGCGGCCACGCGTTCAGCGCGCCGCCACCGTGATCTCGTTGCGCACCGAGCGCGCCTCCTTCACGTTACCAGCCAGCTCGCCGGCACGCGTCTTGGCGGCCAGCGTGGGCACCTGGCCGCTGAGCGTCACCACGCCCTGCGAGGTCTCGACATCGATGCGCACGCCCTGCAGCTCGCGGTCGGCCGCCAGCACCGCCTTCACCCGCGCGGTGACCTGCGTGTCGTCCATCTGCCCGCCCGCGCGCGAGGCGCCCTCGCGCGCCTGGCTGGCCGCGCCCATGACCGCCGACTTCGCATCCTGCGCGGCCTCGGAGCCGCCCTGGCGCACGTCGCGCGCGACTTCGCGGCCCCGCTCCAGGGCCGAATCGACCTGCTGCCCGACGCTGCGCGATTCATCGCGCTCGCCGCAGGCGGTCAGCGAGGTCACCGCAGCCAGCGGCAGGAGGTACAACCAGGGATGGCGGCCGGTCATCGGCATGGGAAGTCCTTTCGGTCGGTGAATCGACGAGCCGCCCAATCTAGGCAGGCGCCGCGCGGCGCGCCGTAGGACAAGCGCGATGCGGCCGTGCGCTCAATCCGCCGGCCGGTCGATCTCGCGCAGCAGGCGCTCGAGCCGGACAGACAGCTGCTCGGTGGACAGGCGCTCCCGAAATCGCTCGACCATCAGCGGCAGGCTCATCGGCGTGGGCTGCGCCAAGTCGACCCAGGCCAGCCCCAGCCGGCGGATGCGCGCCAGCGTCTGCGCGAGCCGCCGTACCTCCAGCTCCTGCGACAGCACCTCGCGCTCGGCCTGCGCCAGCAGCAGGTTGCCCCGGTCCCACTTGCGGAACACCTCGAAGAACAGCCCGCTGGAGGCCTGCAACTGGCGCGCGCTCTTGGGCTGGCCCGGATAGCCGCTGGACACCAGCCCCGCAATGCGCGCGATCTCGCGGAAGCGCCGCTGCGCCAGCTCGGACGCGTTGAGCGAGGCCAGCACGTCGGCCAGCAGGTCGCCCTCCGCGAACACCGATCCGTCGCGCAGCGGCGCGAGATCGAAGGGCTCGGCGCTCACCAGCTCCAGGCCGTAGTCGTTGACCGAGAGGCTGAAGGTGTTGGGCTTGTCCCGCGCCAGCCGCCACGCCAGCAGGCTGGCCAGCCCCAGGTGCACCTGCCGGCCGGCGAAGGGGTGCAGGAACAGGTGCTGTCCCTCGCGCGAGGTGAGGCACTCGGCCAGCACGCACTCGGTGGACGGCAGGCGGGACAGGCGCGCCTGGGTGCGCAGCATCGGCAAGGCCGCCGCGAGTGCCGGGGCTGAGTCCGCGTCCACAGCCTCCCCAGCCACGCCCGCCTCGGCCGTACGCTGCAGCACCTGCAGCACCGCGTCCCCCAGTTCAGCCGACAGCGACATGCGGCTGCCCTGCCAGGTCGGCACCGCGCCCTTGCCGGCGCTGGCCTTGCGCACGTAGGCCACCATCTCGCGCACTCGCACGAACTCCAGCAGGCGGCCGGCGAAGTGGAAGCAGTCGCCCGGGCGCAGGCGCGCGATGAAGCCCTCTTCCAGGGTGCCCAGGCTGCCGCCGGTGAGGTACTTCACCTGCAGGCTGGCGTCGCTGACGATGGTGCCCACCGCCATCCGGTGCCGCTGGGCCACCCCGCGGTCGGGGACATGCCAGCGGCCCTGCGCATCGGGCACGATGCGCCGGTAGTCCGGGTAGGCCGCCAGGCTCTCGCCCCCGCGCTCGCAGAAGGTCAGCGCCCAGTCGAATTCCTCGCGCGTGAGCCCGCGGTAGGCCGCGGTGCCCCGCACCTCCTCGTACAGCGCGCCAGCCTCGAAGCCGCCGCCCAGGGCCACGGTGACCAGGTGCTGCACCAGCACGTCCAGCGGCTTGTCGGGACTCTCGCGGCTTTCCACGCGGCCGGCGGCGATCGCCTCGCGCACGGCCACCGCCTCCACCAGCTCCATCGTGTGCGTGGGCACCAGCGTCAGGCGGCTGGCCCGGCCCGGCGCGTGGCCGCTGCGGCCGGCGCGCTGCATCATGCGCGCCACGCCCTTGGCCGAGCCGACCTGCAGCACCCGTTCCACCGGCAGGAAGTCCACGCCCAGGTCCAGCGACGAGGTGGCCACCACGGCGCGCAGCGTGCCCTCGCGCAGGCCAGCCTCCACCCAGTCGCGCGCGGACTTGTCCAGCGAGCCGTGGTGTAGCGCGATCTGCCCCGCCCATTCAGGCCGCGCCTGCAGCAGCAGCTGGTACCAGATCTCGGCCTGCGATCGCACGTTGGTGAAGACCAGCGTGGTGCCGGAGCGCTCGATCTCGGAGGCCACCGCCTCCTGCATGCGCGCGCCCAGGTGGCCCGCCCACGAGTAGCGGCCCGGGTCCTCGGGCAGCAGGGTGTCAACCACCAGCGCCTTGTCCATGCGCCCGCGCACCTGCACCGGCGCGCCGCCTGGCCCGCACAGCGCCTGCGCCGCGGCCTCGAGGTTGCCCAGCGTGGCCGACAGGCCCCAGGCCACCAGCCGCGGGTTGAAGCGCCGCAGCCGCGCCAGTGCCAGCTGCACCTGCACGCCGCGCTTGCTTCCAAGCAGCTCGTGCCACTCGTCGACCACCACATGGGTCACGCCGGCCAGCAGCTCGGGCGCCTGAGGGCGGGTCAGCATGAGCGTGAGCGACTCGGGCGTGGTGACCAGCGCGGTGGGCCAGCGCTTGTCCTGCCGGGCGCGCTCGGACGAGGATGTGTCGCCGGTGCGCAGGCCCAGCGTCCAGCCGGGCGCGAGTTCGGCCAGCGGCGCGGACAGGGCGCGCGCGGTGTCGGCGGCCAGCGCGCGCATCGGGGTGATCCACAGCACCCGCAGCGGGGGGGCCGTGCGGGGTGCAGGCGTCTGGACCGGTGCGTGGCAGGCCGCCAGGATGCCGAGCCAGACGGCATACGTCTTGCCCGCGCCCGTGTTGGCATGCAGCAGGCCGCTGTCGCCGCGGGCGATCGCAGCCCAGACCTCGCGCTGGAAATCGAAGGCCTGCCAGCCGCGCGCGGCCAGCCAGCCCTCGACGGCGGCAAGGCCGTCGGCGGGCGGTGTGGACGGAAGGCGGTCGCGCGGCATGGAGGCCGCATCTTGCCCCTGGCACGTCGTGCGCGCGGACACGGGGACATTGGCCGGTGCGCCGGCCGGTCCGCGACCCTGCGGTTAAGCTTCGCGCCTATGACATCGATGTCCCGCTGGCTGCCGTTCCTGGCCTGGCCCCGGCCCGACGGCGCCCTGCTGAGGGGCGAACTGGCCGCCGCTCTCACCGTGGCCGTCGTGGTCATTCCGCAATCGGTCGCCTACGCCGGCCTGGCCGGCATGCCGCTCGTCACCGGCCTGTACGCGGCGCTGCTGCCGATGCTGGTGGCGGTGCTTTTCAGTCGCTCCACCCGTCTGTCGGTGGGTCCGTCGGCGCTGTCGGCCGTCCTCATCGGCGCGTCTCTGGTCGGCATGGCCGAACCCGGCTCGGCGCAGTGGGTGGCGCTGGCGGTGTGGCTGGCCATCCTCTCGGGCGTGATGCAGGTGGTGGTGGGCGTCACCGGCTCGGCGTGGATGCTCAATCTCGTGAGCGCGCCGGTACTCACCGGCTTCACCCAGGCGGCCGCCCTCCTGATCATGGCCTCGCAGCTGCCCGCGCTCACCGGCGCGGCGGGCTCGCTCGCCGGCCTGCTGCAGGGAGCGCGGCCCGAGCCCGAGACCCTGGCGTACGGCCTGGGCAGCCTCGCGCTGCTGGAGTTCGGCAAGCGCCGCCTGCCCCGCGTGCCCATGGTGCTCGTGGTGCTGGCGGCCAGCGCCGCGGTCAGCGCCGCCACCGGCTTCGCCGCGCGCGGCCAGGTGGTGGGCGAGCTGCCCACCGGCCTGCCCTCGCTGTACCTGCCTGGCTGGCCGGTGTGGGAGCAGATCGCCATGCTGATGGCGCCGGCGCTGGTGCTGGCCCTGGTGTCCTCGCTGGAGATGGCCTCCAGCGCCAAGATCGAGAACCAGCGCGAGGGACGCCGCTGGGACGCCGACCAGGACCTGGTGGGCCAGGGACTGGGCAAGCTGGCCTCGGCGCTGTGCGGCAGCTTCGCCACCAGCACCTCGTTCTCACGTTCGGCGATCACGCTGTACGCGGGCGCGCGCACCGGCTGGTCCAGCGTGTTCACCAGCGCGATGGTGCTGGGGGTGGTGCTGTTCTTCACCCCGGCGCTGCACCACGTGCCGCGCGCGGTGCTGGCAGCGGTGGTGGTGGCCGCGGTGCTGGGCCTGCTCAAGCCGCGCGCCTTCGTGGCGCTGTGGCGTCTGCACCGGGTGGAGGCGATGATCGCCGGCATCACCTTCGCAGCCACGCTGCTCACCGCGCCCCGCATCTACTGGGGTGTGCTGGCCGGCGTGGTGCTGGGGCTGGCCCATTTCCTGTACCACCGCCTGCACCCGCGCATCATCGAGGTGGGACTGCACCCGGACGGCAGCCTGCGCGACCGCCACCTGTGGAAGCTGCCGCCGATCGCGCCGCAGACCTTCGCGTTGCGCATGGACGATGAGCTGGACTTCGCCTCTGCCAGCGAACTCGAGCGCGCGGTGATGGAACACCTGGCCGCCCACCCCGAGGTGCGCCACGTGTGCCTGTTCGCGCATCCGATCAACCGCATCGACGCCACCGGCGTGGAGATGTTCGGCCAGCTGCGGCGCTTCCTCGCCGGGCGGGGCGTGACGCTCCACGTGAGCGGCATCAAGCTGCCGGTGGAACGCATGCTGCAACGCGCGGGCCAGTGGCCCACCGACGACCCGATGCTGCGCACCTACCGCACGGACCTGGAGGCGCTGGTGGCCTTCGGGCGACACAGCGCCTGAGGCCCCCCGTCACACGGTGACGATCCACCCCTCCAGGGGGTCCACCTGCGCGGGCAGGCCCCAGTTCGGCGGGCCCGCGCGATCGGCCCAGGCGGCCTGCACCAGGCACAGCACCGCATCGAGCCGGTCGCCGCTGCCGTCGGCGGCCAGCGCATCGCGCTGGGCGTTCGTGAGCTTCAGTCGCAGGCCCAGGCGGCTGCGGCCGGTCTCCAGCGCAGTGAGCAGGTCCTTGCGGGCGATCAGGCGATCGGGGGTGTGCTTGGCGACCTCGTCGCTCTTGTAGCTGCGGCGTTCGATCAGCTCGCGCGCCAGCAGGCCGGGGTAGGCCTCCAGCGCCACCCGCTGCGGGTCGCCCGCCTGCAATCCCGGCAGGCTCACGCCGGCCGCGCGCAGCAGCGGCACCGCCGCATGCAGCATGTAGGCCACCGGCGGGTTCACCCATTTCATCGAGGGGCTGGAGCCGGCCAGGCGGTCGAAGGCGCGGTGCGCGAACTTGCCGCCCGCAGGCCGCGCGGCGCAGAAGGCGGCGAAGGTCTCGCGGATCTCGGCGCGCGAAAGCGCGGCATAGTGGTCCATGCAGGCGGCCCAGTCGGTGGGCCAGCCCAGGGTCTCGACCAGCTCGCGCGGCAGGCCGAAGGGCACGTCGAAACCGCCGACCCACGCGCCGGGCCGGGCCAGCCACGCGCCGAAGGCGGGCAGGGTGTCGAAGGTGAGGATGTCCTGCAGGCTCACCACGTCGCCGCGCCGCTCGCCGAGGGCGAGGACGACGGGCTTACGGCGCGAGGGGCTGCTGGAGAAGTCGCAGCCGGCCAGCAGGGGCACGGCGGTGGAACCCGGGTCAGACCCGGCCGCAGATCGCGGCGGTGGCCATCAGGTCTTCGAGCAGGGCGAGGGACACGCGGCCGGAGACGGAATACGGGTCCAGCTCGGGCTTCTCCGAATATTTGAGAAGGATCGAGTGGTTGACCTTGTTCACGTTCACCTGGCCCATGGTCCAGCCGCCGAAGCGGCGCTCGGTGATTTCCTCGTAGTGCAGCAGCGCCACGTCTTTGTGGCGGCCGTCCTTCTGGATCAGGCCGAACAGGTCGGACACCGGCTGGCGCCCGCCTTCGATGGCCTGCAGGAAGATGCCGCCGCCATAGCACAGGATGCCGGTGATACCGGTCTGCGGGTTGTGCTGGCGGGACTGCGAGAGGATGGATTCGATGGCCGCCGGGCTGTCGTCGACGGCGCGGCTGCAGTAGAGGAGACGCACGAGCATGATCAGCTTCCCTTGGGAATCAGGGCCAGGAATTCTCGCCGCAAGGCGGCGTCCTTGAGGAAGACCCCTCGCATGACCGAGTTGATCATCTTGCTGTCCATGTCTTTCACGCCGCGCCAGGCCATGCAGTAGTGGCTGGCCTCCATCACGATGGCGAGGCCGTCGGGCTGGGTCTTTTCCATGATCAGGTCGGCCAGCTGCACCACCGCCTCTTCCTGGATCTGGGGGCGGCCCATCACCCACTCGGCCAGGCGCGCGTACTTGGACAGGCCGATGACGTTGGTGTGCTCGTTGGGCAGCACGCCGATCCACACCTTGCCGATCACAGGGCAGAAATGGTGGCTGCAGGCCGAGCGCACGGTGATCGGGCCGACGATCATCAGTTCGTTGAGGTGCTCGGCGTTGGGGAATTCGGTGATGCTCGGCGGCGCCACGTAGCGGCCGCGGAACACCTCGTTGACATACATCTTGGCCACGCGGCGCGCGGTGTCGCCGGTGTTGTGGTCGTTCTCGGTGTCGATGACCAGGCTGTCCAGGACACCCTTCATCTTGGACTCGACCTCGTCGAGCAGCGCCTCGAGCTCGCCAGGCTGGATGAACTCGGCGATGTTGTCGTTGGAGTGGAAACGCTTGCGCGAGGCCAGGATGCGCTCGCGGATCTTCACGGACACGGGCACGCCCTCGTCCTCGCCCGGACGGTCGTTGGCAGGGGTGGACCCGCGGATGGCGAGGGTCTGGGGCGTGTCGGCTTTCATGAGCATCGTGGATGCTAACACCGGCATCCGTCAGGGCAACTTCACAGGGGTATCCCCGGGGTCGGCGGCCCGGCGGAATGGGAACTTAGGAGGGATTCCAGCTCGGCGAGCGTCCCTGCCTCCTGCAGGGGCTTGTCGTCGCGGATGCGGAGCATGCGCGGAAAGCGCACTGCGATGCCGCTCCTGTGCCGGCCGCTGCGCTGGATGCCCTCGAAGCCCAGCTCGAACACCAGCGCCGGCCGCACGCTGCGCACCGGGCCGAACTTGTCGACCGTGCTGCGGCGGATCACGGCGTCGACGCGCCGGAATTCCTCGTCGGACAGGCCGGAGTAGGCCTTGGCGAAGGGCACCAGCTGCAGCGCGCCGTCGCGCGGCGGCTCGCGGCGGGCGATGGCCTCCACCACCGCCTGCGCCTCGGCAGCATCGGCTGGCGCGCGGCTCCAGACCGCAAAGGTGTAGTCGGTGTACACCGAAGCGCGGCGGCCGTGGCCGGCCTGGGCATACACCAGCACGGCGTCGACCGTCATCGGGTCGACCTTCCACTTCCACCACAGGCCGTCGGCTTTGGTGCGACCCACGCCGTAGGCGGCGTCCAGCCGCTTGACCATGAAGCCCTCGACACCGCGGGCGCGCGAGGTCTCGCGCAGTCGGGCGAAGGCTTCCCACGAGGGCTCGCGCACCGCCGGCGAGACCGCCAGCCCCACCCCTGCAGCCAGCGCCTCCAGCCGCGCGCGACGTTCGCGCAGGGGCCGCGCGCGCAGGTCGCGGCCGCCCTCTTCCAGCAGGTCGTAGGCGATGAAGGTGACCGGCGCCTCGGCCAGCACCTTGCGGGTGAGGGTCTTGCGGGTGATGCGTTGCTGCAGCACCGCGAACGCGCCGGGGCGGCCCTCCGGGCCGTCCGTGCCCGCCGCCAGCACCTCGCCGTCGACCACCGTGCCGTCGGGCCAGTTTGCGGCCAGCGCCTGCACCTCGGGGAAGCGCTCGGTCACCAACTCCTCGCCGCGCGACCAGATCCAGGCCTGGCCGTCGCGGCGTATCACCTGCGCGCGGATGCCGTCGTACTTCCACTCCACCAGCCAGTCGTCGACCGGGCCCAGGCGCGCGTGCAGCGGTGCGGCCTCGGCTTCAGATCGTTCGCCGTTTCCAGCCTGCGCCAACAGCGGGTGCGCGAGGAAGAAGGGATAGGGCTGGCCACCGGAGGCCGGCCCCTCGCCCTCGGGCGGCGCGGGCGCAAGGAGGGCCTGCAGGCTGTCGGCGGTCGGCAGGCGGCGGGCGTCGGTGAACCCCATCATGCGCTGGGCCACCCGCTTGGGGTCCAGGCCGGCATGGCGGGCCAGCGCGCGCTGCACCAGCAGGCGGCTCATGCCGACGCGAAAGCCCCCGCCCACCAGCTTCACCAGGAGGAAACGGCCGGCGGTGTCCAGCTCGCGCCACCAGGTACGCACCTGGGCGGTCACCGCCTCCGGCGGCTGCCCGCGCAGGGGCAGCAGGCGCTGCTCCATCCAGTCGGCCAGGCCCAGGTCGGTCAGCGCGCCGCCCGGGGGCAGGACCAGCGAGATGGTTTCCGCCAGGTCGCCCACCGCCTGGTAGCTCTCCTCGAACAGCCAGGGCGCCAGGCCCGCCTCCTCGCAGGCCGCCGCGGCCAGCACCGACACCGGCACCACCTGGCGCGGCTTGCCGCCCGCGAGGAAATAGACCGCCCAGGCCGCGTCGCGCAGGTCGACCTGGGCGAGGTGGCGCTGCAGCGCCTCCACCTTGGCCTGGGTGGACGTGGTGGCGTCAAGCTCGGCGAAGAGGCGGGCGAAGTCACGCATGGACAGGCAACCTCAATCCTGCGGCGCGCCGCCGCTCTCGATCCGCTCGTCGCCATACTCGGTCTGGAACGCCTCGGCCTGCAGGCCACGCTCCTGCAGGTGGCGGACCATCACCGCCACGCTGCCGTGGGTGACGATGATGCGCGAGGCCCCGGTGGCGTCGATGGCCGATTGCAGGCCCGGCCAGTCGGCATGGTCGGACAGCACGAAGCCGCGGTCGTACCCGCCCCGCCGGCGCGCGCCGCGCAGCTGCATCCAGCCGCTGGCGAAGGCGATGCTCGTCTCGCCGAAGCCGCGCAGCCAGGGGCTGGCGGTGGCCGAGGGCGGGCACAGCACCAGTGCGCGCCGCAGCGCGCTGCGGTCGGCCACCTCCGACACCAGGCAGGTCGGCGCGAGGGCCACGCCGGCCTCGCGGTAGGCGGCGTTGAGCGGCTCCACCGCGCCGTGCACCACCACCGGGCCGATGGAGGCGTCGATCCCGCTGAGAATCCGCTGCGCTTTGCCGAAGCTGTAGCAGGCCAGCACGCTGGCACGGCCGGCCGCCGCATTGGCGGCCCACCAGGCGTTGACCTGCGCGAACAGCAAATCGTCGGATTGCCAGCGGTAGACCGGCAGGCCGAAGGTCGATTCGGTGATGAACACGTCGCAACGCACCGGCTCGAAGGGCGTGCAGGTGGGGTCGGGCGCGACCTTGTAGTCGCCGCTGGCCACCCAGACCTGCCCGCCGTGTTCGAGGCGCACCTGCGCCGACCCCAGCACATGCCCGGCCGGGTGCAGCGACACCGTCACGCCGCCGTGGACGATACGCTCGCCATAGGCCAACGTGTCCAGCCGGATGTTGCCGAGGCGGGCGCGCAGCACGCCCTCCGACGGCCTCGCCGCCAGGTAGTGGCCGTGCCCGGGGCGGGCATGGTCGGCATGGGCATGCGTGATCACCGCGCGGTCCACCGGCCGCCAGGGGTCGATGTAGAAATCCCCCGGCGGGCAGTAGAGCCCCTGCGGCCGCTGGACGACCAGGTCGGACATCGTCTGCCTCCCGCCGCTAGAGGTAGCGCTTGCCCTGCACCGCCAGGGCCAGGCGCATCACCACCAGGGCCAGGCGCTCCAGCACGCGCTGGCGCCAGGGGCGCTTGTCATAGTCCACCGGGTCGGTCACCTCGCCCTGCTGGTGGATCGCTTCGAGCAGGCGCCGGCGCAGCACCGCCGCGAAGCGGGTATCGTCGATGACCAGGTTGGCCTCGCGCGCCAGCAGCAGGCTCAGCGGATCGAGGTTGGACGAACCCACGGTCGCCCAGTGGCCGTCGATCACCGCCACCTTGGCATGCAGGAAGCTGGGCGAGTACTCGTGGATGGCGACACCCGCACGCAGCAGGCTGGCGTACACCGGCCGCGAGGCGTAGTACTGCATGAAGTACTCGTAGCGCCCCTGCAGCAGCAGCGTGACGCGCACGCCGCGCAGCGCCGCGCGCTCCAGCGCGAGGCGCAGGCGACGGCCCGGCACGAAGTAGGCGTTGGCGATCAGCACCTCCTCGCGGGCGCGGCCGATGGCCCTCAGGTAGGCCCGCTCGATGCGGGTGCGATGGCGCAGGTTGTCCCGCAGCAGCAGGGCCGCGCGCGCGCCGGTGGCGTCCGGTGCACCGGCCGCCAGCCGGGCCAGCGCCTCGGGCGTGACGGCAGCCACAGGCTCGGCACGTGGCGCGAACCAGGCCTCGGCCAGGGCCTGCGGCTGGAAGCCGCGCATCCCGCGCAGGCCACGGAGCCGCAGCCACACCTGCTGCATCGCCAGGTGCACGTGAGCCACCAGCGGGCCCAGCACCCGCACGCAGAAATCCAGACGGGGCGCGGCCAGCGGACCGTGGTTGGGATCGTGCAGGTCGTCGAGGATGTTGATGCCGCCGCAGAAGGCCACCGCGCGATCCACCACGCACAGCTTGCGGTGCAGGCGCCGCCAGCTGCCCGGCCAGGCCAGGCCCAGGCTGCCCAGCGGGGCATACACCTGCCACTCGACGCCGGCCGCGGCCAGTCGACGCGCCCAGGCCTGTGGCACCCCGGCGGTGCCGAAGCCGTCGACCACCACCCGCACCTGCACGCCGCGGCGCGCGGCGCGCTCCAGTGCCCGGGCCACCGACTCGCCCTCTCCGGTGAAGTCGAAGATGTAGGTCTCGAGCCAGACCTCCCGGACGGCCGCATCCACTGCCGCCACCAGCGCGGGGAAGTATTCGGCCGACCCTTCCAGCAGGGTCAGCGCGTGGCCGGCGCGCGGGGAATGGCGGGTCGAGGCCATGGCGTTCAGAGGCGCAGGTCCGCGATCAGCGGCAGGTGGTCGGACATGCGCCCCCACGCGGGGCCGCGCGGCACCGTGACCGACTGCGGCTGCAGTCCGCGCGCGTAGACGTAATCGAGCTGGGCCAGCGGCAGCCGCGACGGGTAGGTGCGCACGGGCTCGACCGCGCAGTCCGCCAGGCCCAGGGCCAGCAGGGGCTCTCGCAGCTTGCCGCCCCAGTCGTTGAAGTCGCCGGCCACCAGCAGGGGCTCGTCCGCGGGTACCTCGCGGGCGATGAACTGTCCGAGCTGCTGCACCTGGCGGCGGCGGCTGCCGGCGATCAGGCCCAGGTGCACCACGATCACGTGCAGCGGCACGCCGTCGAACTGCACGTGCACGTGCAGCAGGCCCCGCTGCTCGAAGCGGTGGTCGGACATGTCCTCATGGCCGTGGGTAACCACCGGCCAGCGCGAAAGCAGCGCGTTGCCATGCTCGCCGTGGCGGGTGACGGCATTGGTGCGGTAGACCGCGTGATAGCCGTCCGGGGCGAGGAAGTCGGCCTGCGGCTGCGAGGGCCAGCGGGCAAAGCGATGGGCCTCGCGCCGGTGCAGGCGACGCACCTCCTGCAGGCAGACGATGTCGGCGTCGAGCTGTTCGACCGCCAGCTGCAGGTTGTGGATCTCCAGCCGGCGGGCCGGGCCGATGCCCTGCACCCCTTTGTGGATGTTGTAGGTGGCCACGCGCAGCAACTGGCTCATGCTGCAAATTGTGGCAGCAGCAGGATGGCCTCGGCGTTGGAGGGCGAGAAGCAGGCGTCGGCGGCCTCGCGCCAGGGCAGCCAGCGGAAGTCGGTGTGCTCGCGCGGCGCCAGGGTGACCGGCAGCCGCCCGGGCACCCGCAGGCCGAAGACATGCTCGGTGTTGCGGGTGACGCCCGGGGCGTAGCGGTGCCGCCAGCGGGGGTAGATGTCGTAGGTGTTCGACAGCCCCCAGGGCGAAAGTCCCGCATGCAGGGGCGTGCCAGGGCGGCAGTCGATGCCGGTCTCCTCACCGACCTCGCGCCAGGCGGTTTCGAGCAGGTCCTCATGGGGCCGGTCCTTGCTGCCGGTGACCGACTGCCAGAACTCCCAGGACGCATCGGCGCGGCGAATCAGCAGCACTTCGAGCGCGGGGGTGTGGATCACCACCAGCACGGACTCGGGGATCTTGTAGCGGGGAGCTTCCATGGGCGTGAAACGAAACGGGGCGCCGAAGCGCCCCATTCTTGCACCACCGCCGACGTCAGGTCGGCTGCCGCACCAGAAACCGCAGCCGTCAGGCCGGCTGCGGGTTGCGCAGCTTGATGTGAAGTTCGCGCAGCTGCTTCTCGTCGACCGGGCCGGGCGCCTGCGTGAGCAGGCACTGGGCGCGCTGGGTCTTGGGGAAGGCGATGACGTCGCGCAGGCTCTCGGCGCCCGCCATCAGCATGACGAAGCGGTCCAGGCCGATGGCGATGCCGCCGTGCGGGGGCGCGCCGTACTGGAGGGCGTCCAGCAGGAAGCCGAACTTGGCCTGCGCCTCCTCCGCACCGATCTTGAGGGCACGGAACACCTTGCTCTGCACGTCTTCTCGGTGGATACGAACCGAGCCGCCGCCGAGTTCGATGCCATTGAGCACCGCGTCGTAGGCCTTGGCGACGCAACGGCCCGGGTCGGATTCGAGCCAGTCCTCGTGGCCGTCCTTGGGCGAGGTGAACGGGTGGTGCACCGCGTTCCAGCGCTGGGCGTCGTCGTCGTACTCGAACATCGGGAAGTCGACCACCCACAGCGGCTTCCACTGGCCCTCGACCAGGCCGTGGGACTTGCCGAATTCGCTGTGGGCGATCTTCACGCGCAGCGCGCCGATGGCGTCGTTGACGACCTTGGCCTTGTCGGCGCCGAAGAAGATCAGG
>JACCEA010298669.1_pt1 | contig 16961 bp, 13 predicted proteins | sample 7449851 | NCBI WGS metagenome assembly JACCEA01 (sample SAMN15323453, study PRJNA562643) | freshwater metagenome | isolation source: river surface water | place: USA:Blue River Watershed | collected 2017-08-18 | reverse complement strand
GGTGCCAAGTTCTGGGTTGTAGGAGGCATCAACCTAACGCTTGAGGTCGTAGACAGGCTTACGTTCACCGATTATCTGGACGATGTCAGTTCAACATATGTGGGCATTGACAAGTTCTCCCTGAAACCCAAAGACCCGTCCAGAGCGTTGCAAGACCGATCAGTGGAGCTTAATCCGAATAACGCACTCGGGCGAACGGGTAAGCAACGGGGCAATTCTGCTACCAGAGACCAGTACCTTATGTGCCTCTTCAGCGTATCATGGCACTTTACCACTTATCGTTGTCCCAACTACATGGACAAAGAGTTGATAAGCACCTATTGATCTACAGGTCGATTTTCCCGTTTATCCATTCCGGGTCAAACTGTGTGTTGAATTTCTTGTAAAAATTGATGGCGGGTTCGTTCCACTCCAATACCTGCCAGGTTATTCCGTGGAATTTCCGCTCACGTGCTTCCGCTATCAGTGCATTCATCAGCAGGGCTCCTATTCCCTTGCCTCTTGCTTCCTCGGTTACCAGAATGTCTTCCAGGTACATACGTTGTCCCTTCCATGTTGAATAGCGTATGTAATAAAGTGCGAAGCCCTGCACTACACCACCTTCTTCTGCAACAAATGCCCACCACACCGGGTTGGCTCCGAAGCCACTTTCTATGAAATGCTCCATGCTCACCGTCACCTCATCAGGAGCCCTTTCGTAAATGGCAAGTTCCTGTACCAACTCCATCATTCTCGGGCAATCAGCCTCACTAGCGTTTCTTATGATAATATTCGCCGCCATTTGTTTAACTTTTTCTTGTGCAATACTAATTGGTTGCCAACGTTATTCCAAGAACAAATGTTCGTTACAGCTTGCCACAGGAGTAGTGTTGTTTGTCTCCCAATCTTGCGTTAAACCACAGACAATAAAATACTACCTATACGAATTGTAGATAATTTTACTTCCATCTGCATTCAGGTGGCAGTTCCTTAAACACACACGCAATGAATACACAAGGCGAAATATTATGGGTTGACGATGAGATAGAATCGTTGAAGTCTCAGATGCTCTTTCTGAAAAACAAGGGTTACAACGTCACGCCGCTCAGCAACGGATATGACGCGCTGGAGCTGCTGAAAGAACGTACGGTTGATGTAGTGTTGCTTGATGAGAGCATGCCGGGTCTTACAGGTCTGGAGACGCTCACACACATTAAGGAGCTTTATCCGTTGCTACCGGTGGTGATGATCACTAAGAATGAAGCCGAGAACATCATGGAAGATGCCTTGGGCGCTCAGATCACTGACTATCTAATAAAACCGGTAAACCCCAATCAGGTCTTGCTTACACTCAAGAAGATTGTGGACGGTAAGAGGCTCGTTTCTGAGAAGACAACCATTGCTTACCAGCAGGACTTCAGAAATCTTTTCATGGCTCTTAGCAACAATCCCGACCACGAGGAATGGAAGGAACTGTATAAGCGCCTGGTATACTGGGAGCTGGAAATGGGCAAGAGTGACAGCACTGAAATGATGGATGTGCTTCAGACCCAGAAGACCGAGGCGAACACCGAGTTCTTCAAATACGTTTCGAAAAACTACACAGAGTGGATCAAAGACAGCAAGGGCGCCGGACCGCTTATGTCGCACAAGGTGTTCGAAAAGCGAGTTGCTCCGCATTTGCAGCAGGGCAAACCTACGTTCCTTGTAGTGATAGACAACTTGCGTCTCGATCACTGGAAGGCATTCCAGCCTATTTTGTCCGACTCGTTCCGTGTGCTGGAAGATGATCTCTACTACAGCATTTTGCCCACGGCAACACAGTATTGCCGAAATGCTTTTTTCGCAGGCATGTTGCCGGCAGATATTGAAAAGCATTTTCCTTTGGAGTGGAAGAACGATGATGAGGATGGTGGCAAGAACCTTTACGAAGAGACCTTCCTGCGTAACCAGTTGAAGCACCTGAAGCTGGACAAGTTGAAAACACAGTACATTAAGATCACCAACAACGACAACGCTAAAGCGCTTGAGGACAGTATTCACAATTGCCTTAACAACGACCTGACGGTAATTGTGTACAACTTCGTGGACATGTTATCTCATGCGCGCACCGAGATGGAGGTGCTGAAGGAACTGGCAGGAGATGAGATCTCTTACCGGTCACTGGTGGTCAGTTGGTTCGAACATTCACCGCTGCACCGCGCGTTGCGTAAGATCGCAGACAAGGGCATTCAGATATTACTTACCACCGACCATGGAAGTGTGCGCGTGAAGACGCCTAGCAAGTGTGTAGGAGACCGTAATACTACTACCAATCTGCGATACAAACATGGCCGCAATCTGCAGTACGAATCGCGCGATGTGCTTGCCTTCCGCGACCCTAAACAGGCAGGATTGCCGGTGCCCAACGTAAGTTCGTCATTCATTTTCGCTAAGGGAGATGTCTTCTTGTGTTATCCGAATAACTACAACCATTACGTGAATTACTATAAGAGTACTTTCCAGCACGGGGGCGTATCTCTGGAAGAGGTGATAGTACCGATAGTGCGTTTGGAAAGCAAGTAAATATTTGAATAAAGTGCTTCGGAGGTCGTGCATCTGCACGACCTCTTTTTTGTGCACCGGAAATTATTTTTTACAAAGGTGTACAATGCATTGGAATCTTATGTATCTTTGTCTTAGGCAACAAATAGGATACAAATGATCTTCTCTTCCGAATTGATAAAGGGTACACTCAAAACCATAGTGCTGAAGCTGCTTTCAGACAACAAGAAGATGTATGGTTATGAGATAACACAACGCGTAAAAGACCTCACAGGAGACCGCATACAGCTGACGGAGGGAGCACTTTACCCTACGCTTCGTTCGCTTGAAGAAGAGGGCCTGGTGACAACCGAACTGGAGTACATGGGCAAGCGGGTGCGTAAATATTATAAGTTGAGTGCCAGCGGCAAGACACGGTCTAAAGAACGCGTGAGTGAGCTGGCCGAGTTCATGGAGACCATGAGGGTATTATTGGACATACAACCAAAGATAGCTTAAGAATGTACTGCCTCTCAGACGAACAAATAGACTACATCCTCAACGACATTAGACGTAATGGCGTTGAAATGAAGGACCTGCAGTTGAACCTTCTGGATCACATCTGTTGTATCATAGAGCAGGAGCTCAAAGAGGGCGATGACTTTGAGCACTTCTATCAGCAAACCATACGACGGTTTTACCGCAACAATTTGCGGGAAATAGAGGAAGAGACCATCGATTTGTTAACTTTTAAAAACTACTATGCAATGAAAAAGGCGTTGATCGTTAGCGGAGCAAGCTCCGTGACCGCGTTTATTGCGGGTTCATTTTTCAAATTCATGTATTGGCCTGGCGCAAGCATATTGCTTACACTTGGTATTGTTTCGTTTAGCTTGTTGTTTTTGCCGTTGTTGTTCATCCTGAAGTCGCGTGAGGTAAAGACCGTGAGCGATAAGTTTGTAATAGCTATTGGTATTCTGGTGGGTATTATGTTCAGCCTTGCAATTCTGTTCATCATGATGCATTGGCCCGGTGCCAACATTCTGCTTTTTAGCGCCATTGGCGGAGCTGCGTTTGTGCTATTGCCTGCCTATTTCTTCACCGGTATCAGGCGGCCCGAGACCAAGCTCAACACTATTCTGATGTCAATCATTTTGGTGGGCGTCATTGGGTTGCAATTCACTATTGCGCGCCTGCGTCCTTCGCCGTTCGATAAGGTGGCAACAGCCAACTTTGTGCAGAACGAAGCATTGCTGAATGTGCTCATCCCGGCCAAACCATCTTCGCAGGCGGCCGACATTTACAAGACCTGCAACGAGTTGAAGCAGCTGATATTGCTGAAGTCAGTTGGTACCGGTACTCTTCCGCCTGATTATGAGAATAGAGAGTTGTATCTGCACGACAGCAAGCTGGGTAACGAATTTCTTGATGGTGGCTCTGGTGTTCAGTTGCTGATTACTTTGAAAGAACAGGCAAAACTGTTTAACAATGGCGCTCAGAACAGGGTTATGGTAATTGGTCCGGGTATGCAGGCATTGGTGGCCGACCCCCAGAGAGTGGTACACAACTATGGCTGCATCTCTTTGCTGAATAGCATAGAACAGATGCAGATCTATGTTGCAGTAGCAGATGCAAAGAATGCAACAGCGGCAAATTGACAGAGCGAAAAGCAGGGGAATGCTGAAAGGTTATCCCTCTGTTACTTTTTCTTGTAAATAGGAACTGTGGAACAGGGTTCCCCATACATCAGCGACTTCACTACAGGTCTCAGGTGGGCGGTCACGGCGAGGTAGGCAGCATCGGGTATGGCCACATCGCCGCAACCCTTTATTACAACACGTTTATCAATGTATTCGTCCAGCGCAATGGAATTAATGCGATCGCAGAGCAGTTTTTTGGTCAGCTCTTCTTCAGTGCCAAAGAACACCGAAGCGGCAACCGGCTCCAAATAGGTAGCCGCCAACATATAGGCCCAAACCGGCACAATGGCATCCGCGCTGCACAGCACTGCCACATTCTTGCCGGCATATTGCTGCCAGTCGTGATTCTGAAGTGCAGCACGGTAGTCTTTTTCCTTCAGGATCATTTCCATATATAGGAATGGCTTCAGGTCAAATACTGTGATCGGATCGGGCAGGTAGGGTGCCAGATCCAGAGTTATGAGGCCGCTTTCAGCTACTTTGTTGACAATTGGTTCCATTTGTTTGCTTGGCAGAAGCGAGACATTAGCGTCACCTCCCGTTTCCAGGTGCAAATTTAGCACATTTGCGGGTGGGGGCAGCAAAACATTGGTCTATAGCTGGTTCACTGATAGTTATGTGTCTTCTATCGCATGAGCGTCACGTTGCCCTGATGATGCTCTTTCTGGCCATCTTTGAATACCGCATCTATGGTATAGACATAAACGCCTTCGGGTTGCTGTACACCGTTCAGCTTGCCATCCCATCCCGAGCCCAATATGTTCTGAGATTCAAAAATGATCTGCCCCCAGCGGTTGTAGACATACATTTTGAATTCAATAAGGCCACGGCTTAGCAGCGTACGTGGGAAGAAGTAGTCATTTATGCCATCGCCATTTGGTGTAAAGATATTGGGGATGCTAACATAGCAGTCGTTCTCTACGTTTACCGAATCGGTAGAGGCGCAGTTGTTTTGAGTAACTGTCACATAGTAAACGCCCGGAGTAGTGACTTGAATGGTTCGGGTTTTCTCACCGGTGTTCCAAAGCCATGTTGCGCCAGGATTGTTGAAGTTGGACTTGTCAGACAAAGTGATTGCATTACTGCCTTTGCAGATGGATGTGTCTGCGCCAAGATAGACCGGTGGTATTGGTATCGTAGTAATTGTGCGTGTTTTCTTTACATCGGGACATGCACGGTAGTAGGCGTTAAGAGTCACCAAATACTGCCCGCCTGTAGAGCCAAACGAATGATAGACAGGGTTGATATTGCGCAGGCTGTCGCCGGTGTCGCCGAAAGTCCATGTGTAGCCGGTATTACCGCCTTCAGCAAAAAGGCCCGTAAGCGTAATGTACTTGCCTGCACAGAACACCGAGTCGGTGACATCAATAGCAATTCCGCTGATGGTGTCCACCTCTACCGACCTGTACGCGGTATCATAGCACGGAATGTTGTTTCGAGCAATAAGCCTTATGTTGTATTTGCCTGTTATGTTATAAGTGTTTACCGGGTCGGAGATAGTGGATGTTGCTCCATTACCAAACGTCCAGCTATAGTTTGTAGCGCCCGTTGAAGTGTTCGTAAAGGTGACGCTCTCGTTTTGGCACAATACTGTCGGAGAGAGGTTGAAATCGGCATTTATGGGATGACCTATTTTGAACGTCATCTTCATGCTATCGTAGCAGAAATGGTTGGTGGCCAGCAGACGAACGGTGAAGGTGCCTGTGTCGTATACATGGTAGGGATTGGTGGCGGTATCAGTTACGCCATCGCCAAAGTCCCACACATAATAGATCGGGCCCGCAGAAGTGGACAGGTTGTGGAAGAAGACCGTATCGCCGTTGCAGCCAAGCCTGAAGGTAGTATCAAAGCCTGCCGTGAGTGGTGGATCAGTCAGTGTAGCGGTACCGAGAATGTTGGTAATGCAGTTGCCGATCTTTACAGAGAAACCGGAATATACGCCGGCACAAAGGCCCGGCAGGAAGATGGTACTATCTCCGTAGGCGGTGGTAATAATGCGAGGCTGTGGAACCCCATTCAGTAAGTAGCTGATGGTGTCGGACGAGAACGGTATCACCTGTTTCAGACGGATTGTTCCATCACATTTTCCACATTCTGTAGGATTGGTCACAGACACAATACTGCCGGCGGGTGGTGCAGGGCCAAATAAAGAAATAGGTCCGCCGGGAGGAGTTGCACATGTTCCGTATGCCGCAATGATATTGCTATACACCCCTTCGCAAAGGAATGGAAGAGTGAAACTGCCGGATGCATTGGTAGTACCCGATATTGGTGGCTGGGGTGTTCCGTTGAATGAATAATTGAAAGTATATCCATGGCTCGGATACAGGCCATTTATGATAAGCGCTCCATCACACGCCCCGCATATGGATTGCGGTACAGGGGTGACTGTAAGACTTATGGGTGGATCAGTGAGCACAACGGGGCCGGCCGGCAAAGAGGCGCAAGTGCCTTGTCGGCCCACGAAATTGCTGTAAGTGCCGGCACAAAGGCCGCTGATGGTAACAGTTCCTGCGGCAGAGGCTGTAGCATAAACCGGTGGTTGCGGTACACCGCCGAGGTCGTAAGTGATGGTGTCGGCAAGGCCGGGTGTGAATCCGGCAACTGTTATTGACCCGTCACAAAGATTGCACCTTGACGGATTGATCGACGTGAGTGTGATGGTGAAAACAGGTGCCGGTGTTACTGTATAATATCCGAAGGAGGTATCTGCACAGCCTAGAGCACCAGCCCGGTAGGTGGTTGTGGTGGTGGGGCATACTGTTTGTGTGATGCCTGTACCCAGGTATGCACCCGTGGTAGAATTGTACCAATGTATGGGAGAGGAAGAATAAGGAATTGGTGCATAAGGTATAGAAGCAACGCTGTATGCAGTTCCGGTAGCATTGGGAGTGAAGCGCCAAGCCTCATTGGTGCAAGTATAAACCGATGGGAAGTCGCGGCCGGGAGCAACTGTTGCTGCAGTACCCGTAGCATTTTGAACGCCTATGATAGCCCTTCCACTGTTCCATGTAGCACACACAGGCTTGGTGGCAATATGGCACTCAATGATGTTGGTTGTCTCGTAAAGAATGATCTGGGTACTGGTGATCTGTGTGGTGCACGAGAACATGCGGTCGTTACAAAATGTAACGATGTATTTTCTGAAAGGGGCAATACCTGTCAGCGAGTAGGTGATCGTACCGCCGTCGGGCACCGAAATGTCGATGTCGCACCAGGGGCCGCAGATGTTGTTAAACTTACTTGGATTGCCCAGCAGAACAGCTGTGATAGGCCACGGATCGTAGGCTCCGGCCAAAGTCAGGTCGAAGCAAATAGTTCCGTTAGGGCCTATCACCACATCGGTATGCGGTGTACCATAATAGTTGAAAGTAAATCCGATGGGCAGAACAGCAGAATAAACATCATCGATCGAGATACCGGTATTGGTCGGTGAGTCGCCCACCAGATTTGCGGTAAGAACAGTGCATGGCGTGGTACAACTCAGTGAGTCGCTGCTGGTTATAGTCACCTGCCCTGCCACCCGGCCCACAAAAAGAACGAGCAGGAAAAGCAATGTAAGTGAAAGTATCTTTTGTTTCATTTTCTTTTTGTTCTTGACCGAGGCGACACAAACGATATCATTTCGGAAAAATGGAGACGCGTCTCGTAAAATTAAGGATTTTGTCACTCATTTACCTCCTAATGAAGACAGGTTGTCTCCTGTGATGGTTGGTCTGAATGACCTTTCATAGCTCGGTAACATTCTGATCAGGTGCTTAGACCTTGATAAACAGAAAGTTATCATTTTCGTTGCTTTGTACCTGTATCTGGTTGCTTACCTGCATATTGCTGAAACTTTAGTTACTTTACAACTGTAACCATGCAAGCAATGATCAGCATTCGCAACATAGTGAAGCAATATGCCGGCTACAGGGCCCTCAGCGATGTTAGCCTGGAGGTAGAGACCGGCACCGTCTTCGGGTTGCTGGGACCAAATGGTGCCGGCAAGACATCCCTCATACGCATCATCAACCAGATAACCGCACCAGATTCAGGTGAGGTGTTCTTCAACGGTGAGCGGCTGGGCCGCCATCATGTGGAGCGCATAGGATACATGCCCGAGGAGCGCGGCCTGTACAAGAAGATGGAGATTGGCGAGCAGATCCTGTATCTGGCGCAGCTGAAGGGTTTGAGCCGTTCAGAGGCTATTCGCCGCACAAAGTACTGGTTCGAGAAGCTGGAGATACAGGCCTGGTGGAACAAGAAGATTGAAGAATTATCTAAAGGTATGCAGCAGAAAGCCCAGTTTGTAGCCACTGTGCTGCACGAGCCCGATCTGCTGATACTGGACGAGCCGTTCTCGGGTTTCGACCCGGTGAATGCCGAGATCATCAAAAACGAGATCCTGGAACTGAACCGCAAGGGTGCTACAATCATTTTTTCCACCCATCGCATGGAGTCGGTGGAAGAGTTGTGCGACTCTATTGCCTTGCTGAACAAGTCTCACAAGTTGCTGGATGGCAAGGTGCGGCAGATCAAGGATTCCTTCCGCAATGGTACTTACACGCTGGAATATGAAGGCGCGCGCGTGAATGCAGGCGCTGACGCACCTTTTGCAGTGGTGAGTGAAGAAACGCCCGACAGCCGTCACCGACTGACGCTGCAGATGAAGCCCGGTACCGCCCCCAACGATGCCCTGCGTTACATGTTGCCGTTGGCCGCCATTACTCATTTTGAAGAGAAGGTGCCAACTATGAATGAGATCTTTATCAGTACTGTAAACAAAATGTCCGGCCATGAATAAGATACTGCTCATTATAGAACGCGAGTATATGTCGCGTGTGAAGAAGAAGTCATTCATTGTACTTACCATATTGGTGCCGCTGCTGTTCATAGGCATGTTTGCGTTCATAGGTTACCTGGCCGTGAAGGGCGATGAATTGGGCGATGAAAAGCGGGTGCAGGTGATAGACGAAACAGGTTCCTTCACCGGCAAGCTGCAGAACACCTCTTCCATCACTTATGTATACACCCAGGACAGGTTTGCCGATGCCCGCAATACTTTCCGCGACAAGGGCTACAACTTCCTGCTGCACATTCCGCCTGCGTCTTCGCCGGCACCTGTGGAGCTGCTGAGCGAGAAGAAGCCCAGCGCCACCACCATTGAGGCCATAGAAAGCGGGCTCAGCCACATAGCCGAAGCCGAACGCCTGCGTGCCGCCGGTATAGACACCGCTGTGCTGGCCAAGGCACAGAAGCGCATAGATATCAAAGCCAAGCAGATAACCGAGGCCGGCGAGAAGGACGCACAGACCTATACGGCCTATGCTGTGGGCTTCCTTTCGGCGTTCCTCATTTACATGTGCCTGTTTATATATGGTACACAGGTAATGAGAGGCGTTATTGAGGAGAAGGTGAGCCGTATTGTAGAGGTCATCATCTCTTCGGTGAGGCCGTTTCAGCTGATGCTGGGCAAGATCATAGGTGTGGGCCTGGTGGGTCTTACCCAGTTTGTGCTGTGGATAGTGATATCTGTGGTGTTGAGCATGGCTGGGGGTACTTTTATGGCCGGCAAAGCCAAACACCGCATGGAGCAGACAATGCCGGCAAAAGCACAGGAGCAGATGAAGCAAGTGCAGCAGATGCAGACCCCTGATAACAGCATGGCTGAAATAAGGGCTTCCATCGAAAGTATTCCTGTCGTGTATACCCTCAGTTGTTTCCTGTTTTACTTCCTGTTTGGCTACCTGCTGTACAGTGCCATATTTGCCGCAGTGGGCTCGGCAGTGGACAATGAGACCGAGACCCAACAGTTTATGCTGCCCATAACGCTGCCAATCATCTTTACTTTTGCCCTGGCGCAGAGCTTTATCATCAACAATCCCGATAGCAGTCTGTCGGTGTGGTTGTCTATGATACCGTTCACGTCGCCCATAGCCATGATGATACGCATTCCTTTCGGGGTGCCGGCGTGGCAGCTGGCACTGTCTATGCTGCTGCTGGTGCTGGGGTTTGTGGGTACTACATGGGTGGCATCGCGCATATACAGGGTGGGTATTCTAATGTATGGTAAAAAAGCCAGTTACAAGGAGCTGGCCAAGTGGTTCATGTATCGGGACTAACGGTAAATGACGTTGCCATATATACAAATGTGCTATGCAAAATGAATTTTGCCGTCAAATAATTTGTTACTTCAGATATTTACTCTACATTTGCACTCCCTTGCGAAAGGGCTAATAAATTTATACAGTTATGAAACGTACATATCAACCGTCACGTCGCAGCCGCAAATCAGTTCACGGATTCCGCAAGCGTATGGAATCTGCAAATGGCCGTAAAGTACTGGCATCTCGCCGTGCTAAAGGTCGTCATAAGCTCACTGTATCTGACGAGCGTCGCCTGAAGTAATTTTTACTTTCAAAAACTTTTCGCCATCCGTCATACTTTTAAAAGATATGAGCGGCTCAAGCGCGAGCAGCATATTAACACGCTTTTCCGTTTCGGGAAAGCGTTTTCTGTTTTTCCCATACGCCTCGTGTACCACCTTGCGCCCGTGCCCCCGCCCCGCCCCGATGCTGCACCCGCACCTGTGGCCGCAGTGCAGGCGGGCTTCTCGGTACCCAAGAAGAAGTTTAAGAAGAGCGTGGACCGCCATCGTGTGCGCCGCCTGATGGTGGAGGCCTGGCGCCACCGAAAACACCTGCTGAGCCCCGTAGTGCCCACCGGTATGCAACTGCATGTATTTGTTCTCTTTACAGATGCCGCGCTGCCCGAATATGCCACTGTGGAGCAAGCACTCACCACTGTTACCGACAGATTACTGCGCCAATTGACTCCGCCACCCGCCACTGAATCAACTACTGCACAGTGAAGAAGCTGCTGACCATACTGTTCACCGCGCTCATCCGCTTTTACCAGCTGGCCATATCGCCGCTGCTGGGCGCGCGTTGCCGCTACACACCCACCTGCAGTGCCTATGGGATGGAGGCCATAAAAAAACATGGGCCGCTGAAGGGTGGCTGGCTGACCCTGAAGCGCTTTGGCCGCTGCCACCCCTGGGGCGGGCATGGCTACGACCCCGTGCCTTGACGGGCTGTTTACTGATCTTATTGTTGTTTTCATGTGATGGTTTTATTGCCTGCAGATAGGGGAAAAAGTGTCCATTTTGCAGAGGCGAAATTATTTTTATAAATCCGCTACCAGAGCGGTTTACAGCCGAAAAAACTCTCACCTGCCTGCCGGCAGGCAGGAAAAACTCCCACTTTTCTCCCGCGGTACAGGCAATGATCTTTTATAGGTTTACAGTGCTCTTGACCACAGCAGCAACTGCCACCGGGTACCACCTATGCGCACAAAGCCCGTGCCATGGTTGAGAATTGGCAGAGGAAGATATTCACAAATTTGGAGGGGGTGATATCATGTGACGTAAATGCAAATTGAATGAATATCCGACTAGGTATTTTTGACTATGTTGCTTGAAGACATCTTTTTAGTAGGAGATCAACCCACCACTTGTCCGTATTGTGGATCAAGAACGTCTTTTGATGAGATGAGCGATGGAAACAGTTTATTTCAAGCACATAGGTGTTTGAATCCGGATTGCGCGGTGAAGTTTATCATTTCTGAAGGTGAAGAGTAGTAACTACTTTCCATCCTTCAAAAAATGAGGTAGATTGTATCCCGCAACGTAAATTCAATTGTCATTATGGAAAGAAGAATAATCAATGTTGCTTGTGCGATAATCTTACACAAAGGGAAGATCCTAGCTGCTCAGCGTGGAGAGCAAATGTCTTTACCATTGAAATGGGAGTTTCCTGGAGGTAAGTTGAAAGATGGTGAATCTGCAGAAAGCTGTATTCTTAGAGAAATTGTTGAGGAACTTGAGATAGAAATTGAAGTCATTGAGAGATTGAATGATTCGATGTTTCATTACGAGACTATTTCAGTAAATCTGATACCTTTTGTATCCACATATATTGGAGGAGACCTCAAACTAATTGAACACAAGGAAGTAAAATGGCTTTCATCGACAGATTTGTTGGCCCTTGATTGGGCTCCAGCCGACATTCCAGTTCTTCACGAATTCATGAAAACGAAGTATGCTTAAACTAGGACTATACGAACAATTGATAAATGGTTTGATCGCAAGGCAACTCGACAAACTAGATACTCATACATACTATGTAAAAGACTCTGTACTTGATAAGGAGGAGGCCGCAAGATTTTTGAGCCAGTATTTAAGTGAAGTACTTCAAGTAGCATTTGCTTCTATTCGGGAAGAAAATAAGATTGAAAAGCAAATTGAAATAACGAATCGCATTATCAATCTTTTGAACCAAGAATTGAATACTTCTGTTTTCAGCGACGACTTGGTTGAGGTAAGAGGACGGGTATTAAATGCAGTATTTTCTAGGCTTGATAATGATATCGCAGATCTTGACGGTCATATTGGTCAAATAACGCCTTACACACGATTTTCTCAAAGTGAACTATTCATAGGTGGCAACAATCGTACCATATCACTTGAGAGCGAATTAAAAAAGGAGATCAGATCGGCGGATGAAATTTGCTTTTTGGTCTCGTTTATTAAGTACGGAGGCATTAGAGTATTTCAAAAAGACCTCGAGGACTTTACTAATAATGGAGGGCGTTTGAAAGTAATAACATCCTCTTATATGGGCGCAACAGACTTAAAGGCAGTGCAGTATTTGTCGAGATTAAAGAATACTGAAGTCAAGGTATCATATAATACTCAAAGTGAACGGCTTCACGCGAAAGCCTATTTATTCTTAAGAAACACCGGTTATCATACTGGTTATATCGGGTCATCTAATTTATCGAGATCTGCAATCACAAACGGTTTAGAATGGAATTTGAAGGTTACTACGAAAGAAATTAGTCACATAATTAAGAAATTCAAGGACACTTTCGAAGCGTATTGGATGGATGATACCTTTGAGTATTATGACGATCAAAGAGATGTCAAAAAGTTGGAGCAATCATTAAGGCAGCAGAAATCAATTGGGAGTAACGAAAGTAAAATTGCCTTTTTTGATCTTACCCCATTTCATTACCAAAAGGAAATACTTGACAAGCTAGTAGCAGAGAGAACAATTCACAAAAGGTATCGCAACCTAATAGTTGCTGCAACCGGAACAGGGAAAACCGTTATTGCAGCGTTTGATTACAAAGAATTCAAAGACCATAATACCAGAGCTCGACTACTTTTTGTTGCTCACAGGAGGGAAATATTAGAGCAAGCTCTTGCAACGTTTAGGGGTATTTTGAAGGATGGAAATTTTGGGGAATTATGGGTTGATGGGTATGTCCCAACCAAATATGATGTTGTATTTGCTTCAGTACAGACGTTAAATAGTCAGTTAGAGGGGAAGCTCCTGTCAAGTGATTACTACGACTATGTAATTATTGATGAAGTTCACCACATTGCTGCATCAAGCTATAGACCAATACTCGATCGATTTAAGCCTCAAATATTGCTGGGCTTAACTGCCACACCTGAGCGAATGGATAACGAAAATATTCTCGCCGATTTTTGTGATGTGGTCGCGGCTGAAATAAGGTTGCCAGAGGCATTAAATCGAGAACTTCTTTGTCCTTTCCAGTATTTTGGGATTTCTGATAGTATTGACTTGTCGAAGGTCAAGTGGGAGCGAGGCAAGTATGCGTCAAGCGAACTGGCTGAACTATATATCAACAACGAACAGCGCGTTAGTGAGATACTGTCCAACATGGACAAATATTTGACCGATATCAACAGTGTCAAAGCTCTTGGATTCTGTGTTTCACAGGACCATGCAAAATACATGGCCGAGAGTTTTAGGCGTGCAGGATTGCATGCAGACTACCTAACGAGCGAGAATAGTAGCGATCGAGAAGACATTCGACTCAAACTGCTAAGTGGCGAGATCAACTATCTTTTTGTAGTTGACATATTTAATGAAGGGGTTGACATACCGGAAGTTGATACGGTATTGTTCTTGAGACCAACAGAGAGTTTGACTGTTTTTCTTCAACAACTGGGGAGAGGCTTAAGAAAGGCGAAGGGGAAAGAATGTTTAACCGTTCTTGATTTTGTTGGTAATTCTCGTCCAGAATATGATTTTGACAAGAAGTTCCGCGCGCTAATTGGTAAGACAAATACGACAACCTTGAAGGAGGTAGAAGACGATTTTCCGCACCTTCCACTTAACTGCTCAATCGTGTTAGAAAGGAAGGCCAAAGAGTACATACTGAATAATATTAGGAACGCAGTGAACCCCAATCGTAAGCAACTACTTGAGAAAATTAGAAGTTACAAGCATAATATCAATAAGCCACTGACCCTGAAGAACTTCACGGAAGACATGCAGGTCCCAGTTAATCTCATTTACAAGAAAGATAGTTGGAATAGACTTTGTGCTGATGCAGGCGTAAGAACAAATTTTGACGGAACAAATGAATCTGAAATAACTAGAGCGATATCTAAGAAATGGCTTCAAACAAATTCGTTTTCTTACTTTTCATTTATTCTGTCGTTAGCAAGGCAGAATTTTGATGTTGACGTAGACCTACTTAATGAGAGTCAACAAATAATGTGCTTAATGCTTCATTACGATGTATGGCAAGATGCGGGTGGATTCAATAGTATTTCTGAAAGCATTCGAGCAATAGGACAAAATGAAGTTTTAGTTGGTGAAATTATTGAAGCAATTGACATTTTAATATCTCGTGTAGATTTTGTCGAAAAGGAAATTCAACTTCACTATTCGATGCCATTAAAATTACACGGACGATATACTAGGGAGCAAATATTGTCGGCATTTGGATTCCATACGTTCCGTAAGCGTCAGGTTTCGCAAGCTGGTGTAATTAATATTCATGAAAAAAACACCGAGTTATTGTTTGTGACACTCGAGAAATCTGAGAAAGAATACTCACCCACTACTTTGTATGATGACTATGCTATTAGTGAGAGACTTTTCCATTGGCAATCACAAAATGCGGCGAGGCCTGATTCTGGAGCAGGCCTCGCATATATCCAACAGAGTAAAACGGGCAAGGTGATTTTACTCTTTGTTCGTGAGCGAAATCAAGATGAGTTTGGTAATACCATGGGATATGTCTTTTTAGGAAATGTCAACTACTTGAAGCACTACAATGAAAAGCCAATGAGTATTACGTGGGAGTTAAACGAACCAATCCCACAGTATATGTGGAAGGAATCCGCCAAGTTGTCTGCAAGCTAGTGTCAGCCAACACACAAGTGTGGCACACCTTAGAGGTGAGTCACACTTGCCTGGCTTCTCAGTATACGAAAACGCCCCACCAATTGGTGGGGCGTTTTCGTATATGTTGGATAATGTTGTTTTAGATATTGTTCAGGAAGAGCTGCGGTGCTACACCAAGCAGTATAACCAGGATGCAGGTGATGATGAGCAGCAGGCGATCACCGGCGGTGACAGGTGATGCCATCTCGGGTGTGCCGGGTTTGAAGTACATGGCTATGATGACCCTGAAGTAGTAGTAGATGCTGATGGCTGCCATGAGCAATGCAAAGATGACGAGCCACAGGAGCTGTCCCTGCTGCACCACTGCGAGCAATACGTAGTACTTGGCCATGAACCCACCTGTGAGCGGTATGCCTGCCAATGAGAACAGGAATATAGTTGCTGCGAAAGCAAGCAATGGTTCGCTCTTGGCAAGTCCGTTGAAGCCATCGTAGGTGGAGTCTTTGAGTTTTACAAGCACTGAGAAGATACCGATGGTGGCCACGCTGTATGCCAAGGCATAGATGATGATGCCCTGCCATGCAAACTTATTTACTGCCAGCACCGCAAACAACATGAAGCCTGCCTGTGCAATGGACGAGTAGGACAGCATACGCTTGACGCTCTGCTGGAACACTGCTGTGACGTTGCCCACGAGTAGTGTGGCTGCGGTGATGATGGCGAGTACCAGTGTCCAATGCTCGGAAATGGTATTGAAAGATACCTGGAACAAACGGAGGAATGCAAAGAATGCACCTGCCTTAACGATGGTGGACATGAAGGCGGTGAAAGGTGTGGGTGCTCCGTCGTACACGTCAGGGGTCCACATGTGGAGTGGCGCCGCTGATACTTTGAAGGCAAACGCGATCATGAGGAACATGATACCGGCCAGTGCCAGCGGATTGAGGGCATTGGTCTGCATAACAGCGGCTACTTCAGTGAGGTTGAAACTACGGGCTGCACCATAAAGCAGCGTGATACCCATGAGCTGAATGCCTGTAGAGAACGAACCCATGAGGAAGTACTTGAGGGCGGCCTCGCTGCTTTTGAGGTTACGTTTGTCGCTGCCGGCAAGTATGTACTGTGGTATGGAGAGGATCTCGATACCGATGAACATCATGAGGAGGTTGTTGTAGGAAGAAAGGAGGTAAAGTCCGCACAGAATGAAGAACATGAGGGCAAAATACTCAGCTACGTATGAGCCTACTCGCTGTATCTCCTTGCTCATGAGCAAGACGTAGAGCAGGGCACAACCGGTCATAACGGTATTGAACCAGACCGAATAATGCTCTATGCGCAGCATCTTGTTGAAGAAAAGATTGTCGGTAGCCGATGCCGAAGTGGAAGCGAGGTCCCAGATGTTGACACCGAGCAGCGCGGCAAAAAGCACAGCGGCAATAGCGGCAACGCTTTTCTTGTTGTTCACCAGAATGCCGGAGAACATCATTATGATACCAAAAACTGTTGTAGCAATTATAGCCTTCATGTCGCTAATTCAAATATATTCAAT